>Ga0207693_10004189_pt1 | contig 12229 bp, 11 predicted proteins | sample LARL81metaG_FD_184347 | JGI IMG/M metagenome (GOLD analysis project Ga0207693, IMG submission 184347) | Corn, switchgrass and miscanthus rhizosphere microbial communities from Kellogg Biological Station, Michigan, USA - LAR L8-1 metaG... | ecosystem: Host-associated > Plants > Roots >...
GATGTTCAGCACCTCGACGATGTTTTTGTAGGCGCCGGCTTCGTCGCCGCGAATCACCACCGCTTGTTCGGGATTCAATTGAACCATGCCTTTCAATAATTCCTGGAGCTCGGGACTGGTCAGCGTGCGGCGGTTCACAACTACGTTGCCATCCGTCTTAACGTTGACGATCACATCCCCGATCGGTGCCGACTTCTCTTTCGCCGCCGAAGCCTTCGGCACTTTCACGTCGAGCTCGTTTTCGGTGCGCGCTGCATTCCACGTGAGCAGGAAAAAAATCAAAAGAAGCAGCAACACATCGACCAGCGGCGCAAGCTGAATGCCGGGATGATGCAAAGGCGCGCGACCGCGAAGGTTCATAAGAGCAGCCGAGTTTTACAGCTCGTCTTCAATTAAAACAGGAGCTCGTTCAGCACGTCGGCCGTATTGCAGCACTATGCGGCATTGGGCCGTGCCATCCCCGGCGATTTTCTGAGCAACTTGAAACGCCGGGTGCGCGAAACCTTTCAAATTTCACTGAAGCCGGTGCCGGGCGTCGATGCGGTACTGACGACGCTTTCGACGCCGCATTGCGTCGCCTCCTCGAGCGATCTCGATCGTGTCTCCTCTTCGCTGGCGCTGACCGGCCTTGCCACGTTTTTCGGCGACCAGCTTTATACGTCCGAGATGGTCGCGCGCGGCAAGCCTGCGCCCGATCTCTTTCTTTACGCCGCCGACAAGATGCAAGCTGCGCCCGGCCGGACGCTGGTGATCGAGGACAGCGTCAGCGGCGTCGTGGCGGCCAAGGCGGCCGGAATGACGGTCTGGGGATTTACCGGCGGCAGCCATTACCAGGCGCGCGATGGACGTCGCATGTTGCGGGCCGCCGGCGCCGATCGGATTTTTGAACGCATGCAGGACTTTTGGATTAGGCAATAACGGTTTGTCTGATGGCCACCGACAATGAAAAATCCCGTCTCGACGAAGCGGCGCGCGCCGGCTGGCTTTATTTCATCGCCGGCCATACCCAGGACGAGATCGCGAAAATGCTGCAGGTGTCCCGCGCCTCGGCGCAGCGGCTGGTCTCGCTCTGCCTCGCCGAGCGGCTGATCACCTTTCGGCTCGAACATCCCATTGCGTCCTGCATGGAATTGGCGTCGAAGCTGAAGAGCCGCTTCGATCTCGTGCATTGCGAGGTGGTGCCCACAGATTCCGCGGCGCCGTCCGCGACGGCCGGCATCGCCGAGCGCTGCGCCAGTCTGCTGGAAGCCACGCTGCGCGCCGAGACGCCGGTCATCATCGCGCTCGGCACCGGCCGCGCGGTGCGCGCCGCGGTCGAGCGGGTGTCTCCGGTCGATCGGCCGGATCATCAGATCGTGTCACTGGTCGGCAACATCTCGGCCGATGGCTCGGCGAGCTTCTTCGACACGGTCGGACGGCTCGCCGACCGCACCGGCGCGCGGCATTATCCGATGCCCCTGCCGTTCCTGATGTCGTCGGAAGACGAGCGCGACCGGATGGTACGTATCGATGCGATCGCGAAAGTGAAGGCGGTCGCCGCCAAGGCCGATCTTCGTCTCGTTGGTCTCGGGCAGATGGACCAGAAGGCGCAGGTCCATGTCGACGGCTTCGTCACCCGCGAAGAACTCTACGAGATGATGCGGCTCGGCGCGGTCGGCGAGGTGACCGGCTGGGCCTTCGATGCCAAGGGCCGCCTGATCAAGGGTGGCACCAACCGCCGGCTGACCAGCATTCCTCCCCAGGTTCCTGCCAAGGCGACGACGATCGCCGCCGCGGTCGGGCCGGCCAAGGTGCCGGCGATCCGCGCCGCGTTGGCCGGCCGGCTGATCAACGGCCTGATCACCGACGAAAGCACCGCGCACGCGATCCTCGTTTGACGGCAGCAATTGCGATTGCTGCGAACGCACAGAACTCCCGACGCACCCGCAAACAACCGAAGGCTGCAAGCACCGGCTTGACAAGCCTCATGGCCGGTGTGAACATAAGCTCAACGCGTGGGCATATGTTCATACGCGACCAAGGGAGGGTACCGTGAGGAAGGTTCTTGGCGTCCTGATGGGCGCGGCTGCGCTATTGGTTTCGGCTCCTTCGATCGCCGAAACGACCCTGACCATTGCCACCGTCAACAACGGCGACATGATCCGCATGCAGGGGCTCTCGAGCGAGTTCACCAAGGCTAATCCGGACATTTCCGTCAAATGGGTGACGCTCGAAGAGAACGTGCTGCGCCAGCGCGTCACCACCGACATCGCCACCAAGGGCGGGCAGTTCGACGTCCTGACCATCGGCACCTACGAGGTTCCGATCTGGGCCAAGAAGAACTGGCTGGTGCCGCTCGACAATCTCGGCGCCGGCTACGACGCGGGCGATCTGCTCCCCAGGATCAAGGATGCCGTCTCGGTCGACGGCAAGCTCTACGCCGCGCCGTTCTACGGCGAGAGCTCGATGGTGATGTACCGCACCGACCTGTTCGAGAAGGCCGGACTGAAGATGCCGGAAAGTCCGACCTGGGATTTCGTCATCGACGCCGCGAAGAAGCTGACGGACAAGTCGGCCGGCGTGTTCGGCATCTGCCTGCGCGGCAAGGCCGGCTGGGGCGAGAACATGGCATTCCTGACCGCGATGGCCAATTCCTACGGCGCGCGCTGGTTCGACGAGAAGTGGGAGCCACAGTTCAATACGCCGGAATGGAAAAAGACGCTCACGACCTATGTCGATCTGATGAAGGAAGCGGGCCCTCCCGGCGCGAGCTCGAACGGCTTCAATGAGAACCTCGCGCTGTTCAACGCCGGCAAATGCGCAATGTGGATCGACGCGACCGTCGCGGCCTCGTTCGTGACCAATCCGAAGGATTCGAGGGTCGCCGACAAGGTTGGCTTCGCGCTCGCGCCCAACACCGGGCTTGGCAAGAACGCCAACTGGCTCTGGGCCTGGAATCTTGCAATCCCCGCGGGCTCGAAGAAGGTCGAGGCGGCCGAGAAGTTCATCGCCTGGGCCACCAGCAAGGACTACATCAAGCTGGTCGCCTCGAAGGACGGCTGGGCCAACGTGCCGCCGGGCACGCGCACCTCGCTCTACCAGAACCCGGAATACCTGAAGGTCGCGCCGTTTGCGAAGCTGACGCTCGCCTCGATCGACGCGGCCGATCCCAACAAGCCGACGGTCAAGCAGGTGCCTTACGTCGGTGTACAATATGCGGCGATCCCTGAATTCCAGGGCATCGGCACCTCCGTCGGCCAGCAATTCTCCGCGGCGTTGTCAGGCTCGACGAGCGTGGACGCAGCACTTGCCGCCGCGCAATCCTCGACCGAGCGCGAGATGAAGCGCGCCGGGTATATCAAGTAGCTCGAAGTTGCTCGCGCTCTCTTGACCTCGACCAACCAGCTCACTCTCCCGGGCTGAACCTCGCGGCCATCTCTCCCAGCCCGGGATGGCCGCTTTTTTGTCCACCAAAAGGAGGCGAGGATGGCGACCCAACAGACGCAGGCGCTGGCGCGAACATTGTTGTCGCCCGCGGTTTTGCTGCTGTTCATCTGGATGATCGTCCCGCTGGCGCTCACGCTCTATTTCTCGACCCTGCATTACAGCCTGCTCGACCCGGGATCGGAGAGCTTCGTCGGCCTGGAAAACTTCCGCTACTTCCTCACCGATCCGGCCTTTCTCGCCTCGCTGCGGAACACATTGGTGCTGGTCGGCTCGGTGCTGGCGCTGACCATCCTGCTCGGGGTGCCGCTGGCGCTGCTGCTCGACCAGCCGGTGATCGGCCGCAGCATCGTGCGGCTGATGGTGATCGCGCCGTTCTTCGTGATGCCGACGGTGAGCGCGCTGGTCTGGAAGAACCTGCTGATGCATCCGGTGTCCGGCCTGTTCGCCTGGCTCGCCACGCTGTTCGGCCTGACGCCGATCGACTGGTTCAATAATGCACCGCTCCTGGCCATCATCCTGATCGTCGCCTGGCAATGGCTGCCGTTTGCGACGCTTATTCTTTTGACTGCGCTGCAATCGCTCGATGAGGAGCAGAAGGAGGCGGCCGAGATGGACGGTGCCCGCGCGCTGTCGACATTCATCTACATCACGCTGCCGCACCTCGCGCGTCCCATCACCGTGGTGATCCTGATCGAGACGATCTTCCTTCTCACGGTGTTCGCCGAGATCTTCGTCACCACCGGCGGTGGGCCCGGGCTGCAGACCACCAACATCGCCTTCCTGGTCTACTCCCAGGCCCTGATCCAGTTCGACGTCGGCAGCGCTTCGGCCGGCGGACTGGTCGCGGTGGTGATCGCCAACATCGTGGCGTTCTTCCTGGTGCGGATCGTCGGCCGCAATCTGGAGGCTTGAGCCATGGCGCGAATGGTTACGAGGAGGCAGGTAGCGATCTCGACCGTGGGGGCCTGGCTGGCCGGTTTCGTGATCTTCTTCCCCATCCTCTGGATGGTGCTCACGAGCTTCAAGACCGAGCTGGAGGCCTTTGCGACGCCGCCATCGTTCCTGTTCTTCCACTGGACGACCGAGAATTACGCGACCGTGCAGGAGCGTAGCGACTATCTGCACCACGCCCTCAACTCCGTCATCATCGCCGGCGGCTCGACGCTATTGGCGATGCTGATCGCCATTCCCGCCGCCTGGTCGATGGCGTTCGCCCCGACGAAGCGGACCAAGGACATCCTGCTCTGGATGCTGTCGACCAAGATGATGCCGCCGGTCGGCGTGCTGGTGCCGATCTATCTCATCTTCAAGAATTTCGGTCTGCTCGACACCCGCATGGGGCTCGTCTTCATTCTCTGTCTCGGCAATCTCCCGATCGTCGTCTGGATGCTCTTCACCTATTTCAAGGAGATCCCGAAGGACATCCTGGAGGCGGCGCGGATGGACGGCGCGACGATCGGCCGTGAACTGGTCTATGTGCTGACGCCGATGGCCGTGCCGGGCCTCGCATCCACGCTATTGTTGAACCTGATCCTGGCCTGGAACGAGGCGTTCTGGACGCTGAACCTGACGACCTTGCAGGCCGCACCGCTCACGACGTTCATCGCATCCTATTCGAGTCCGGAAGGCTTGTTCTGGGCGAAGTTGTCGGCGGCATCCACGCTTGCGATCGCCCCGATCCTGGTGCTCGGCTGGTTCAGCCAGCGCCAGCTCGTGCGCGGCCTGACATTCGGTGCAGTGAAGTAGCAAAGGCGACAGACCATGGGTCAGATCACGCTCGAAAATGTTCAGAAATCGTTCGGTCCGGTCCACATCATCAAGGGCGCCGATCTCGAGATCACTGACGGCTCGTTCGTTGTCTTTGTCGGCCCGTCCGGATGCGGCAAGACCACTCTGCTGCGGCTGATCGCGGGGCTGGAAGATGTCAGCGACGGCAAGATCCTGATCGACGGCAAGAACGTCGTTTCGGTTCCGCCGGCCAAGCGCGGGCTGTCGATGGTGTTCCAGTCCTATGCGCTCTACCCGCATATGAGCGTGCGCGGCAATATCGCCTTCGGCCTCAAGATGGCCGGGCTTCCCAAGCCCGAGATCAACCGCAAGGTGGAGGCCGCGGCCACGACGTTGAACCTGACGCCTTATCTGGACCGCAAGCCGCGGGAACTCTCCGGCGGCCAGCGCCAGCGTGTTGCGATCGGCCGCGCCATCGTGCGCGAGCCCAAGGCGTTCCTGTTCGACGAGCCGCTGTCCAATCTCGACGCCGCGCTGCGCGTGCAGATGCGGCTCGAGGTCACGCGGCTGCAGAAGCAGCTCGGCACCACGGCTATTTATGTGACCCACGATCAGGTCGAAGCCATGACCATGGCGGATAAGATCGTGGTGCTAAATGCCGGAAAGATCGAGCAATATGGCTCGCCGCTCGAGCTTTACGAGAAGCCGGCCAACCTGTTCGTCGCCGGCTTCATCGGCTCGCCGAAGATGAATTTCGTCACGGGCGATCCCGCGAAGAAACACGGCGCGCCAACCATCGGCGTACGGCCGGAGCATCTGAAGATCGAGCGCGACGGGCAGGGATGGCCCGGGAAGGTGATGGTCGCCGAGCATCTCGGCAGCGACACGTTCCTCTACGTCGATGCCGGCCCGATCGGAACGCTGACGGCGCGGTCCATCGGCGAAATGGGCGTGACCACGGGCGACCAGATCACGCTGACGCCCGATCCGGCGCGCATTCATCGCTTCGACGATGCCGGCAATACGATTCACACCTGAGACGGCGCGCCCCACGCGGGCGCAACGCAAGACGTAAGGAAAACCGCCATGTACCTGGAAAAATTCAAGCTGAACGGCAAGACCGCTGTTATCACCGGGGCGGGGCAGGGGATCGGGTTGGCCTGCGCCGAGGCGCTGGCCGAGGCCGGCGCCAAGGTCGTGATCGGCGACCGCGATGCGAAAGTCGCAGACAGCGCCAAGGCCGAGTTGAAGTCGAAAGGTCATGACGCCGACGTCGCGATCATGGACGTGACGAATTCGCAGCGGGTGACGGAGGTCGCCGACGATCTGGTCTCGCGCTACGGCAAGGTCGACATTCTCGTCAACAATGCCGGAATCGCGCGCAGCGAGACGCCGGCGGAGACCGTGACCGACGAGCACTGGCTGAATGTGCTCGACGTCAACCTGAACGGAACCTTCTGGTGCTGCCGCGCCTTCGGCAAGCACATGCTGGCGGCGAAATCCGGCAATATCGTCAATGTCGGCTCGATGTCGGGTTTCATCGTCAACAAGCCGCAGGAGCAGTGCTTCTACAATGCCTCCAAAGCTGCGGTGCACCATCTGACCAAGTCGCTGGCCGCCGAGTGGGGCGCGCGTGGCGTCCGCGTCAATGCCGTCGCGCCGACCTATATCGAGACCCCGCTGAACGCCTTCGTCAAAAGCAATCCCCGCATGTACGATGCCTGGATCGGCGGTACGCCGATGGCGCGGATGGGGCAGGTCGACGAGATCGCCTCCGTCGTCCTGTTCCTGGCCTCGGAGGCCGCGAGCCTGATGACGGGAAGCATCGTTGTTGTCGATGGCGGCTACACTTGCTGGTAAGCTCGCGTCGTAACTGACGGGAGCGGACATGCGCCAGGCTTATATCGGCGTCGATGTCGGGACATCGAGCACGCGCGCGGGCATCTTCGACGAGACGGGCAATCTTCTTGCGGCCGCGCGGCACCCGATCGCGATCTGGCAGGAGGCCGGCGACATTGTCGAGCAATCGTCGGCCGATATCTGGGCCGCTTGCGTCGCCGCGGTGCGGGCCGCGATGGCCGAGGCCGCAATCGCCCCTGACATGGTGCGGGGCATCGGCTTTGACGCCACCTGTTCGCTGGTTGCTCTCGACAAGCGCGGCGAGCCGCTCACGGTCAGCGTATCAGGCGATCCCCGTCGCAATGTCATCGTCTGGATGGATCATCGCGCGATCGAGGAGGCGCGGCGCATCAACGAGACGCAGGACGAGGTGTTGCGCTTTGTCGGCGGCTCCATCTCGCCCGAGATGGAGATGCCGAAGCTATCCTGGCTTAAGCGGCATTTGCGCTCGAGCTTTGACGCCGCGGGCTATTTCTTCGATCTCGCCGACTATCTCACCTGGCGCGCCACTGGATCGACCGCGCGGTCGATGTGCACGGTCACCTGCAAGTGGAATTACCTCGCGCATGAGCAGCGCTGGAGCGCGCCCTATTTTGAGCGGATCGGCCTGGAGGATTTCGTCGCCGAGGACTATGCACGGATCGGCACGGATATCGTCGCGCCGGGCTCGCCGCTCGGTATGGGGCTGTCGCAATCCGCAGCGCAGGATCTGGGACTCGTCGCGGGCACGCCGGTCGGGGCGTCGCTGATCGACGCGCATGCGGGCGGCATCGGTGCGATCGGCGGGCGCGACGCGGCGGGCGCCGACGTCAATGTCTGCGACCGCCTGGCCTATATCATGGGCACCTCGGCCTGCATCATGGCGACCACCGTCGATCCCTGCTTCGTGCCCGGCGTGTGGGGACCTTATTATTCAGGCATGGTGCCGGGCTTCTGGCTCAACGAAGGCGGCCAGTCGGCCGCGGGCGCGGCGATCGATCATCTGCTGCGGTCGCATCCGGCCTATACGGAAGCAAGCGCGGCGGCACGCAGCGCAGGCACGGATATCATCGATTTCCTGGAAAAGCGCATCATGGCGCAAGTCGAAAATGCCGGCGCGGCGGCGCTCTTGGCGCGCGATGTTCATATCCTGCCTGAATTTCTCGGCAATCGCTCGCCCTATGCGGACCCGGACTCCCGCGCGGTGATCGCGGGCCTCGATCTCGACACCGATATCGGCGCGATGGAGCGGCTGTTCGTGGCGGGGCTCTGCGGGCTCGCTTATGGCCTTGCCGATGTCGTCGACGCCTTCGCCGCGAACGGAGTCGGGACCAGTGTTGTCGTGATGGCGGGCGGGGCGGCGCGCAGCCCGCTGGTGCGGCAGATCATGGCCGATACCACCGGGCTCACCGTGGCGCTGCCGCGGACGCAGGAGCCGGTGCTGCTGGGGGCCGCGATGCTCGGCGCCGTCGCGGGTGGCGCTTACCGGTCGATCGGCGAGACCATGGCCTCGATGTCGGCGCTTGGCCGGCTGAGCGACCCGACCGCGCCGGCGCTTGCCGCGTTTCATCGCAGGAAGCGCGATGTGCACAGGCTGTTGCGCACGCTCGATCGTGACAGCCGGAACATGATGCGGGGCCTCGAGACGGGAGCCCGCCAATGATCCTCACCTGCGGGGACGCGCTGATCGACTTCGTCCCGGGCAAGGCGGCCGATGGACGCGAGGCGCTGATCCCGATGGTGGGAGGCTCCTGCCTCAACGTCGCGGTCGGGCTGGCGCGGCTGGAGGTCCCGACCGGCTTTGTCGGCGGCATCTCGACCGACCTGTTTGGCAGCATGATCGCCGACCACGCATCCGCATCAGGTGTTGACCTCTCGCATGCGACCCGCACCGAGGACCAGACCACGCTCGCCTTCGTCCGAATGGTGGCGGGCGAGTCGCACTACGCCTTCTATGATGCCGGGACTGCATCGCGGAATTGGACATACCGGAAGGGTGCGATCCCGTTGGCCACGATTGCGGCGATCCATATCGGTTCGACCACACTGGTGCACGAGCAGGGCGCGGCCGAGACGCGCGCGATGGTCGCCGACGCCGCGACATTCGCGACGATCTCCTTCGATCCCAACTGCCGGCCGAACCTGGTGAGGGACAAGGAGGCCTATCGCGCGCAGATGGACGCGTTTGCGGGCAATGCCGATCTCATCAAGATGTCGGACGTTGATTTCGCGTACCTCTACGGCGGTGAAAATTACGCGGCCAAGGCCGAAGCGCTGCTCGCGAGCGGCAGCAGCCTGTTCGTGGTGACGCGCGGCACCAAGGGCGCGCAGGCCTGGCACAAGAGTGCCGGCGCCGTCGAGGTCCCGGCCCCGGCGGTGGAGATCGTGGACACGATCGGCGCGGGTGACAGCTTTCAGGCCGCGTTGTTGTTCGCCCTGCATGCGCTTGGCCGCATCAGGCGGGACGAAATCGGAGGCGTGAGCCAGGACGAATTGCGTCGTGCGCTGTCGTTCGCCGCGACCTGTGCAGGCCTGACTTGCACGCGCGCAGGCGCTGACCCGCCCCGCTTCGATGAGGTGTCTGAACGCTGGGATGAGCTCCGCAGCGCCTCCCGGTGAGGAAGGAACGGGGATCGGCCGGCAACATTGGCGAAGCAGCGCGAGTCCCGGCTGTGCTGTGGCGAATGCTCAAAGCCTAACCCCGCCCTGGATGCCATCCCTTGATACCGCTCATCGGGCCGATACAAGACAAATGCCGTGATAAAATCGGTTTCCTTGCTGGGCCTGCATCGCCTATTTTCGAGACAATCTATTGATTTTACTACAAGATCGTCGTTTTACCCGTATCGGGAACTACGGCCGGGCTTTTGCGTTTCGTAGGGTTGGGGCGGGGAACAGCATGGCCACCACAAGCAGGAAGCGAAAAGCTGAGGCTAGCGAGCGCTCCCAGCGCCGCTCAACGCCGCGCGGGAGCGAACGGGATTTCCGCCTGCTGGTCGAAGGCGTGACTGACTACGCGATCTACATGCTCGATCGCGACGGCTACGTGGTGAACTGGAACGCGGGCGCGCAGCGGATCAAGGGATACAAGGCCGCAGAGGTCGTCGGAAAGCACTTCTCCATTTTCTACACGCCTGAGGACCGTGAAGCAGGTCTTCCTGCCAAGGCGCTGGAGACGGCGCGCAAGACGAAACATTCCATCGCGGAGGGCTGGCGCGTTCGCAAGAACGGCTCCAAGTTCTTCGCGTCCGTCGTTATCGATCCGATCTATGAGAAGCGGCGGTTGATCGGTTACGCGAAAATCACCCGTGACATCACCGAGCGGCAGCAGGCCCGCTCCGATCTCGATCAAAGCGAAAATCAGTTTCGCCTGCTGGTGAGCGGCGTGACCGACTATGCGCTCTATATGCTGAGCCCGACCGGCGTGGTCACGAACTGGAATGCAGGCGGTCAGCAGATCAAAGGCTACCTTCCCGAAGAGATCATCGGAGAAAATTTTTCGAGGTTCTATACACCGGCAGACCGGGCCGCTGACAAACCACAGCGCGCGCTGAAGATCGCGCGGGAAAGCGGCCACTACGAGGAGGAGGGTTGGCGTGTCCGCAAGGACGGCACTTTCTTCTGGGCAAGCGTCGTTATCGATTCGATCTATGACAATGACGGTCGGCTGATCGGCTTTGCCAAGATCACCCGCGACATATCGGAACGGCGGGAGGCGGAGCACAAGCTCCAACAGATGCAGAAGCAACTGTCGGAGTCGCAAAAAATGGATGCGCTGGGTCAGTTGACCGGAGGCGTGGCGCACGATTTCAACAATCTCCTGATGATCATCTCCGGCAATCTTGTCCGTTTGAAAAAGGAGCTGTCGTCGGAGCAGGGGGCGAAGGCTCTTTCGGCGATCGAGATGGCCTCACAACGCGCCGCCTCGCTGACGAGCCAGTTGCTCACGTTTGCGCGTCGGCAAAGCGTCAACCCGCAATCGATCGACGTGACCAAGCGCATCACGGCCGTGCGGGAGGTGCTCCATAGCGGAATCGGCAGCAGGATCGCGCTGCAGCTCGAGATCGAGGAGCGTGTATGGCCCGTCGTCGTCGATTCCGCCGAGTTCGAGACGGCGCTCGTCAACCTGGTCATCAACGCGCGCGATGCCATGCCGGATGGGGGCACGATCACGATCAAGGCCGGCAACGATCCGGTGCGCGACCAGGTCCAGATAAGCGTCATAGATACTGGCGTTGGAATTCCGGAAGACGTGATTGATCGAGTCTTCGATCCCTTCTTCACGACAAAGCCGGTCGGCAAGGGCACCGGGCTGGGCTTGTCGCAAGTGCATGGCTTCGCGCATCAGGCGGGGGGCACCGTCGAAATCAAAAGCTCGCTGGGGAAAGGCACCAGAGTCTCCGTTCGCCTGCCTCGGGGGGCCACTCATGAAAGGCAGGAGGAGCCGGTCAGCAAGCTCGGCTCGGCGACCGTCCTTCTGGTCGAGGATAATCCCGACGTCGCCGATGCGAGCACAGGCCTGCTCGAGCAGCTTGGCTATACGGTGCGCTGGGTCGCTGACGCCGAGACGGCGCTGCTCGCGATCGACATGGATCACATCGACGTCGTCTTCAGTGACATCGTGATGCCTGGCAAGATGGATGGTGTGAAGCTGGCCCAGGCCATCAAGGCGCGGCGCCCGGACCTTCCGGTATTGCTCACGACGGGCTACAGCCAGAGCGCGAAGGACGTCCGCGGTGATTTCCCCGTTCTCAGAAAGCCCTATCATTTGCACGAACTGAGCCAGGAACTTGCCAGGCTTACCGCCGAGCGGCCGGGATGACGGCCGGGCTGCCGGGCCGTCCATCCGCAGCCCCCAAGGGAACTGCCGGCCGTTTTACCCGTAATATAAAGGGGCTCCCGCGATTGCGAGCGTCCAACGGGATAGAAAACGGCTGGCTCTTGGACGAGCTTTCCGAATACAAGAAAGAAAACGTATGTGCGGGCGCAGGCTCAGGCTGACTTGCCGGGCCGGCGGCGCCGCAAGGAGGATCGCATGGCACCCGCCGGAACCGAGCCGCTTTCCCGTCACGCCCTTGCCTATGTTCTCGCGGGAGGACGGGGCAGCCGGCTCCTGGAGCTGACCGACAGGCGGGCCAAGCCGGCTGTCTATTTTGGAGGCAAGTCGCGCATCATCGATTTCGCGCTGTCGAACGCG
>Ga0207693_10004190_pt1 | contig 12228 bp, 9 predicted proteins | sample LARL81metaG_FD_184347 | JGI IMG/M metagenome (GOLD analysis project Ga0207693, IMG submission 184347) | Corn, switchgrass and miscanthus rhizosphere microbial communities from Kellogg Biological Station, Michigan, USA - LAR L8-1 metaG... | ecosystem: Host-associated > Plants > Roots >...
GAGCCGCTCTCCGGCCAGACAAACCCCCGCGAGGAGCGTCCGGCCACTCAGCCCGGCAGGCAACCCGTGCAACCGGGCGCCCACGCCATAGGGTCTAGGGCCTCTGTCGCCGACAAAGCAAGAAGCCGATACGCCGGGCCAGTGCTAGCAGGACCTAGCCATCGTGTTTGCCCGACGGTCTGACCGCGCCATTCAGCCAACCCTGCCTGGACCTAAAAACATGAGAGGAATTCCGATGGGCACAACCCTAGGAAAGAGCGTTTTGATCACAGGCGCCAACGCCGGAATCGGCAAGGATGTGGCCCGGCAACTTGCTCTTCGTCCGGAGATGGGCCGGATCTACCTGGCGTGCCGGAACCGAGATCGGGCGACTACGGCAAAGGCCGAGCTCGAAGCCGCGACCGGCCGGCGCATCTTCGACATCGTCGTCATGGATGTCGCCGATCTGGATTCGGTCCGCGCCGGCCTGGCCGGCATCAGCGGGTCCGTCGACGCGTTGGTGATGAACGCTGGTGTCATCGGCCCGCAGTCGATGGCCTTGACCGCTGACGGGGTCACCACCGTGTTCGCGACAAACGTTCTTGGCCACGTCGTCCTCCTCGAAGGGCTCCTGGCCGAAGATCGACTTGGAGACGTTGCTGTCCTCGTCGGAAGTGAAGCGGCCAGGGGACTTCCAAAGTTGGGGATGAAACGGCCATCATTCGTCTCAACCTCCGCCGACGAGCTGGCCACCGTCATCGACGGCAGCTACTTCGCCGTCGGAAAAGCGGACTTCAACCTGGCCTTCGCGCAGGCCAAGTACATCGGGGCCCTGTGGATGGCCTACCTGGCCCGCCAATACCCCGACCGCCGCTTCATCACCGTGAGCCCCGGCGCCACCACCGGCACCCAAGCCTCCAACGGCCTTGCGCTACCGCTACGTGTAGCGGCCAAATACGTCATGCCCGCCCTAGGGATCTCCCACAAACTTGACCTGGGCGCGAAGCGACTGGTCGACGGTGTCACCGACCCGACCCTGTCCAGCGGCGTGTTCTACGCCAGCGCGGCCAACAAGCTCAAGGGTCCCGTGGTCGACCAGGCGGACATCTTCCCCGATCTGGCCAACCCGTCGTTTCAGGACCACGCCAACGAGGCCATCCACCGCTTCATCACCTCAAAAACAGTCGCGTAACACCCCGCCGACTGGTTCCAGAGACCCGCGATCCCGGCGACGAGTGATTTCATTTGGCTGTCGGGGTGCGGGCATGAAATCGTACCCGTGTCCGGTGACTGACCTCGATCCTGGTCTTCTCGCGAGCGAGCGCTCGGTCCAATCCGAGGCCGTCCGGTCGGCCGGCAAACGCGTGGTCGTGCTCTACGAGCCCGGGCGCACTGGCTCAGCGGCACTCGATCTGGCTGGCCGGCTCGTCGGCGATGACGGCTCGGCGCTGACGGTCGTGACCGTCGCGCCGCAAGACACACGGATTTGCTGCGGCGCCGGATCGGCGATCGACTACAACCGAGCGGTGTGCGACGCCGCCGACGCCGAGCTGCGACAGGCCCGAGAGCTGCTGGGCCACGTGGGGAATCGCGCGTCGTTCAAGCTGCTCGTGCACGACAAGGACCCGCCGCTCGCCGCATGGATCGCCGCCGGTGGCTTTGACATCGTGCTTCTCCCGGCGCGCCGACGCCCGCTGCGCAGCGCGAAGCACCCGGCAGCCGATCAGATACGCAAATCAACGACCGCCGAGGTCCGCGTCGTCGACGCTGGATACAGCTTCGAGGAGCCGCCCACTGAGATCCTCGGGTCCGAACTGGCCAGCTCGGACCCCGGTAGACAGCGTCCCCGTGCCAGCAAGCGCGACCGTCAACCCGGGCGCAGGACCGGTACCGGGGCGCGGCGCTGCAAGCGGCGTGAGCGGTCAAGGTGCAACAGCTCCGCGAGCAGCCGGGACCGCGGGGCTGGGAGCATGATTGCGTCGCAGCCGAACTCGTCGGCACCGGCCGCGAGCGCCTTGGTCTGAGAACCGAACAGCACCGTGCGTTCGGCGGGCATGTCGAGCAGGCGGTCGGCGCGCTCGAGATCGCCGCGCGCACGATCGAGCAGGACGTCGTTCCAAACGCTCGTCAGCATCGGCATAGGCGTGACGCGACGGATCGGCCGCTCGAGCGCGACGACGGTGACGATCGTCAGGCGCGCGCCGTCGCGCGTCGCCAGCTCGCTCGCCGCGAGCAGCGCCGCGTCCCCCTCCGAGGTGCCGTCGTACGCAACCAAGATGTGTTGATAGGCCACGTCGACGAGCGAGCGTACGCCGACTTGCGGGCCTGCGCGAGCCCGCTGCCACCAGCGCCGCTGCCCCCCCGCGCCCGGCCCGAACAACCCGCGCGAACAGTCAGCAGGTCGTGTCGAGCGGTTAAAGGACGCCCCCTGACGAGCTACGACACTCGGAGCGGGTTCCCTGGCTCGAGCGTGGGCGCGCTGTCTTTACGGACGAGAAGGAGAAGGCAACGACGTCTGGCCCGATGCCGCGACCGCTCTTGCATCGCGCAGGCGCAGCGGCAGTCCCCCGAATCCGCGCAATCCGGGGAAGTTGACGCGGAGGGCCGAGATGCCCCTGCAACAACGGAAGCGGGTCTCGGCGGTTCGTCGTCGGCTGGTTCAGGCGCGGCCGCCTCACGCCTGATGCGGCGGTCCGGCAGTGCCGGCGAGGCTGCTGCTCTAGTGCGTGCTACTCAGCATTTCGCTGACGGTGGGGCGGCATCAGCTCGGCGCCGCCAGAGTGCTGCATCGCGGGCGGACGGGCAGCGTCGCCGTGTCGGTCGGCGCGGCTCCTGGCCTTCTAGCTCGCAGCTCTCGCAGCGTCGTCGCGAGACTTCCGAGTTCTCCGGTCGATGCGGTGGTGTCGCGCCGCCGGCGAGACGGCTCGTCCTCGTCCGGTTGGGGAAGACACAGGCCCTGCCGTTCTGGACATCATCCGTATGTACGCGTCGCACACATCGGGGAGTCGCTCAAAGACAACAAGGTCGGGGGCCGCTATGTCAGGGCTTCTTGGCCAGGTAGCTCTGGCCAGCGTGGAGGACGATCGTCTTGTGGCGGACGATGTCGCTCACCACGACGGAGTCGGTGATGTCGTGGGTCAGCGTGCCGTCGCAGCGGTCGGCGATCGTCCATTTGGTGCCGCGGACGGTGGCGGCGCTGTAGCGGCCCTTGGTGCGGAACTTGCCCTTGGCGCTGGCGTGCAGGAGCTGGAGCGTCTTGCTCGAGAGCGCGGACGCGGTGGCGTCGGCGGTCTTGCGAGCTTTGCACTCGGCGAAGTTGGGGCCGCCCTTGACCGCGCCTTCAGCTAGGGACAGAGTGGCCAGGCCGCTGTGGGCCTGGGTGATCTTGAAGATCGCGCCGCTGAACCGGCCGGTTTGCGTCTTGACCTTGCCCTTGTGCTGCTTGCCCTTGGCCGCCGCGCCGCTGGCCGGATGACCGCCCGCGGCCGTGATCAGCTGCAGCGTGCCGTGGAGGGCATCGATCACCGTGTCGGTTCGCACCTGGCGCAACTGGGTGAGCGGCACGAGCTGGCCATTGAGCTTGATTAGGACCACTCCAGCGAGCGGACTGATGTTGAACGTCTTTCCGAGCGCCGGAGGAGGCGGTGGCGACACGCGCTTGGTGGTGAACGTGACGTCCGGACCGAAGGTCGTTCCGGCGCTGTTGCTGGCCACCAACCGCACGTGGTAGATGGCGTTCGGGACCAATCCCGTCACGGCGGCGGTTACAACGTGACTCGAGAAGTCGGACCCTGCGTTCTGCGCGGGGGTTGTGTGCGTGTAGGAGGGCCCGGAGGCGCCCGGAGTGAAGTAACGCTTATCGAGGCCGTACTCGAAGTGCGCGCTGGTCGGCAGCCCGTCTGGGGTTACGGAGCCCGAGAAGCTCGCGCGGTTGTTGGCCCCCACCGATGGCACCGAGGTGAGGACCGCCGGCGGACTCGCGGTGCGCGTGCTCTGTCCACCGACGCCACAGCTGTTGGCCGGGATCTCGTAAGCGTTGACCGTGCGGTCGAATGCGCTGATCACCCACATGGCGTCCTTAGGCGCGAACGTGACGCTGTCGCACTCCATGTCCTCGATGTGCTGTCCCGGTTCGGTCGCCGCCGGACTCGGCGGAGTGCTGAAGTCCTTTGGTGCGGTGTAGATCGTCCCGCCATCGGCGTTCGACAGATAGAGGGCGGCGCCTCCGACGGCGATGCCGGAGTTGCCAAAACCGGCGAGTCCGGCACGTAGGCCGGAGAACGACTTGATGAACGTCCCGCTACTCGCGTAGTGGTAGATGATGTCGCTCTGGTCCGGGCTGACCCAGAGAGTGTCGTCGGCGCCGTCGTACGCAAGGCCGTCCCAGCATCCGGCGGTCCGGAATTGATCAGTGGCCACGCCGGTGGTCGGGTCGATCAGGTAGACCTCCGTCCCCGATCCGGGAGAATTACCGCCGGTAGGACTGTCGCACGCCCACAGCTTGCCGCGTCCCGCGTCGTAAGCCATGGCGGCCACGCCTGGCAAGTTCACCGTCAGCGACTTGAACAGCGAGCCGTTCGAGGGATTGATGTAATCGATGTGGGTGCTCCCCTGGCCAGTCCCACTGATACAGCTGACCAGCAGGTGCTGCCCGTCAAAGGCGATGCCCACGTTGACCCCGCAGGCCTCGGGATTGGCCGCGGTGATAGACGCCAGAAGGTCGCCAGTCGCCGCACGGGCGGTACTTGCGAATGCCAGCATCAAGCACGCACCGACCGTGGCTGCGTAGAACAACCCGCGGGCTCCGCTCGGCTTGATCCTCCCCCACGCACGGCGGGGTGAATGCGCCGACTGCATGCCTCCCATCGTCCCCCTTCAGCTACGTCCCCAGGTCCTAGACGCCGCGGCCCCAGCGTCCTCCATTTGTCCAAAGGCAGACCGTATCCGCTGTTTCGGCGCAGGTCAAGCAAGCCTCCTCAAACCTCATGACAGCTGAGGCGGGGCCGCCTACCTGCAGGCCTTGGCGAGGTAGCTCTGGCCGGCGTACAAGACGATCGTCTTATGGCGGACGAAGTCAGCGACGCGATCAAATGGGCGATGTCGTGGGTCAGGCTACCGTCGCAGCTGTTGGTGATGGTCCATTTGGCGCCGGGCGCTGGAACGGCGCCACGAACGTCACCGCGTCGCGCATCTTGACCGGGTCGAACCGGGCGAACCCGAAGGCCGCTGAGATCGCGCCAATAGAGGCTTCGACCTTGATGCCACTCCGCACACGCGCACTGCATCGAAGTGCACGCGCCATCAGCGACCCTCACCGTTAGCCACGAAATGCTGAGTAGCAAGCGCAAGAGCAGCAGCCTCGCGGGCACCGCTCGGACTGCTGCCTCCGGACAGCAGCAGCCACGAAAGGGCGCCTTCGCGTACCCGCGCGAGCGCGAAGGCAGGTGTCGACCGGTCCTTCGCCAGCGACCTGCTCGTCGCCAGCTGCGAGACCGAGACGGCAGCCGCGCCTCCGCCGGCGGCGGCCGATGGCCGCCGAGCCTTGCTCACCGCGCGGATGGAGGGAACTCGGCGTCACGCTTGAGATGCTCGTCGGGCTCGTAGAGCAGGTCTCGGTTGACCTCGGTGCTTCGCCGTAGATTGCGACTAATCGGACGCAGTCGCTTCACGCCTCATGCAGCAACCAGGGCGTAGCTACTGCTTTGCACCACTAGCAGGCACCCCACCGCACGGAGCAAACTAGGTCACGTCACTACCCGCGGCCGTCATCAGCGCCTGATTGCTGAGGAGTCATCGGCGCTTAGCGCCTTGGTTTCTTGCCTTTGCTGATCACAACGCTGATCGTTGTCCCGATCGGGAGGGAAGTGCCGGCTTGCTTACTCTGGGAGATGATCCTTCCGAGCTTGACCTTGGACGCATAGGCCTTGCGGGTACGGCCGAGCAGGCACTTCGCCTTCCGGAGGGCGCGCGTGGCTTGCTGCAACGTACGACCGACGAGCCGGGGAACCTTGCAGCCGCGCGCGCACGCTGAAATCGCGCGGCAGACATCGAGTCGGCCGCCGGTTCGCACCCGCCCCCTCAGCGACCGCAACCGATCGACGTGAGCGAGGATGTCGGAGCGCAGCGCCGTCACCGACAGCCTCGCCTTCGACAGGATCAGCGCGGCGGCTCCAGATACCTGTGCCGCCGCCATCGACCCCCCGTCGATGTAGCCATACGTGCCGCCGCGTAGCGTCGAGTAGATGTTCGTCCCGGGTGCCCCGAGATCGACCGTGTGGACTCCCCAGTTGGCGAACGATGCCAGCCGATCGTTCTGGTCTGTCGCGGTCACGCAGATCTCGGTTGAGCGGTCATACCCGCACGGGTAGCGCCTGAAGGCAGGATTGTCGTTGTCCTGCGAGGTGTTGCCAGCCGCTGTCACGAAGAGGATGTCGTTCGCGCCGAGCAGGTCGATCTCGTCAGCGAGCGCCTGTGAGTACGGCGTGCCGACGAATGTCGCGGAGTCGTTGATGACACGGATGTTGACGCCGGCTTGCTTGGCTTTCATGAGCCAGTCGAGAGCGCTGACGAGCTGATCGGTGTCGCCACCGGCGTTTGCGTCGAGCCACTTGACCGGAAGGATCGTCGTCGACCAATCCATACCGGCGACGCCGATGCCATTGTTGCCGATCGCGCCCATGATCCCGGCGACATGCGTGCCGTGCCCCCCATAGGTTGTGTCGTCGTCGGCGGGATCGCAGCTTGCAGCCACGACGTTGTAACCGTGCGTTCCGGCTGGACAGCCGCCGACGCCACCAGGATTCGTCCAGACGTTGGCGGCGAGATCAGGATGAAGGTAGTCGACACCGGTGTCGACCTCGCCGATCACGATCGAGCGTCGTCCCGTAGTGACGGTCCATGCCGCAGCTGCTTTGTCGTCTGCGCCACGGATCCCCCGGATCCCGTTGACGCTCTGCCCGAGATTCGAGGAGCCCCACTGAACTGGAAATGACGGGTCATTAGGAACCTTCTGCAGTCCGCTCGCATGCATCGCGTAATCCAGTTCCGCGAACCGCACGAGCCCGCGATGGCCCCGCAGTGCCCGAATCGCCGATGCTTCGCGCCCGGCGGCGACTGTTGCGATGAACGTGTGGCCTATGCGCCGGCCCAGCGCTCTGGCCGCGCTGGTCGAGCCAACGCCGGTCGTGAGTGGCCGGAGCGACTGTATTCCGGCGCGTCCCAGCAGGGTTCGGCGCTGTACAGCAGTGGTCGCGGGCTGGAAACCGACGAGCACGACGCCTGGGCGGTACGCGGCCTGCGGCTGCGCCAGCATTCCTGCCGCACCAGCTTGCGGCGCACCAGCTTGCGGCGTCCCGATTACTACCGCGACGGTGACCACGGCTGCTACCCCGAGCCGGCCAAGAGGTGCTCGCATGTTTGCTACGCGCCCGTGCTTCGGTATTCCGATCCCCCGGCTTTCTGCACGCCCGGAATGTAGCTTGCGGGACAGATCCGAATCAGCAAAAGCTCTCCAATCATGCGAATTGCGCATATTGCTGAGAAAGGCTAGCTAGGATCGATAAGTGACTTCGAACCAGGGCGAAACGATACGGAGGTCCCACCTGGCGGCTTATCTCGACGCGATCGGGGTTCGCGCACCCAGTCCCGCGACGTGCCCATTCGATCCGGGGGTCGCCCCAGCGGTTCTCGCGAGCCACCTCGAGCAGAGCGCCCATCTGATGCTCAGCCTAAAGGTCTCGATGGCGTGCTGGATGATCGCCGACGAGTCCGCGACGCGGCGCAAGGTCGCGTCGGCACGCACCGCGGGGGTACCGACACACACCGGTGGCGGTCCCTATGAGGTCGCCGTGGCACATGGTCGCCTGGCGGAGTACCTCGACCTGTGCGGCGAAATCGGATTCGACGGCATAGAGTGTGGCGCGGGGTTCACCAGCCCCGATGTCAGCCCCGAGCGGGTAGTGCAGATGGCGTCCGAGCGCGCACTGACAGTCGAGTACGAGTTGGGCAAGAAGCACGACGGGGCATTCGACGCACGTAGGCTTCAGGCGCTCATCGATGAAGGGCAGCGGTGGCTTCAGGCGGGCGCGAAGCGATTGGTCATCGAGGCACGGGAGACCGCAGCAGGAGTCGGCCTGTTCGACACCGACGGGCGACTGCATGTACCGCTCGCCGAGCAACTAGTGGACGCACTCGGAATGGCGACGCTGGTATTCGAAGCTCCCACCAAGAGCAGTCAGTTCGCTCTGCTCGACCACTTCGGCCCTCAGATCCTGCTCGCGAACGTCCCACTCGATGAGTTGCTTCGCGTCGAGATCTACCGGCGCGGCCTGCACTCCGATGCGTTCTCCAATCCGGAGCTGAGACCCACGACGAGCGCCTTCACCTCTGTGGGTCACCGACCGTGACACGCAGCGTCGCGGTTGCGTGCTACCCAAGCGTGGGTGCCGCAGACGGCTCAACGGTCGTCGGAATCGATGTGATCCGCGCCACCACTACCGCGGTGACAGCCGTCGCCGCCGGACGGCGATGCTTTCCGGTCCCAACGATCGAAGCTGCGGTGCCACTCGCCGCGAGACTCGATAAGCCGCTTCTAGTCGGGGAACTCGGCGGCAATATGCCCTTCGGGTTCGATCTTCAGAACAGTCCCGTCGACATGGATCGGCCGACCGAGCTGGACCGGCCGGTCATCCTCCTATCGACCTCGGGCACGGCGCTGCTGTGCGAGGCGGCGGCTCGAGGAGTCTCGTACGCAGCGTGCCTGAGGAACGTGCGAGCGCAGGCTGAACGCCTGATCGCCCGGCACGATCACGTGCTTCTTCTGGCAGGCGAGAGCCGTGGCCAGTTCCGCGAGGAAGATCGACTCTGCTGCGGTCGGATCGCAAAAGCCTTGATGGAGGCTGGATACGAGCCACGCAACGCGCTCGTGGAACAGATCGTCAAGCACTGGGCCAACGCTCCGGATGACGCCTTTCTGAGCGGCGACAGCGTTCGGTACCTCGATGCAACCGGGCAGTATCACGACGTTGAATTCATCCTCGATCACATCGACGACCTCGACGACGTGTATGAAATGCGAGCCGGCGAGCTGGTGAGGAGCCTGCCGCATTGAGCTCGCCGCCGGCTGTCGGCGCGCAGGACTTCTCGACGCCGATCCTGGTGCTGCGGCGCAGCTTCGGCGAGCTTCAGCACGCCGTGTTGAGCCTCGCCCGGACCGCCGGCCGGCTCGGAATCCCGGTGTATGCCGTCCGCGCCAGTGCCCGAGAGCTCGCGACGCAGTCGCGTTATCTCCGCGGTGCCTTTCCGGCACCGCCGGGCACATCGCCCGAGCAATGGTTGGATGCGCTCGTCGAGTTTGGCTTCGCCCACGGGCGGCCGGTCCTGGTGGCGATCGACGATGACAGCGCCGCGTTTGCCGACGAGCATCACGCGACGCTCAGCGCCGCGTTTCGGATGGTGAGGGATCCCGCGGGCCTCCACAGCCGGCTCGCCAGCAAGCACGGGCTATGGCAGCTATGCAAGCAACTCGACCTACCGACGCCGAACTCGAGCTTCCCTGCCTCCGAGGCCGAGGCTGCCGCGCTCGCGGAGCGGTACACCTATCCGGTCGTACTCAAACGCTCTGAGCACTGGCGACAGGCAGCCGATCCCGACGCCCCGAGCGTCCTGATCGCACGGAATCCGGACGAGTTGCTGTATGGCTACAGACGCATGGAATCGCGCGGCGATCCGAACGTGGTCGTGCAGGAGTACATCCCGGGTGGTCCCGAGACGGTCTGGATGTTCAATGGGTACTTCGACCGCGGCAGCGAGTGTCTTTGCGCGTTCACCGGGCAAAAGCTCCGGCAGCGGGGGCAGCGTACGGGACCCACCACGCTCGGGATCTGCATCTGGAACGAGGCCGTCGCCGAGTTGGCGACCCGCCTGATGAGCGGTCTCGCCTATCACGGCATCGTCGACATGGGCGTTCGCTACGACACGCGCGACGGCCAGTACAAGGTGCTCGATGTCAACCCCCGCTTGGGCAGTAGCTTCCGACTCTTCGTTGATCACGAAGGCCTCGATGTTGTCCGTGCTGCATATCTTGACCTCACCGGGCAGCCGGTCCGCATGAGGCGGCCTCTCGACGGCCGCAAATGGGTAGTCGAGCCATACGACCTCGTCGCGTCGGCGCAGGAGATCCGACGCAAGACGCTGTCCTTGTCCGGCTGGGCTCGATCGCTTTCCGGCATTAAGGAGGCAGCATGGTGGGCCCGCGACGACCCACTGCCGTTCTTCGGCATGTGCGCCTCGCTCGGATGGAAGGCGGTCCGATACACCGCGCGGCGTCGGCGGAGGCATCGCGCCGAGAAACGCGCAGCATCAGGGCCACCGCGGAACACCGAGTCGTGCCGCCAAGCGACGGTAAATCGCTACTTCGGTCAGGGCGCCGACTACTGGCGCGTCGTCTACGACCGGCACGGGCTTCAGGCATTGATCTACCGGGAGCGGATGCAAACGGTGCTTCGATGGATCGAGGACTTGCATCTCCCCCCCGGCGCGCTGGCACTAGAGGTGGGCTGTGGCGCGGGGCTGCTCGCGGCGGAGTTGGCAACGCGCGGTCTTCAGGTCACCGCGACCGATTCCAGCATCGAGATGGTCAAGAAGGCGCAGCAGCGCGCACACGAGGTCGGGGTCGCTGACGCAATGAGCGTGGACCTTTCCGATGCGCACAAACTGCCATTCGAAAGCCAGCGGTTCGATCTGGTTGTGGCGCTCGGAGTGCTGCCATGGCTTCACGACCCGCCGCGCGCGATCGACGAGATGGTCCGAGTGCTGCGTCCAGGCGGATGGGTCGCACTTACTGCCGACAACCAGGCCCGACTGAACTTCATCGTGGAACCGCGGGAAAACCCGCTGCTCTACCCGGTCAAGGCTGTGCGAGCAGCAGCCAAACGGACCCGCGAGCGGGTGCCGAACGGTGCGCCCTCACAACTTCACCTGCCGGCTCAGGTCGAACTGATGCTGCGCTCAGCGGGAGTGTCGCCACGCCGCCGGACCACCATCGGCTTCGGCCCATTCACGCTTCTCGGACGCGTCGTTCTCCCAGACGCAACGGGACTCCGCGTCCACCGGTGGCTGCAGCGCATCAGCGAGCATCGGGCGCCCGCGGTCAGGCGCTTGGGCTGGCACTATTTGGTTTGTGCACAAAAACCGGAGCCACCACCCGCGCGCATCGATGTCGAGCGTTTGGCCTCGGTTCGCTGATTGAGACGACGATCAGGACAATTCCGGCGTCGGTCTCGGCACCCGGAGACTACGCGGTGCTTGCTCAAGCTCGCAGCTCCAGGCCTTGAGGAAGCGCACGACCCGCCCGGCGACTCATCGAAGCAACAGCGGGCGCGCGCGACGCCCGCCGCTACTGCCGCCCAGACATCACGTCGGTGCCCACGACTCGGCAACTCGCGACTGCTGACGGGACAAAGGCAGCCATGCCAGCAGGTCAGCAGCCCACACCCGCGCGAGCACGAAGGCAGGTGTCGCCGTGCTCTTTACGAGCGACGTGCTATTCGCCACAAGCGCGCACGCTCCGGGCATCTGGGGTGTGCGGAGCAGGCTCGGGTTGAGTCGTCATCGGGCACTCGCGGCAAGGATCGGGGCGTCGCGCCTAAAACCCCAGATCGTGCAGTAGATCCCGAGGAACAGCTCCCATAGAAACTCCGGGATGGTCGCGATCCCTTGCAGTGCGTGCAGCGCGCTACTCGGATGGTTACCGGTGAACATCACGGCCGTCCCGGACACGATGATCAACGGTCCGCCGACGAGCCCGAGCCACACTGCCCGCCGCGGCACCAGGCGCGAGCTGTACATCAGATAGCCGAGGATCAGCCCGTTCCCCCAGCCGACGACCCAGCCCGGGCCGAGCAGGAACGTCCAATCCTTGATCGCCGCAAGGGTGTACGCAACCGTCCCCTCAGACGGACCTGCAACCTGGTTGCGCAACGTGACGATGCCGAGCATGCACAGGATGCCGACGAGGATGAACGTGCACTCAACCAGCCGCGCCGTCACGTAGCCGAGCGCCAGCTCCTCGTTCTGTCGTCTAACGATCGGGAAGATCACGACCGCGGTGCCGATGTTCGCGATGATCAGCAGCAGCTCAAGCAGAGCCCCGAGCAAGACCTGATTGTCGTGCCCAGCACCGGCGATGTAGCTCACCGGATGTCGGAGCACGGTCTCGTAAAGAAGCAGCGCTGGGATCGACGTGACGAA
>Ga0207693_10004191_pt1 | contig 12228 bp, 12 predicted proteins | sample LARL81metaG_FD_184347 | JGI IMG/M metagenome (GOLD analysis project Ga0207693, IMG submission 184347) | Corn, switchgrass and miscanthus rhizosphere microbial communities from Kellogg Biological Station, Michigan, USA - LAR L8-1 metaG... | ecosystem: Host-associated > Plants > Roots >...
GCGCAACGCCTCGCCCTGCCCCAGCGCATCGCGCACGGCAGCGGCGCCCGACAACGCGCCGAGCGCAAGCACCGCGATTGCGATTGCCGGCAGGCGATACATCACCCTCACTGTATCAGCTTCACTCCTGCGGCAGGCCGGCCGCCGCGCGCGCGTCGCCGGTGAGTTCGAGAATGTGCAGGCCGGTATTGGCGCGATCGACCGCATAGACGTAGCCGCGATCGTCGGTCTCGACATTGTTGGTCTGGATCGCGACCTTGCAGCGCTCCTTGCCGTCGACGGTCACGCAGCGCTTGTCGGTCTTGTCGGTGATCGGCGGAATGAAATGGCCCACTTCCTTCGGGTGATAGGGATCGCGGATGTCGAGCGCGCGCACGCCGGCATTGAAGAAGGCGATGAAGGCCATTTTCTTGTAATAGACCGCCGCCATGCTTTCGTTCGACGAATGGGAGCCGAACCGCCCGCCGCGTTCGCAGAACGAGCCGCTCGCCTCGGGGACCGTATAGCTCGAGATCATCATCGGCCGCGTCTCGGTGGTGACGTCGGCGAACCAGACCATCTGCCGCGGCTCGCCGCATTCGTTCTGGATCGCTTCATCCACGATCATCACGATGTCGCGGGTCTGGCCGTCCTTGTCCTTCGTATATTCGGCGATCGGCATGCCCTTCATCGGGAACGTCGTATGCGCGCCGTTGAAGGCCGCCAGCGGCATCCTCGCGATCTCGGGATAGCGCAGATTGTCCGGCGTCGGCTCCTTCGGTCCATTGATCAGCTTGTCGCGATCGACGATCTGCAGGAAGCCGCCCTTGTCGGTGCCGTAGCCGAAATAGATGCGGTTGCCCTCGGGGCCGAGCGAGATCGGCCCATGCACCTCGGTCGGCACGGCGCCGGTCGCGCCGGGCTCCTGGCCGGGCAAGCCGAAATCCCTGATCTTCTGCGGATGCGCGGGATCGGAGAGATCGTAGACCTGGGTCATGCGGCGCGTGCGCCAGTCCGGCGCGCCGGAGACGAGGAAGGCGATGCCGGTGTCACATTCCCACCAGCTCTTGTGGGTGTCCTTCAGCCCGCCCAGGCGGGTGATGAGCACGGGATTTGCGGGATCGGCGACGTTCCAGATCTCATGTGCCTCGCTGCCGAAAGTGCGCAGCATGTAGACCGCATTGCGATCGCCCTTCGGCAGCGTCTTGCCGTCGCAGATGCGCACCATCTGCGCGCCGCCGGATTCATATTTGCCTTCCTGGCCTGGGATGTGCCGCAGATATTTCGGGTGAGCGGGATCGGTGACGTCGACGATCGAGGTGCCGTTCGGCTCCGCCTTGCCGGTCATCGGATTGACGGGATCGGGAGTAGCGTCGGTGCCGCCATGGTGGCCGATATAGGCGATCCAGCGGTCGCCCTGATGATGAATGGTCGGCTGATAGGCGCTGCGGGCCTGCAGATCGTTGCTGCCGACAAGCTTCATGTTGGAGGCTTCGGGAGCCGCGCCAACCACCTGTTGCTGCGCGTGAACGGCACCGCAGGCAACGATGCCAAGTCCACCACAAAGCCCCATCCACAACGCAAATTTCAATCGCCCGATCATGCTGTTCCACCCCAACTGCTCGACGCCAGTCTGTGCCGGCTGAACGGCAATCTAACACGGCGACATCGGAGGCGCCAAAACACGCCCTTGACATGCAACCATTCGGTTGCCTATTATTCCAACCATGGATGAGGTCTTCAAAGCGCTGGCCGATGCGTCGCGACGGTCGCTGCTGGACCGGCTTCACGCCAAGAACGGCCAGACCTTGAACGAGCTTTGCGACGGCCTCGACATGACGCGTCAGGCCGTGACGAAGCATCTTGCGATCCTCGAGGAAGCCAACCTTGTCACGGCGTTCCGCCAAGGGCGGGAGAAGCTGCACTACCTCAACCCCGTGCCGATCCACCAGATCGGCGAACGCTGGATCAAGAAATTCGAGCGCGGCAAGCTCACCGCGCTCAGCGAGCTGAAACGGCAACTGGAGAAGCGCGATGAGTAAACCTGAATTCGTTTATGTCACCTATATCGAGACCACGCCGGAGAAGCTGTTTCAGGCGCTCACCAGCAGCGAGTTCTCGCGGCAGTACTGGTTCGGCACCGAGCTGCACTCCGACTGGAAAATCGGCGCGCCCTTCGCGCTGGTGACGGATGGCCTGCAGACCGATGTCGGCGAGATACTCGAATTCGATCCCCCGCGCCGGTTGTCCTATACGTTCAAGCATGTGCTGCAGGACCGGTTTCAGCATGACGCTCCGACCAAAGTCGTTTTCTCGATCGAACAGCACGGCAGGTTTTCGAAGCTCACGCTGACGCATGAAGGCTTCGCCGGAGCGAGCAAATTGCTTGACGGCATTTCCACGGGATGGCCGGCGATCCTCTCCAGCCTCAAGAGCATGCTGGAAACCGGCAAGGCGCTTGCGATCCCGAGATCGGCACTCGGCAAAGGATCGTGAACGATGGATATTACGACGTTCAAGCCGCTCACCGTCTACACCATCTATATCGCCTCCACGCCGGAGAAGGTCTGGGAGGCGCTGACATCGGCGGAGTTCAGCCGGAAATATTTCTTCGGCAACGCCGTCGAGATCGAGCTGAAGGTCGGCGGCAAATACATCGTGCGCCAGGGCGACGGCGCGCTGCATATCAGCGGCGAGGTCGTCGAATGCGACCCACTGAGGAAGCTGACCTTCACTTTCAACGTCAACTGGCCGGCCTTGATCGAGAAGCTCGGGCCGACGCTGGTCAGCTACGAGATCGAGCGCGCCGGCGATGCGGTCCGCCTCACCATGACGGAATCGCATGACCGGCCGCTCTCCGACGACATCCTCTCCGGTGGCCGCCAGGGCTGGCCGGCGATTTTGTCGAGCTTGAAGAGCCTGCTCGAGACGGGCCAGCCGCTGGTGGTGAAGATGGGCCCGCCGGAACGGATGCTGGCCGCGCTGAAGGCGATGGGCATTGCGACGCCGTAGCTGGGAATGCTGCGCGCCAGGAATACAGCGCTCCCTCGCCCCGGAATGACGGGGACCTACTTACCCCCGTGCGCGCAGCTCGCGGCGGAGCACTTTGCCGGTTGCGGTCATCGGCAGCGTGTCGGTGAACTGCACGAGGCGCGGATATTCGTGGGCGGCGAGGCGCACCTTCACGAAATCCTGGATCTCGCGGGCGAGCGTATCGCCCGGTGCAAAGCCGGGCCGCAGCACGATCCAGGCCTTGATCTGCTCCGTGCGGATCGGATCGGGAATGCCGACGACCGCCGACATCGCGACCGCCGGATGCTTCATCAGCGTGTCCTCGATCTCCGACGGACCGACGCGGTAGCCGGCGGTCGTAATCACATCGTCCTCGCGGCTGACATACCAGAAATAGCCGTCGTCATCCTGCACGCCGAGATCACCGGTCAACAGGAAGTCGCCGACGTATTTCTTCCGCGTCGCCTCCGGATTGCGCCAATATTCGATCATGGTGCACGGACATGGCTGCCGCACGCCGATGATGCCGCGCGTGCCGCGCGGCTGCTCCTCGCCCTTGTCGTTGACGATGCGGACGTCGAAGCCCGGCGTCGCCTTGCCCATCGAGCCCGGGCGGATCGGAAACAGTTTCGAATTGCTGCCGATCACGAGATTGCACTCGGTCTGGCCGAACACCTCATGCGCATCGATGCCGAAGGTGGCGCGCACCCAGTCGAGCAACTCGCCGCCGAGCGACTCGCCGCCGGTGAAGATGCTGCGCAGCCTGACGCCGTCATGGCTGACGCCGGCCTGCCGCATCAGCTTCAGCGCGGTCGGCGGCAGGAACACGTTGCGAATGCCGAGATCGGCCATCATCTGCATCGCGGCCTGCGGCTCGAATTTGCGCGCGCGGTGGCCGACGATCGGCACGCCGTGATACCAGGCCGCGAACAGCCCGTTGATCAGCCCGCCGATCCAGGCCCAGTCGGCCGGCGTCCACATCAGGTCGCCGGGCTGCGGCAGGAAGTCGTGGCACATCTCGACATTGGGCAGATGGCCAAGCACGACGCGATGCGCGTGCAGCGCGCCCTTCGGATTTCCCGTAGTGCCTGACGTGTAGATGATGAGCCCGGGATCGTCACAGGACGTCTCGATCGTCGTGAACTCCGCGGAGGCCGCCTTGATGGAGGACCAGAACGGCTTGGCGCCGGCCGGCGCGCGCTCGGCGACGACGTAGACGGTTTTCAGGTCCGGCAGACGGTCGCGAATTTTCGCAAGCTTCTCCCAGCCGGTCTCGTCGGTGACGATCGCCTTGGCCTGCGAGTTGGACAGGCGGTATTCCAGCGCATCCTCGCCGAACAGCGCGAACAGCGGGATCGAGATCAGGCCGGAGCGAAAGGCGGCCATATGCGCGACCGGCAATTCCAGCGACTGTGACAGGAACACCGCGACGCGGTCGCCGCTTGTCAGCCCATCCGCCTTCAGCACGTTGGCGAAGCGCCGCGAGGCGTCCGCGACCTCGTCGAAGCTGGTGCGTGTCGCCTTGCCGTCTTCGTCGACGTAGATCAGCGCGAGGCCACCACTGCCATCAGCGTGGCGGTCGCAGCAGGCGGTCGCGATGTTGAATTGGGCCGGAACGTCCCAGCGGAAATTCCGGTAGAGCTCGTCATAGGTGGCGGCTTTGGTGAGCATGGCCCTTGGCGTCGTCCTCATCTGTCCGTCGGAACCGGACATCCACGTTCTTGCTTTGCGGACAGTTTGAAAGACGTGGATGCCCGGCACAAGGCCGGGCACGATGCGAGAGAGGACTTTTTGCCTGGCTTCCGCTGCGCCGAGCAGGGCTTAAGCGGTCAGCGCCGCCTTCACGAGGCCGCTGGCCTTGCCGAAATCCATCTGGCCGGCGTATTTCGCCTTCAGCGCGTTGATGACCTTGCCCATGTCCTTGATACCGGCAGCATTGGTCTCGGCGATGACGGCCGAGATCGCGGCCTTAACGTCGTCATCGGACATCTGCTTCGGCAGGTATGCGGATATCACCGCGATCTCCTCGCGCTCCTGCGCGGCGAGCTCGGCGCGGCCGCCCTTGTCATAGAGCTCGACCGACTCCTGGCGCTGCTTGATCATCTTCTGCAGCACGCCGAGCAAATCCGCGTCGGATAGCGGCGGCTTGCCCTGCCCGCGCGCGTCGATGTCGGCGTTCTTGATGGTCGAATTGACCATGCGCAGCGTGGAGAGCTTGCGCTCGTTCTTGGCCTTCATGGCCTCCTTCACCGCATTGTTGATGTCCTCGCGCAGCATCCTATGTGTCCTTTCCGTTCTCTTAAGGACATGGTCTAAGCCGTTCGTGCCGTTGAAACAATCCAGTTTCCTACCCCGACCCGCATAAGCCGGGCACCCGGTCATTCCGGTTGTTGATCATGCAGCAAACGCATGTGAATCCTTGAGCTTCCGCTTTGACGTCGGCCTCGCACGGGACTATGTAACCCGCTCATGACACAGATTGAGAATGACGCCGCCTGGCCGGACCACAAACCGACCGCGCTGTTGGTGCTCGCCGATGGCACCGTGCTGGAAGGTTTTGGCCTCGGCGCCGAAGGACACGCCGTCGGCGAGGTCTGCTTCAACACCGCAATGACCGGCTATGAGGAGATCCTGACCGATCCCTCCTATGCCGGCCAGATCATCACTTTCACCTTCCCGCATATCGGGAATGTCGGCACCAACGAGGAAGACATCGAGACGGTGAACATGGCGGCCACGCCCGGCGCGCGCGGGGTGATCCTGCGCACCGCGATCACCGATCCCTCCAACTACCGCGCCACCCGCCATCTCGACCTCTGGCTGAAGGCGCGCGGCATCGTGGGCCTCTCCGGCATCGACACCCGCGCGCTGACCGCGCTGATCCGCTCCAAGGGCATGCCGAATGCCGTGATCGCACACGCGCGCGACGGCAAGTTCGACCTGCACGGCCTGAAGGAAGAGGCGCGCGAATGGCCGGGGCTCGAAGGCATGGACCTCGTGCCGATGGTCACCTCCGGCCAGCGCTTCACCTGGGACGAGACGCCCTGGGTCTGGGACAAGGGTTTTGGCCGGCAGACCGATCCGGAGTTCAACGTGGTCGCGATCGACTACGGCATCAAGCGCAACATCCTGCGCCTGCTCGCCGGCGTCGGCTGCAAGGTCACCGTCGTGCCGGCCACCACGGCGGCCGAGGACATCCTGGCGATGAAACCGGACGGCGTCTTCCTCTCCAACGGCCCGGGCGATCCGGCCGCAACCGGCGAATATGCGGTGCCGGTGATCCAGAAGGTGATCTCGTCGGGCACGCCGACCTTCGGTATCTGTCTCGGCCATCAGATGCTGGGGCTCGCCGTCGGCGCCAAGACGATGAAGATGCATCAGGGCCATCACGGCGCCAATCATCCCGTCAAGGACGAGACCACCGGCAAGGTGGAGATCACCTCGATGAACCACGGCTTTGCCGTGGACCAGACGACCCTGCCGAAGGGCGCGACCCAGACGCATGTGTCGCTGTTCGACGGCTCCAATTGCGGCATCCAGCTCGACGGCAAGCCGGTGTTCTCGGTGCAGTATCACCCGGAAGCCTCGCCCGGCCCGCGCGACTCGCACTATCTGTTCCAGCGCTTCGCCGATCTGATGCGAGACAAGAAGCGCGCGTAAGACACCGCGCGGGCGACAGCGTTAGGGAACGCAAGCCGCGCGCCGCGGTTTGATCCCTGTCGTACTCGCGGAGTCGCCCATGCAGGCAGTCAGCGCCGATCTCGAACCGCTCGCCATCGTCTTCACAGACGATGGGCTCGTGCCGAACAATCCGATGCCGTTTCTCGTCTACAGAGGCGCAGTCGGTGTCGATAACACCGAGCCGGAACAGACCATCGAAGACCTGTTCAGCGCGAACGGCTGGGGCGACATGTGGCGCAACGGCGTCTACGACTATCTGCATTATCATGCGACGGTGCATGAAGCGCTTGGCGTCGCGCGCGGCCGTGCCCGCGTGCGCTTCGGTGGCGACAAGGGCGGGGAATTCGAGCTCAGCGCAGGCGACGTTGCGATCCTCCCCGCCGGCACCGGCCATCAATGTCTCTCAGCGAGCCCTGACTTCTCCGTCGTCGGCGCCTACCCGCCCGGGCCGAAGATGCAGATCACTCGGCCGACGCCGGACAATCATGCGAAAGCGTTGAAGAGCATTCCGCAGGTGCCGCTGCCGAAGAGCGATCCGGTGATGGGAGTGAAAGGACCACTGACTAGATTGTGGAAGCGCGACTGACCCTTAGCCGCACGCGGCAAACACAATTCGTGATCGTTCGTTTCAGACTCCATGTGAACTGAACCACGTTCGCCGACAACTACCTCAGGTAGATTTCGAGTGACGCCGTGTTGCGTCCGATATCTCTCTTCTAATCATCTCCGTAATGGTCGTTGTCTACTGCTCAAAGTGGAGGAACTCGCCATGACGAATCGTCGTTGTCGTTGCATTAACTGTGTCACTCCGCCTTACCTGCTAAACAAATTGCTTGAGAGTTCGGATACCAGGATCCGCGAGGCCGCACAGCGAACCCTGCTCGTGACGTCGCGTCTACGGGGAGAGCGCAAAGTCCGTAGTTTGCTTGCGTTGGCCGCCGCGCCCTCGGAGGCCCGGCGAACGGTCTCAGACTGCGCAAACAGCACGTCCCTTTCCTCCGCGACCGTGGCGCGCACCGAGGATGGATCGCCTTCGAGCGATGATTCAGTGAACCGTGCGTTTGACGGACTCGGTGACACGCGCGACTTCTACAAGGCGGTATTCGAACGGGACTCGGTGGACGGTCGCGGTATGCGCCTCAATGCCTTCGTTCATTACGCCGACGCCTATAACAATGCGTTCTGGGATGGCACCGAGATGGTCTTCGGCGATGGCGATGGCGTGCTCTTCACCGATTTTACCAAATCGATCGACGTGATCGCGCACGAACTGACCCACGGTGTCACCGACCTGACGGCTGGACTGAGATATCACAATCAATCGGGGGCGTTGAACGAATCGATGTCCGACGTTTTCGGCTCACTCGCCAAGCAATGGACGGCCAAGCAAACCGCGGAGGAGGCCGACTGGCTGATCGGCGCGGAGATTTTCTCGCCCGAGATCGGCGGTGACTCGCTGCGATCGATGAAGAGCCCTGGCCATGCCTATGACAATCCGACGCTGGGGAAGGACCCGCAACCTGACCATATGAGCAAATACAGGTTTATGCCCGATACCGACGAAGGCGATTGGGGTGGCGTTCACTACAATTCCGGCATTCCGAATAAGGCTTTCTATCTCACGTCTATCAACATCGGCGGACACGCCTGGGAGGCGCCGGGGCGCATCTGGTATGCATCATTGCTGGCGTCGAATCCGAACACGAACTTCCAGCAATTCGCCGATACGACCTACGTGCAGGCCGGGCAGTTGCACGGAGAGCAGAGCGCGGAGCAGCAAGCGATCCAGTCGGCCTGGCGGGAGGTCGGCATCCGCGTCACCGGTATGCGCGTATCGGCGGCGACCGCTGCCCGTCCGCGCCGGCAGCCGGCAGTGGCCAACGGCCGAGAAGAGGACCAGGCCGACGTTTCAAAGAAAATCGAACAAATGTCCGGCCAATTGGCGATGCTCACCAAGCAGGTCGCAAGCTTGAGGAGCAAGCCCCACTAGCGCACGATCCGGAACAGTAGACACCGGCTTTCGGCAATACCATGCTCAAACAACAGCTTGAAGCGCGACGAGGATTTATGCCGAACTCGTCGCGCTCCAAGAGCGCACATGGCGTCAGCGGCGACTAACTCCGAAGGTAGGCCGGCATGAAAATCATTCTTGGCCAGCACGGCGGTCAGGCGGCAGGTATCTATCTGCAGCGTCCGCCCCTCGTCATCGACACCACGGGCCTCGACAAGGCAGAAGCCGCAGAGCTGCAGGACCTTGTCGCAGCGGCAGCCACTGCGCCGCCTGCACCTGGTACTGGCAAGGCGCGAGATGAGATGAGTTACAAAATTACCATCCAGGACGGCGGGAAAGAAACGGTGCTGTCGCAATCCGACACGACGATGTCAGCTGAGTTCGGAAAACTGCTCGGCTGGCTTCGACGCCATTCAAAAAACTGAGCGAAGCGAAGCAATTCAGAACGCCAAACGGCCGGATTGCGTCGCCGCAGAATCTGTCATCGAGCGGCGCGTCGACACGCCGAACCTGGCGGCGGCAGGATATCGCGCGCGAGGTTGAGCACGCGCATCTTCACCAGTCCGGTACCGTCAGCCGCAGCTCACCCGCCTGAGTTTAGCAATGACCCTGGCAGCAGTGTGTGCTAGAATTCTCGTCCATAGAGGGTCCCGCAGCCAAAGAGTCCCTTCAAGCGACGTCAATCAATCCGCCGTGTAGCACTTTTTTATTGATGCTGTTTTCGATGCTGCAGACGCGTTTTGCGTCTTATGCAGTGACCAACGCGCGTTCTCTTGCAGGGATACTGCGATCTCTTGCGCGCAAGCGATAGAGCAAGCCGCAGATGACACCGTCAGACATCAAAGGAGGAATGCTCGCCATGTTCCCTGGAATTATGAAACTGACACTATGTCTCGGCCTTGGTGCGGCAGCCATGCCGGCGCTGGCCCAGACGGCGCCCATGACCGAACAAGAAGCTCACGCGATTGCGACAGACGCCTACGTCTATTTCTATCCCCTCATCACGATGGAGGTGACCCGCAAACAATTCACCAACATGGAGCCGGGCAAAGAATTGGGCAAAGGCCCGATGAACATGTTCAACAACGTTCCCGAGTACCCGCCCGCGAACTTCAAGGGCGTCGTGCGATCCAACTTCGACACCCTGTATTCCATCGCCTATCTCGACCTGACGAAGGAGCCCGTCGTCGTCTCGGCTCCGGACACCAAGGGACGTTACTATCTCCTGCCCATGCTCGACATGTGGTCGGATGTATTCGCCTCGCCAGGCTGGCGAACGACGGGCACCCAGGCGCAGACCTTTCTCGTGACACCCCAGGGCTGGAGGCCTGATTTGCGCGACCGGTTCGCTGAGGAATTCAAGCTTCCGAAGGACACGCAACGGATCGAGGCGCCAACGTCCTATGTCTGGGTCATCGGCCGTACCAAGACGGACGGCCCGGCAGACTACGATGCGGTTCATCAGATTCAGGCCGGCTACAAGGTCAGTCTTCTGTCCGAGTTCGGAAAGCCGCCCAAGCCGATCGACGTCAAGATCGATCCCAGCATCGACATGAAGACGCCACCCAAAGACCAGGTCGATGCCATGACGGCGGGCGTGTACTTCGCCAACGCGGCAGAAGTGCTGAAGCTTCAGCCGCCTCACGTCACCGATCAGCCGATCATCGCGCAGATGAAGCGGATCGGAATCGAGGTTGGCAAGAGCTTCGATATCGGCAAGCTCGATCCTGTCGTCCAGCGAGCGTTGGAAACAGCGCCGCAGGATGGGCGGAAGCTGATGGCGTGGAAGGTGCCGACACTGGCGCGGGTTGCGAATGGCTGGTCGATGAACACCGACACGATGGGGGTCTACGGCAACTACTACCTCAAGCGAGCCATTGTCGCGCAACTAGGGCTCGGCGCGAATCTGCCGGAGGACGCGATTTATCCCCTCAATCTCGGCGACGAATCCGGCAAGCCGCTCGATGGCGCAAACAAGTACACCATCACCTTTGCGAGCGGCGCCGCCCCGCCGGTCAGGGCTTTCTGGTCGATCACCTTGTACGATCAGGACGGCTTCCAGGTCGGCAACGCGCTGAACCGCTTCGCCGTCAGCAGCTGGATGCCGTTCAATTACAACGCGGACGGCTCGCTCGACCTTTACTTCCAGAGCGAGAACCCGGGCAAGGACAAGGAAGCCAATTGGCTGCCCGCGCCGAAGGGAGCCTTCAATCTGACCATGCGCCTCTACAGTCCGAAATCAGACGCGTTGACAGGAAAATGGAACCCGCCGCCGATCGTGAAGACGCAGAGCACTGTCGGAATCTCGCCTCAATAAAATAAGATCGGAGGCTCGCGCCCAGGCGCTTGCCTCCGATCTGCCGCCGCCTCGATTTTTCGCCTTCTCAGTTTTCTCTCCGCAAAGCGCAGCTTGCCGGGCGCCTACGCGGCATTGCTGCCTTCCTGGCGGCTGGCCTCGAACAGGAACCAGGTGCGCCGCTCGGTCTCGTCGATGAAGGTTTCGAGCAGGCCCGCGGTGCCGGAATCCTCGTTATCGTCGCAGAGCTTGTGCGCCTTACGCATCGCGGCCGCGATGTGCTTGTTGTCCTCCATCAGCTCGCGGAGCATTTCGCGCGGCGGCACATAGTCCTCGTTGTTATCCTTGATCGTCTGCAGCTTCGAGATCTGACCGATCGAGCGCACCGTGGTCCCGCCGAGCTTGCGGACGCGTTCGGCGAGTTGGTCGGTGGTGGCGAAAATCGCGTCCGACTGCTCGTCCAGCATCAGGTGATAATCGTGGAAATGCCGGCCGCTGACATGCCAGTGGAAATTCTTGGTCTTCAGGTAGAGCGCGAAGGCATCGGCCAACAAGGTGTTAACCGCTGCCGATATCTTGTCGACCGCCGCCGGCGACAGGTCGGTTGGCGTATCGAGGTCAGGCGATGTTTTGTCGGACTTTGTTTTGCTCACGTTGCACCTTCCTGTTAGGAACCCGGACGCAGGCGGCTGCGAAGACAGCTCGCCGAGCCGTTTTAACGCTGCATCCCACCTCGGGTTCCTGGACAGGAACCTCAATTTACCGCTACTGACGGCCATGGACGACTGGATCGACTATTACGATTCCACGCATACGATCTATGCGAGCAAGCGGCATCGTGACCTCCACTTTCAGATCATTGCCAAGGACATCATCGGCTACATCTCTTCCAAGGATGCCGTGGTGCTCGACTATGCCTGCGGCGAGGCGCTTGCGGCCGCGAAGGTAGCGGATGCCTGCAGCACGCTGTTTCTCGTGGAGCCGGCGCCGGGCGTGCGCGGCCGCCTGATCTCGCGCTTTGCGCCGAACACCAAGATCAGGGTGCGCTCGCTGGACGAACTGAAGAACATGGCGGAGAAGTCGATCGATCTCGTGGTGATGAACTCCGTCGCCCAATACCTGACGCCCGGCGAACTGGATTCGGCGTTCGCCGTGGTCCGCCGCCTTGTGAAGCCCGCCGGAAGGCTGGTGCTCGGCGACATCCTCCGTCCGAATGTCGGCATGCCGGCCGATGTGATCGCGCTGCTGC
>Ga0207693_10004192_pt1 | contig 12222 bp, 12 predicted proteins | sample LARL81metaG_FD_184347 | JGI IMG/M metagenome (GOLD analysis project Ga0207693, IMG submission 184347) | Corn, switchgrass and miscanthus rhizosphere microbial communities from Kellogg Biological Station, Michigan, USA - LAR L8-1 metaG... | ecosystem: Host-associated > Plants > Roots >...
CGGCGCGCAAGATCGCCGACACCGGCGACCCGTCGGGCCACATGCCCGAGCCCAGGGCCGACGACGAGGTCGGCGAGCTGGCCGGCACGCTGGAGAAGATGCTGCGCTCCCTCGACGCCGCCCGCACCGAGCGCGAGGCGGCGATGAAGAAGCAGCGAGAGTTCGTCGCCGACGCCTCGCACGAGCTGCGCACGCCGCTGACCAGCATCCTCGCCAACCTCGAACTGCTCGAGGCCCAGCTCGGCAGCGTCGACTACGGGGAAGAGCGCGAACTGGCGGAATCGGCGGTCCGCTCCTCGCAGAGGATGAGCCGTCTCGTCTCCGACCTGTTGGTCCTGGCCCGCAGCGACGCCGGCCAGCACAGGCCGAAGGAGAAGCTCGACCTAGCCGAGGTGGCGATGGGCGCGGCTCGCGAGATCACGCCCAGCCTCGACGGCCGCATCCTGCGGACGAGCTGCGAGCAGGCGCCGGTGCTCGGGAACCGCGACGAGCTGCACCGCCTCGCCCTCAACCTCCTCGACAACGCCGTCCGCTACACCCCGGCGGGGGCGGAGATCTCGCTGAAGACCGAGTGGCGGCGGCAGGACGGCAGCGTCGTCCTCGAGGTCGCCGACGGCGGCCCCGGCATCCCCGGGCCGATGCGCGAGCGCGTCTTCGAGCGCTTCGTCCGCGGCCACGACAGCTCCGACACCGCCTCCAGCGATGGCACCGGTCTCGGCCTGGCGATGGTGCGGGCGATCGCCGAGGCTCACGGCGGCACCGTCACCGCCGGCAGCTCGGAGGACCTGGGCGGGGCGCTGATCCTCGTCGCCCTGCCGGCCCTGGACGCGCGGGCCCGCGACCGGCAGGTCGTCGGTCGCCGGATCGACTAGGCGCTGGACGAATTCAGCTCGACGGCGGCCTGGATCAGCGCCTTCAGCGCCTCTGCGTCGATCTCCTCGCCCTCGCCGATGTCGATCGCGCGCCTGGTGTTGCCGCCGAGGCTTGAGTTGAAGAGGCGGGCCGGGTCCTCCAGCGAGGCGCCCTTGGCGAAGGTCAGCTTCACCTTCTCCTTGTAGGACTCGCCGGTGCAGATGATCCCGTCGTGGGACCAGACGGGATTGCGCCATTTCCACTCCTCGACCACCTCGGGGTCGGCCTCCTTGATCAGGCCGCGAACGCGGGCGAGCGTCTCGCCGCGCCAGTCGCCGAGCTCGGCGATTCGCTGGTCGATCAGCTGGGAGGGACTGGTGTCGTTCATGGCTGCCGTCGCTTTCGTCGTGGTTTGCTCATCGAGGTGACGTGACCAGCTCGACCGAGCGCAGGCGGTTCGGCACCGAGTCGGAGTAGTGGACCGTCATCAGCTCGTCGGCGCCGGTATCGGCGGCGAAGCTCTCAAGGTAAGAGAGCACCTCCGCGGCGGTCCCGGCGGCGGTGCAGGCGAGCATCTCGTCGACCGCGGCGGCCTGGGGCGAGGAGAGCAGCGCGGTGATGTCGTCCTCGCTGAGCTTGCGGCCGCGGCCGAAGAGGGCGCGAGCGCGGATCCGCCGCGCCGCCTGCAACTGGGCCGCGGCGCTGTCTTCGGTGTCGGCGGCGATCACGCCGACGCCGGCGATCGCGTAGGGAGTGGGCTGCTGTCGGGAGGGTTTGAAGTTGTCGCGGTAGACGGCGAGCGCCTCGTGCAGGAAGCGCGGTGCGAAGTGCGAGGCGAAGGCGTAGGGGAGACCGAGCTCGGCTGCCAGTTCGGCGCCGAAGAGCGAGGAGCCGAGGATGTAGAGGGGGACGTGGGTGCCCTTACCGGGGATCGCCTTGATACCGGGCAGCGGGCTCTCCTCGCCGAGGAACTTCTGCAGCTCGACCACGTCCTGGGGGAAGCGGTCGCTCGCGCGCGGGTCGCGCCGCAGCGCCATCCAGGTTCGCTGGTCGGTTCCAGGCGCCCTGCCGAGACCGAGGTCGATGCGACCGGGGTGCAGCGTCTCCAGGGTCCCGAACTGCTCGGCGATCACCAGCGGCGAGTGGTTGGGCAGCATCACGCCGCCGGCGCCGAGGCGGATCGTCTCGGTGTGGGCGGCGATGTGGGCGATCAGGACCGCGGTCGCCGAGGAGGCGATCGAGGAGATGTTGTGGTGCTCGGCGTACCAGATGCGACGGTAGCCGCCGCGCTCGGCGAGCCGGGCCAGCTCGACGCTGCCGGCGAAGCTCTCGGCGATCGTCTCCTCGCGGCCGACCGCGGCGAGGTCGAGGATCGAGAGCGGGGTCGAGAGCTTCGGCATCGCCCGAAACCTAGCCGGGCGCGCCCCCGCTCGGCGCATCCGATTCTGGCCCCACCGGAGTGGGGTCGAAATCGGATGCGGCCGAAGGGTCGGCAAGGAGGAAAACCTTTGCCAGCAGCAGCGTCATTGGGGCGCCGTCAGCTCCGCGATTCGCCGAGCAGGTAGTCATCCGCCAGCCGCAGCACCTGGGACCGGCTTCTGCCGGGGTGCTCGGCGAGGATGAAGTTGCTGCCGATGAAGAGCGAGAAGGCGAGGATGCTGCGGGCCTCGGCTTCGTCCTCGTCGCGACAGATAGGGCCGAAGAGCTCGCGCAAGTAGGCCATGCGGCGGTTGTCGACCCGGTGCAGCCGGGCGGCGACATCCTCGTCGCGCCGCGCCCAGTCGCGCAGCGCCAGCTCGATGGGCATCAGGTCGGAGGCCGAGGAGGCCAGCGCGAAGAGGCGCTGCAGCTTCACGCGCGGCGCCGCCGGCTCGCTCTCGATCTCGGCGATGACGTCGCTGACCACCCGCCGCTCCCAGCTGTCGAGCATCTCCTCCAGCAGCGCCGCCCGATCCTTGAAATGCCAGTAGAAACCGCCCTTGGAAACGCCGAGGCCGGCCGCCAGCGCCTCGATCCGGATCGCCTCCGGCCCGCCGCCCGCGAGCGCCAGCAGCGCCGCCTCGATCCACGCTTCCCTCGGGGTCCTCGCCTTTGCCATCCAGAAAATCTATACGGCACCGTATTGACAGACGCAGAGGGAGGCCGTAGGTTCCATACGAGAGCGTATGGATAGGCACGAGATCAAGCTTTCGAAGGCCGAGCACGAACGCCGCCCGCTGCGCATCCACGAGCTCGTCCCCGATTTCACCCTGGAAGATGTCTGGGCTCTTCCCGTGCGGGGCGATGCCAAGGGCTTCGAGGAGTTCCTCGAGTTCATCGGCGGCATCGACCCGAGCGAGACGGAGAGTCGACCCGCCCGCTTCCTCTGGGGCCTCCGGGACCGCCTCGGCAAGTGGTTCGACCTCGGCGAGATCTCCTCGTCGGTCGACGGCGATCCGGGCCTCCCGATCCCGGATACCGATGAGACCACGCTGCGCGATCGTCTGCCCGCCGACCTGCGCGGCACCGCGGCGGGTTTCGACTTCCGCTCGCTCCCCTTCATCCCCCTCTATCGCACCGATCGCGAGGCGGCCGCCGAGGTCTCGAACAAGACCGTCCACGGCGTCGCCCACCTGGCCTGGGTCGAGTGCGGGGACGGCCGCTACGAGGGCCGGATGGCCGTCTACGTGAAGCCGCGCGGCGCCTTCGGCCGGGCCTACATGGCGCTGATCAAGCCGTTCCGGTACCTGGTGGTGTACCCGGCGCTGATGCGGGAAGTGGAACGAGCCTGGGCAGCCCGTCACGTAGCCTGACGTCGACGATCCGGGAGAATGCACACGTGGCCGCGGGCGAAGGATCCGGGGCGGTCTCGCCGACCGCCCACTACACGGGTGAGACCTGGGTCCGCAACGGGCTCTCCGATCCGCGCTTGCGGACCTGGCAGGGACAGGTGTTCCACGGCGCCCTGGCGCTGCCCTTCGCGGCCAGCAAGGCGGTGGGGGGTCCGACGCTGGAGGGCGTGCTCCTCGCCCGACACCGGATCATCGACTCGCTGCTCGAGGCACAGATCGAGGAGGGGGTCGGCCAGGTGGTCGAGGTGGCCTGCGGGATGTCGCCGCGGGGCTGGCGCTTCAGCGAGCGCTACGGGGACCGGCTCACCTACACCGAGGCTGATCTGCCGGCGATGGCGCGGCGCAAGCGCGAGGCGCTGGAGCGGATGGGCTCGCTCGGCGACCGCCACCGCGTCGTCGACCTGGACATCCTCCGCGACGGGGGAGACGGCAGCCTCGAAGCACTTGCCGAGAGCCTGGATCCGGCGGCGGGGCTGGCGATCGTCACCGAGGGGCTGCTGACCTACTTCGACGGCGAGACCGTCGAGGCGGTTTGGACCCGCATCGCCGGGGTGCTGGCGGGCTTCGACCGCGGTGTCTACCTCGCCGACCTGCGCCTGGACGCGCCCGACCGCGGCGTCCCCGAGCGTGCCTTCGCCCTCCTCCTCGGCGCCTTCGTCCGCGGCAAGGTCCATGCCTACGGCGGCGATGGGATCGCGCCCGAGGACGCTCTGCGTCGCGCCGGCTTCCGCGAGGTGCGACTGCACGGGGGCAGCGAGCATCCGGCGGCCGGCGAGGCCGGCCGGGATCCGGCCGCGGCCGCGATCCACATCGTCGAGGCCCACGCCTGAACGCCTCGCGTTCAGAAAGGCAACATCTCCGTCCTGCGGGTGCTGTTCCATTCCGGTGGATCCGGTTTAGGACCTTCGAATGCGAACCGCATCCCCACCTGCGGCAGTCGAGACGGCGCGGCCGACGCTGGAGCGCCGCCGGCTGCGGCTCGGCGATGGCGCCGGCACGACCGTCCACGTCGCCCGCTTCAGCCGCGCCGAGTTCGGTCTGCGGGTGGTGGCGCTGCGGCCCTGCTCGACGGTTCTGCGCTGGTGCGAGCGCAGCGGCGCCGAGCACGCGATCGTCGGCGGCTTCTACATGCGCCCGGGGGGCCCGGCGCTCGGCGACCTCTGGATCGACAGCCGAGCCCTCGCGACCGAGCCCTTCGACGCGCCCTGGCATGAGCAGCGCGCCTGCGTGCACGCCAGCGACGGCGCGGTGCGGCTGGCGCCGCGACGCGAGCTGGGGGAAACGCCGCAGGGCGACCTCCTCCAGGCCGGCCCGATGCTGGTCGCCGGCGGCCGCTCGCTGATCCGCGACGATGATGTCGACGCTGAGGGCTTCTCAGCCGGCTCGCGCCAGTTCGACTCCGACATCACCGCCGGCCGCTACCCGCGCGCGGCCCTCGGCCTCTACGCTCGCGACCTGATCGCCGTCGTCTGCGACGGCCGCGCCGACGACGAGGCGGGGCTGACGATGGCGGAGCTGGCGGCGGCGATGGCCGGGCTCGGCGCCGAGACGGCGATCAACCTCGACGGCGGCGGTTCCGCCTCCCTGGTTGTCGGCGGCAGCCTCGTCAACACCCCGCGCGAGGAGCACGGCCTCGAGCTGGCCGGCGGCCGCGAGGTCGCCACCGCGCTGCACTTCGCGCCGCGCCCGAGCTGAAAGGGCGCCCCGCCGCTAGCCTCGGTGGCCGTGGCCACTATGCAGAGATTGCTGATGGGGTTCTACTTCTATCCCCGCGGTGGCTCTTCGCACTCGGCCCGCTCGATCGCGCGGGAGCTGGGCGCCCACGGGCTCGAAGTGACGCTCCTGGCCGGGTCGCGCTCGGACCTCGGCGAGGTCTCGCTGGCAGCCAGCTTTTACGCCGGCCTCGACTTGCGGGTGCTCGACTTCACGCCCGCGGTCGGCTCCAGCGACCCCCTGCGCTACCGCGGCCCGGCGGGGACGGCGCCGATCCACGGCTCCTACGAGGACCGGCCAGGGGCGCCGGACGAGGTCTTCGCCTGCCTCGACGAGGAGGCCTTCGAGCTGCAGGTGGAGGTCTGGGCCGAGGCGCTGACCGCGGCGGCGGAGCCGCGGGTCGACGCCCTCTATCTCCATCACCTGACGCCGATCAACGAGGCGTCTGCGCGGGCGTTGCCAGAGGTGCCGGCGATCGGCCACGTCCACGGCACCGAGCTGCTGATGCTGGAAGAGATCGAGGCCGGGGCGCCGGCCCGCTGGCGACACGCGGAGGACTGGGCAGGGCGCCTGCGCCGCTGGGCCGCGGCCTGCGAGCGGATCGTCGTCAACGACCGCGCCGGGCTCGAGCGCGCCGCCGCCCTGCTGGAGCTGGAGGAGGACCGCTTCGCCTACCTTCCCAACGGCGTCGACCCGATCTTCACGCCGGCGCCGATCGACCGGCGGGCGCACTGGCGCCGGCACCTGGTCGAGGAGCCGCGCGGGTGGCGGCCGGGCGCCGGTCCCGGCAGCGTCGCCTACGAGGAGCCCGAGCTGGCGGCGCTGGAGGGGGTGGTCCTGCTGGCGATCGGGCGCTTCACCGAGGTGAAGCGACTGCCGCTGCTGATCGAGGCGTTCGCCCTGGCCCGGGAGCGGCTGGAGCGGACCGCGGCGCTGGTGCTGGTCGGCGGCCACCCCGGGGAGTGGGAGGGCGAGCACCCCTGCGAGACGATCGCCCGCACCGGCGCCCGCGACGTCTTCCTCGCCGGCTGGCACGGGCACGAGGAGCTGCCGCAGTTCCTCCGCGCCGGCGACCTCCTGGTCCACGCCGCCGTCAGGGAGCAGTTCGGCCAGGTCCTGGTCGAGGCGATGGCCTGCGGACTCCCGGTCATCGCGGTCGACCGCGGCGGCCCGGCGGCGATCGTCGAGGACCCCGAGGACGGCTGGCTGGTCGAGCCCGACGACGCCGAGGCCCTCGCCGCCGCGATCGTCGCCGCGGTCGAAGACGACGACGAGCGCGCCCGGCGCGGCGGGCACGCTCGCGCCACGGCGGTGGAGCGGTACTCGTGGAGCCGGATCGGGGCCGAGCTGGCGGATCTGGTCCGTGCCGGTACCACCGTCGGTTAGCGTCTCCCCGTGGCCCTTGTCTGGACCCTGCTCGGCGTCGCCCTGGTCCTGCTCGCCCTGCGCGACATCTTCGACGTGCTCTTCCACCCCCTTGGTCGCGGCATGGTCGCCCGCCGGGTCGTGCGGGGGGTGGCCTGGGCGGCGCGGAAGCTGCCCCACGGGCCAAGCACGATCGGCCTTCTCGCCGGGCCGATCAGCTACATCGCCGTCGTCGCCACCTGGGCCGGCCTGCTGGCGGTGGGGTGGGCGCTGATCTTCATGCCCCAGCTGCCGGGCGGCTTCAATTTCGACCCCGGCCTCAACCCGGCCGAGCACACCGGCTTCCTCGACGCCCTCTACATCTCCCTCGTCAACCTCACCAGCCTCGGCTACGGCGACATCTCGCCCGCCTCCTCGCTGCTGCGGATCCTCGGACCGATGGAGACGATGTTCGGGCTCGGCCTGCTGACCGCCAGCATCTCCTGGCTGATCTCGATCTACGGTTCGCTTTCGCGCCGCGACTCGCTTGCCCACGAGGTGCGGCTGGCGAAGGAGACCGAGGAGCGGCTGGGAGAGAAGCTGGCCGACGCCGATCCCGAGCTGCTGGAGACGATGCTGGCCGGGTTCGCCGAGCAGATGATCCGCACCCGCCGCGACGTCATCCACTTTCCGATCACCCACTACTTCCGCACCGAGGACGAGGAGCGGGCGCTGGCGGGCCTGCTGCCCTTCCTCACCCAGCTCGCCGACGAGGCTGGGGAGGAGGGACGGCCGCAGGCGCTGCGGGTGCGGGCGCGGATCCTGCAGATGGCGATCGACGATTTCGCCGAGACCCTGCGGGTGCGCCTGCGGATGCCGGGGGACTCGACTGACGAGACGCTGCGCCATTATCAGTCCGAACACGGACCGATCGGGGAATGACCATGCGACGTCCAGTCCCGAGTCTGACGGCGATCGCCCTGCTGGGCTGCGCGCTGCTGTCGGGCTGCGGCTCCAGTGCCGACCGGGGCGAAGGTGAGACCCTGCGCGGCACCTATGATTCCTTTCCCGACTCCCTGGACCCTGGGCTCTCCTTCAGCCTGGAAGGGGCGACGGCGCTGCACGACACCTACGTCCCGCTGCTGACCCATCCGCCGGCGGGCGGCGACGCCGGCACCCGCCTGATCCCCGGCCTGGCTCGGAGCCTGCCGAAGATCGACCAGGGCGGCCGCCGCTACACGCTGCGGCTGCGGCCCGGCCTGAAGTACTCGGACGGCACGCCGGTGAAGGCGTCCGACTTCCGCTTCGCGGTCGAGCGGCTCTTCCGCCTCAATTCGGCGGGCTCGTCCTTCTACACCGGGATCGTCGGCGCCGAACATTTCGCGAAGACGAAGAGGGGCCGGATCGCCGGCATCGCCACCGACGACGCCAGCGGCAGGATCGTCATCCGCCTGGCGGAACCGAGCGGGACCTTCAGCAACGTCCTGGCGCTGTCCTTCGGCGCGCCGCTGCCGCCGGACACGCCGGCCGAAGACCAGACGGCGCACCCGCCGCCGGCGACCGGCCAGTACATGATCACCGCGGTCAAGCCGGGTCGCAGCTGGGAATACGAACGGAACCCGGCCTGGGACTCCGCCAACGGGCCGGCGATGCCGCAATTGCCGGACGGTCACGTCGACAAGATCGAGTTCGAGGTCCGCAGCAATTCCTCGACCCAGGTCGAAGAAGTCGAACGCGGCGAAGTCGACTGGATGAAGAACCCGCCGCCGCCGGAACGGTACGCCGAAATCAGGAAGCGCTACGAGGGCAGTCAGTTCCGCGAAGACCCGATGATCGGCGTCTACTACTTCTGGATGAACACCCAGGAACCGCCGTTCGACGACGTGCGGGTGCGGCGGGCGGTCAACTACGCCGTCGACCCAGCGGCGCTCGAACGCATCTACGCCGGCACCCTCGACCGCAGCCAGCAGGTGCTGCCTCCCCACATGCCCGGCTACCGCCGCTTCGAGCTCTATCCCTACGACCTCGAACGGGCGAAGCGACTGGTCAAACGGGCCGACCCGGCCGAACGCAAGGTCACGGTCTGGACCCTCGGCCTGCCGCCGACCGAGGAAGCGGGCGAATACTACGAGCAGGTCTTGAGCAAGCTCGGGTTCGATGTCGACCTCAAAGTCGTCGACGCCGCCAACTACTTCACCCTGATCGGCAACTCCGAGACGCCGAACCTCGACACCGGCTTCGGCAACTGGCTGCTCGACTACCCACATCCCGACGACTACTTCCGGCCGCAGCTCTCGGGCGAAAGCATCATCGCCAACGGCAACTCGAACTGGGCGCACTTCGACGACCCCGCGATCGACCGCAAGATCAAGCGGCTCGCCCGTCAGCAGCTCGGCCCGCAGCAGGAACGCGAATACGCGGCACTCGACCGCGAAGTGATGAAGCAGGCGCCGTGGGCACCCTTCGGAACCCTCACCCTCGGCACCTTCGTCGCCGACTCGATCGACCTCGACAAGCTCGTCGTCAGCCCACTCTACGCCCAGGACCTGACCAGCTTCGAGTTCAAGTAGATGCCTCACCCCCGGGCTTTAGGTGCTCATTTGCTCAAGCAACAAAAGGGGTGAGGGGAATGAAGGTCGCTCTGACCGGACCGGCAATGCCGGTCCTTTCGATTTCGAAGTCCGGCTGATGCAAGCCGATCCGACTGCCCCGGCTGTTCGCAGTCGGGCGGATTCGCCGGGTCAAACCACCGAGGCGCCCCTTTGCTTCGGGTGATTCGCAGCGTTCACCTAAAGCATCTACCGAGTTGGTGTAGTAGCCCGTTCTGCAGGCCCGGAAGAGCGGAGCCTCTTTGAAAGAACGGGAGGAGGAATCAGCGTGGCAACCAAACGGCCTGACTGGGCGAGGTGACGGACCCAATCAGACGGTGTTAATGCTACTTATAAGTCTGTAGACTGTCAAGTAGCGGCAGGGGAGCGTTCACCCCCTCTTATGGAGGGCGACTTGCAACGCAACTTCGGCCGGAATCTGCGGGCCTACCGGGAAGCTCGGGGATTATCTCAAGAGGCGTTCGCCGATGTGCTCGGCGTTCACCGCACCTATATGGGCGGGGTGGAGCGCGGCGAGCGCAACCTGACCTTGAAAAGCGTCGAGCGGATCTCGGAGCGACTCAAGGTTGAGCCGTTGGAGCTGCTCCAGCCTCCTCCTCGCTGATTTCCTCAAGCTTGGCCGTGCAGGTGTCCCGCACCAGCCCCGCCCGGTCGAAGGCGGCACGAAACGCCTCCTGTTCGGGACGTTCCGACTCAACCTGCACGCTGGCGCTGTCCCGCAGCCGACTCAGGATTCTCCGCAGATCAGTAGGCGAAATCCGCAGCTCCACCGAATCGCTACCGGCATGTTCGCCCCAACCCAGGCCATCAACGATCAGGCGCAAGCAGTCGCTGCAGCGCCTCCCCAGGCGAAAGGCGGTCTCTTGGTCGCCGGTCTCCCAGGCCTTACGTAGATCATCAAGCAGGGTGAGTTCAGCGAGGGCCTGGAGGTACAGCGCATCTCGTTCCTCAGCGTTCAGGACAACTGACATGAGGGTCTACCCGGACGGCACCGATAGGACGAACAAGCTCTCTAGGGCACCTCGAACGGGACGCTTCTCCCAAAGAGTCAAGACCTCCATCTCTGCCAGTTTTTTGCAGTGGTAGGAGACCATCGACAGGTAATAGCCCTCGTCGTCGAACAGCCGTTCCAGGTTTTTGGCTGACATGGGTCGCGCAATCCAGAGATGGGCTTCGATGATCGCCACTTTCACTGGGTGAAGCACGTGAGGGACGCACGCCTGCCACACGGCAGTTTCTTGTGCGCCCCTCACGGCTTCGGGCTTCTTCTCCCTATCGGCCAAGAAAGGAGAAGTGGGTTGGGGGTTGGGTCGCTTTCTGGATTCATAGAGAGCCCACTTTGAACTGACCTCCACCGACAAACCTGACTCTCTCTACCTATCGAAGAGAAAGTCCGGTTTGGTGGAGTGGTGAGAATCTTCCGGTCTAAAACCCGGCCCGTCAAATCCGGGTCCGCTTCACACTCAGCGTTCGCTGAAGTTGCTCGGTGGTGGAACGGTCGGAGAGGTGCGGGCGCGCTCGAATCCCGCCGAAGCGACAATGATCGAGTCGGTTTCTTCGCCAGACTTGGCGCGGCGGTTGGTCGATTCAGCCTCGATCTCGCAGGAACGCTGCCAGGAGCGTTCCTGCTCGTCCGCCAGGTCCTCTCGTCCTCGCTCATCAACGTTGAACCAACGCCAGGACAGCCACAGTCGCGGGTCGCCCTGCATTTTCCCTGACCAGAAAGCGGTCATGATCTCGGCGATCAGGCATTGCAGAGTCAGGCCGATGATGGCCTGCCGCTCCTCCGGAGTCATTGCAGCGATTTCCTCGTCGGTATAGAACGGCATCTCAACCGCTCTATAGAAGTGCTGGAGGGTGTTGCGGACCGGCTCGGTTTTCGCCAGTTCAATCGAGCCGGCGTCCAAGAGCTGCTTGATGTGATGCGAGACGTTGCCGACCGGCTCCCCGATGATTCGGGCCAACTGCTCTGGCGAGTAGACCCCTTCGTTGAGCAGCGTCAACACATAGACCCGCGTTCGGTGGCCGACGGCGAACGCCACCCGTTCCTCGATGCTCTTGCCGCCTTGGCGCGCCGCGCTCGCGCTGACCGACTTCGTTTTCTCCGGCATTCCGGCCTCCCTCCGCTTTAGCTAGTCCCGGTACTCAGCAGGCGTCGAGCATAGAGAGAACTACAGAAGCAGACACTTATCAGTCTGCGGGCACTTGATACTGGAGATTTTTTTAGCATTGCCTCTCCCAACCGCCGCCCACGGGCGAGTCGGGGCTCTATCGGGAGAGGAGGTGACGGCAGATGAAGATCGCCAAGACGGCGCGCGTTTACTCGTGCGTCCACGTCGTCAAGAACGCCTAGACCCGGCGTTGCTTAAAAGGGCCGGTCTTGATCTGCCGGGGATGGCGTGGCAGATCGGGATCGGCCCTCCATCGACATACGGCAACCCGGCGTGCCTGAGCTGCCATTGGAGGGATAGTTCCGCCGTCGTTCCTCCCTCTCCGGCCATAGGACGTACGGTCGCACATCGACCGAAGGAAGGCGGATCGCTAGAGAGAGAGTTTCTAGCGTTCTGGCTTGTCCCTAATGCGCAACCAGCGCAAAGGAGGTGAGCCAGTGACTATTGACGCTGTGGAGCAGACCGCTCCGGTGGCGGCTATTCAGAAGTCCGGCTAGGAGGAGCAAGGCAGGTCCGCGAGTGCTCCGGACGGGTTCGAAGAACGGCGCCCGCGTGGCCGCAGAAAAGCCCCCGCCTCACATTCGGGGCGGGGGCTCGGAATGGGCGCGGCAGTGAATCGGCTGCCGCTGGCAGAAACCTGCCGGCTGCGTCCGGTGAACTTCGCTTAGATAGGGCGCGATGTCGACGGGCGATTCAGCCGAA
>Ga0207693_10004193_pt1 | contig 12220 bp, 13 predicted proteins | sample LARL81metaG_FD_184347 | JGI IMG/M metagenome (GOLD analysis project Ga0207693, IMG submission 184347) | Corn, switchgrass and miscanthus rhizosphere microbial communities from Kellogg Biological Station, Michigan, USA - LAR L8-1 metaG... | ecosystem: Host-associated > Plants > Roots >...
AAATTCTGCGCGCCGCCAAGGCATCGTGATAGCTGGTGGACTGGTAGTTCAACATGACGTCATCGGAGCAGGGAACTCCCATGAAATAGTTGCAGCCCGCGGTCGCCAGCAGGAACAAAAGATTGTCGGCCGAGTTCTGATCCGCGGCGGCATGGTTGGTGTAGCAGACATCGCACCCCATCGGCAGACCCAGCAATTTGCCCATGAAGTGATCTTCCAGCCCGGCCCGAATGATCTGCCGCTCGTCATACAGGTACTCCGGCCCGATGAATCCAACCACGCTGTTCACCAGAAACGGGTCGAACGCGCGTGCCACGCCATAGGCGCGGGCTTCGAGGGTGAGTTGGTCCACTCCATGGTGCGCGTCCGCCGAAAGCGCGCTCCCCTGGCCGGTTTCAAAGTACATAACGTTCGTGCCGATCCACGGCACGTCGCGCTTGCCATGATGTTCAAGGATCCGCTCGTTCCCTTCGCGGAGCATCGAGAGCGTGATGCCGAAGGAACGATTAGCAGCCTCGGTGCCGGCGATTGACTGGAAGAGCAGGTCGACGGGCGCTCCACGTTGCATCGCCGCCAGTTGCGTGGTGATGTGCGCGAGGCAGCAGCTCTGCGTAGGAATGCTGTAGGTTTCGATCAGGTGGGCGAGTCCATGAAGGATGTTCGCAACGTTCTCGACCGACTCCGTCGCCGGATTCACGCCGATCACCGCGTCGCCGCAACCATAAAGCAGTCCCTCAAACGCCGAAAGCAGGATGCCGCCAACGTCGTCGGCCGGATGATTCGGCTGCACCCGAATGCCGAGCACGCCCGGCTCGCCCATCGTGTTCCGGCAACGGGTGAGATTGCGAATCTTGGCCGCCGACAGAATCAGGTCCTTGTTGCTCATGATTTTGGCGACGGCCGCGGCAATTTCCGGAGTGACCGCCCACTGCAGACCTTGTAGCGTGTCGCCACTGGTAGCGTCGTCAAGAATAAACTCGCGAAAGTCTCCGACGGTCATGCTTCGGAGCGGAGCGAACGCATTTTCATCGAAGCTCCCGGCAATGAGCCGGCTCACGTCATCTATTTCCGGATCAATGAGAGGCTGCGCGACGATGTCCGCCAGTGAAAGGTCTGCCAGTTGCCGCTTTGCCGCCACTCGCTCCCGCTCCGAGCGCGCGGCCAATCCAGCCAGTTGATCGCCGGATTTCTCCTCGTTCGCCTTGGCGAACAATTCACGCAGATCGCGAAAGGAGAACCGTTCCGCCATAGGAGTTAAAGACTAGACATTGAAGAGGGAACCTGCAACCACCTCGAGCCGAGGCGCGATGGTATAAGCAACGAATGAAGCCCGCGCGCGCTGTCCTCGTACTGCTACTTGCCTCTACGTTGGTCCTGGCCCAGTCCAGCCCGCCAGAGCGTACGCTCTTCGAATCAGTCAATCGCGATCGCAAAGCGCACAACCTTCGCGCCCTTCGCTGGAACGAAGCTCTCGCCGCCGCCGCCCGCAAGCATGCCCGCGAGATGGCCAAGCGCGGCGCGGTCGAGCATGCCTTCCCGGGCGAGCCGTCCCTGCCCGCTCGCGCCAACCAGGCTGGAGCCAAGTTCATCTCGATTTCCGAGAACGTGGTTCGCGCCGCCAACGCCAAAGCAGCGCATGTAGAATTCATGAACTCGCCGAATCACAAGGCGAACATCCTGGACTCGGATGTCGACTCCATTGGAATCGGAGCCGCCGAGCACAATGGAGAGTTGTTCGTAGTCGAGGACTTCTCCAAAGCGAAGAAGTAGCGGCTACTCCATGACCCAGCGATCTTTCCTGTAACGGATGATCGGCGCCACGCCCGAGCCTGGCAGCCTGGGAAGCGTCGCCAGCACCATTTTGCGCCACGATTTCTCCAGCCCGGCCTGCATCGCCGCGGAACTCAATCTGCGAAACAGCTTCAGTCCGGCAGCGCCGCGCATGCTTGCGACTTCTTTTTCCAGGATCTCGTCATGAATTCGATGGCAGTCGGCGAGATTCTGCAGTCCGAGAGAGTCCGGGTGCGAGCGAAATCCGCCAATCAGGGCGTCCACCGAGTAAAGTCGCGCGTACCGTAAAAACCGCACCCACAATTCAAAATCGCTGGCGTTACGGCGCGAGTCATTCACGCGGCTGCCGGCGCGTTCCCACAGGCTGCGCCGCCAGAATGTGGACTCCTGCTGAATGTAGCGGTTGGCTCCGGCAAGGAAGGACCAGCGCGACCAGCGCCGCAGCTTCAGGATTTCGGCGCCCATGCCGTCGTCGCTGAAGCCGGTGGGTCGGCCGGTGATCCACTCGACTTGCGGGAACGTGCGGAAGACGCTGCCCACCACAAACAGCGAGCCCGCATGCAGCATGTCGGTGGCGCTGATCCACCCCATCAGTTCCCCCGAGGAGCGGGCGAAGCCCTTGTTGATCGCGTCGTACATACCGCGATCGGGTTCGCTGACCCAGGAGTGCAACTGACTTTCATATTTGCGGATGATTTCGACACTGCCATCGGTCGAGCCACCATCAACGATGATGTATTCCAGGCTCGGATATCCCTGGCTTAGCACCGATCGGAGAGTGGCTTCAAGGTAGCGGGCCGAGTTGAAGACAGGCGTCACCAGGCTGATCCTCGGCCATGATGTCGGAGCCTGGGAGAAGACTTCCGCGGCGATCATCGAGTTGGAAGCCGGAAGGTCCACGGGCATTGCTAGTCTCTGAGCAGCGCAATCAGGGCGGGATTCTTCAGTTCGTTGCGCGATGCCACGAAGATGCAGCGCAGATTGTGGCCGTCGCGGGCGCAATCGAGATTGTTGCGCCACTCGAACCGGAAGTCCTCATGTTCGGGTGGCGTGACGGGCGCGTAAACGAACGGGAAGCCAACGCGGTTCAGCGCCAGCACGACATAGTGCGGCGTGGGACGTCCCGCGATTCCGCCCAGCGCCTGGTTCACGTCGGTACTTTCGTCTTCCACCCGCACCAGAGCCATCTCGTGATCGCAAATAATCGTCTCGAGCAGCAGCAGTTCGTCGCAGACGGCCGCCATGTTGCGTAGCGACTGCAGCGGGTTCTCGAGGTGGTAGAGCAAGCCGTAACAGAAAACGATTTGGAACCGGCCGAAGCGCGAAAGGTCTTCCGTTTCGACGTTGCCGACATGAGCTTCGAGCCGCGGGTAACGCGTGCGCAGGCTGGCGATATTGCTCTCGCGGCCGTCAACACACACCACGTTGCCACCCATTTCTCCCAGCCGTGCGCCCAGGTGACCAACGCCGCAACCGATATCGAGCACGCGCTTACCCGCAAGCGGCAATCCCATCGAGGCGAGATTCGCGATGCGTGCCTGGTTAATGGCGACGGCGTTCGGCGCGTCGAATACTTCGAGGCCTCCGTGGCGTCGAATTCCTTCGCTCCCATGATCGCGACGGCGCACTTCAACCGGATAGGGTAGCTGTACCGGCAACGGCGGCGCAGGTTGTAGTCCGAGTTTTCGAAACAGTTTCTTCAATCGTTTCCTTGGCTCACGATGCGAGCCACACCTCAGGCACGGCGGATGAGGTCAAACCAGTTGAAATCGTACTTATGAAAGTCGAGCGTAAAGACTACATCGAACTGCGCGGGCGCCAGGAATTCGCGAATCTTCTTCAAGTCGTGCCATTCGATCCAGGGTGCACCGCCGTCGGTTTTTTCTCCCCACTTGTCGAACCGAGGACGCCCGTCGTGTGTCCAGCGGCGGTGCGGGTAGGCCAGCTCAATCCATCGACCGCCGACCGGGAGATGCTCCAACAGAGCCTTCGCTTCTACGCGTGCGGCTTCCACCGGAAGATTGATCAGGGAGCCCTGCGCGTAGATGGCGGCATAGTCCGTCGGGAGATCGTCCAGCGAACGTAAATCGTCCATCAGGCAGAAGCGGGCCTTATCTACGCCCTGGAGCCGGCAGAGCCGCTTCACCACCTCCAGGTTGCTGGCAATGATATCGACGAAGGTCCACTCAGCACCGTTTTTCGCGAAGGTGATGCCGTCGAAGCCGAGGCCTGAACCGATCTCGAGTACCTTCTTGCCGCGAAACACATCGGAGTACAACGTGTGATACCAGCCGCGCACCGAGTAAGCGGCGCCGGTCGAAGACTCGGCGAGCGCCGCATTCCAGATTCGGAGCAACTCGCTATCGGAAACTTTCAGAAGATCCTCGGAGCGGACCCGCGTCTGTTCTCCACCGGGAACCTCACCCCACTTCGTACGCAGGATGCGGAGGCTCTCCCCAAGATGCTCGTCGGCACCGACCCCGGGAGGGAAGGGCCACTTCGCCTGCCTGCGCAACCCGAGAGTCATCGTCGGCTCCCCGCAACGATTTTCTTTTGCTCCGCCGTTGTGTGCGAATGGCTGAGATTTCGCTTCACGAGTTTTGCAACGCTGAGCGGACGCGAACTATATCGCTTGAATTGCTTCCAGAGTCGGCGGGGGTTGCTCGTTAGCCCATCTGCCGTCAGCTTATGGGTGGCGTCGTCGATCGTATAGGCGTAGCGCCAGAAGAATCCGTCGTCGTAGTCTGCGGAATCTGCGCAGGTCAGGCGTGCGTTGAGGATGCACTCTTCGCTGGCCATCAATTCTTCTTTGCTCGGCCCGTAGGTCGTGTGGGAGTAGTCGTGATTCTGATGGATGATGAGGACTTCGCGTGTGGCATCGACCACGGCGGCACTAAGAGCGCGCGCTTTCCACAGCAGCCAGTTGTCCCACCAGAAGCGGCCGATGGCGAGGGGCGGCATGGCGGGGTAGAGTCCGCGCGAGAACGCAAAGTAGTCGATGCTGCGTGCGATCTGGAGCTCGCCTTCACGGTGTGCGCGGGTCCTGAGCGCCTGCACCCAATCGTTCTCGAAGGAAATTTCGTCTCGTATATCTAGATCAGTGCGCCGGCCGACCATCAGGAAGTTTTGAGTCAACGCAGAAACTCGGGTCAGGGCCTGCGCGAAATCGTCAAACAGGACGATGTCGGAATTGACGTACGAAAGAACGGGGCTGGTGCTGTGTGATTCCGCCTGCTCAAACAGGTCGCTGACAAGTGGCGTGCCCCATTGATTGCACTTGATGTTGGAAACGTGCACGAGTCCAAGTTCCCGTGCTGTTTCAGCAGTTCCAGCCTCCGTACCAAAAAGAATAATGTTCGGACGCGGCGCCATACGCGTCCAGCTTTGGATGGCATTCCGCTGAATCACGCCGATGTGGCCGTCGAACTTCTTCGGAGTCGCGAAGATCGTCAGAGGAACCGACTGCGATGTGGAAAGGGAACTCATGCGAAGCCCTCTCCCATACCGAGACCGAAGTAGTCCACGCCCGGCTGCTCGCGCAAGAATTTCACGGTGCGCCAGCAATCGATGATCGTACGCGGCTTGTGGTCTCGGGTGCGCGCCCACTGGGCGGCGTCGATTCCATTGAATTCGGGCCACCACGTCGCGATCACGACGACATCAGATTTCTCAATACACTCCAGCGCGTTTGGAGCGAGGCAAAGCTTCTCGATCACTGGTCCTCGCGATTGACCGCTATACGCCGGGTCGAATGCCAAAACCCTCATGCCGCGTGCCACGAGTTCCTTCGCGAGCAGGAAGCCGGCAGCTTCTTCCACCACGTCCGTGCCTGCCTTGTAGGTAAGCCCAAGAATCCCAACCGCCCCGCTGGTTCTGCTTTGCACGAGGTCAGCGAGCCAGGCGATCTGCGAGCGATTAAAGCGGTCTACAGTTTGCGCCAGGTCCGGAGGAACCCCAAGTTGCTGCGCAAGCTGCGCGAGCGCGAGGTTATCGCGGGGGAAGCATGGGCCGCCGTAGCTGACGGCGCCCTTCAAGTATTTCGGTCCGATGCGCGTGTCGAGCCCCAGTGCTGAGGTAATCACGTCGACGTTCGCGCCCGAAAGTTGTTCGCAGATGCGCGCGAGCATATTGGCATAGCTGATCTTGGTCGTGACGTAGGTGTTGACCGCAAGTTTGGTGATCTCCGCGTTCACGAACGACATGCGCGCCAGCGCGGGCTTGTTCTCGCACACCTGTGCGTAGAGTGATTGGAGGAAGTCTCCCGCGCGCCTGTCGGACTCGCCGATCAGCAACATGTCAGGATTCAGGAAATCGCGGATCACGCTTCCCAGTGCGATGAACTCCGGGCTGTAGCACAAACCGAAGTCCGCGCCCATGCGCTTCCCGCTGGCCTTCTCGAGCATCTCGCGGACCGGGCCGCCGGTCGTTCCCGGCATAACCGTACTCGTGAGACACACGACGTGGTAGCTCTGCTTCGCGGCCAGCGCTCGACCGATCGCCTGGCACACAGGCTCGACGTAGCGTAGCGAAAATCCCCCTGCAGGATCGCTGGGCGTGGAGACGACGATGAAGCTGATGTCGGAGCGGCGGATGGCATCCTCGACGTCTGCGACTGCCGTGAGGCGCCCTTGAGTCTGCGCCAGCATCTCGCCCAGACCCGGTTCATGCACCGGAGGTTGCTGCCGATTGATGGCGTCCACTTTGCGAGGGTCGTTGTCGACGCCGATCACCGTGAGCCCCTTCGCCGCGAGGCAAGCGGCCAGCGGAGAGCCCAGCTTCCCCAGTCCAATGACGCATGCCTTCAGGCTCATGCTCCCGCCTCGGCGGTCAGGCACAGGTGCCAACCGAAGCGGCGTTCCATCGAACGAGTCAAGGACGCCGGCGCCCAGTTCCAGGGCCAACTCTTCACATACTGATATTTGACGTACTCGGGAATGCGGTACGGGAAAATGTGATCAACGAACGAGTCGCGCAGGCGGAATCCGGATGACTCGATCAGCTTGCGTCCTTTCTCGCGCGTGTAGGTGTACGTGACTGGACAACCGGTCTCCGCTTCGGAGTGCTCAGCGACCAACTCTGGCAGCCGCCAGAATTGACCTTTTCCGTAACCCATCAGGATCCAGAACACTTTCCAGGAGCGGCGATAGTAGACCATCAGCTTGATGGTCGTCCCGGGCCGGACGTAGTTGCGCATCTGCTCGACAACTTTTTCGGGATGCGGTGTGTGGTGGATGACACCGAACGAATAAATCAGGTCGTAGGGCTCCACGGGAACGAACTGTGTGAGCTCTTCGGCGCTGCCCGAGTAAAAGCGCACCTGGTCTTGTAGTCGGTAGACTGCAATGCGCTGGCGGGCCAGTTCAAGCGATTGCTGCGACAAGTCGACCGCTGTTACCTGCGCGCCGTGGCGGGCAAAGTTCGTGGTGTCGGTCCCGATGCCGCATCCGATCTCCAGAACTCTCTTGCCGCGCCAGCGCTCGAAGTCCGCAAATTGCGGAATATGCGGCTCCACGAAATACTTGCGCGCTTCGACTTCGTCGAAGTATTCGCGGGTGCCCACGGGCTTGGGCGAGTGCCGGATGTTGCACGGCCTCTGGTCCCAGTAGCTGCGCACGCGTTCAACGGTGACTTGAGAAAAATCAGACATTGGCAAACTTCTCATTCACGCACGCGCGCTGGTTTTCGCCGCGCGCACATCCGCACGAATCGAGCACTATTCTAAGTTGGATGCGGATCATCGGGCCGCTTGGCTGGCGACCGCCGCGGGAAGCCGTCCGGCTTTTCGCAATTCCGATTCAATCCAGCGATACGTCGTCTTCAATCCTTGCTCGAGCGAAATCGTCGGCTGCCAGCCGAGAACGCTGTTCAGGAGGGTGTTGTCGCTGTTGCGTCCGCGAACGCCCTGCGGTTTCGACGAATCGTGCTGCTTCTTCAGAGATTTTCCAGCAACGTCGGTCACCAGGTCGATCAGTTGGTTGATGGTCACCAGGCGATCCGTTCCGAGATTCAGTGGCTCGGCGTAGTCGCTCGCCATCAGGCGGACCAGGCCCTCGACGCAGTCGTCGATATACATGAACGAGCGCGTCTGCTCGCCGTCGCCCCACACCTCGATGTGGCCGCCGTCTTCGGCGAGCGCAACTTTGCGAGAGATCGCCGCCGGCGCCTTTTCCTTGCCGCCTTCATACGTCCCCAGAGGACCGTACACATTGTGAAAGCGCACGATGCGCGTGGCGAAGCCGTAGTCTTTCTTGTAGTAGCGGCAAAGCTCTTCCGCGAACAGCTTTTCCCACCCGTAGCCCGGCTCAGGATCGGCCGGAACCGCGTCGACCTCTTTCAAGGGAGTGACATCAGCGTTGTTCTGCTTGAATTGCGGATAGACGCATGCCGAGGAGGAAAACAAAAAGCGCTTCGCCCCATTCTGCCGACTAGCTTCGAGCATATGAGTGTTGATCAGGATATTGTTGCGCGAGATGTCAGCGTGATTCGCCGTGATGTAGCCGATCCCGCCCATGTCGGCCGCGAGGTTGTAAACCTGGTCGATGGACTGCGTCGCCTTCTGGCAGTCCTGCCAAAGCCGGAGGTCCAGCAGTTGGAAGTCGTCGGCGGCACTGGGCTCGAATTCCGGTGCCTTGATATCGACACCCCGGACCCAGAATCCGTCCGATTTCAGACGCCGGACCAGGTGATGGCCAATGAATCCGCCAGCGCCCGTGACCAAAATGCGCGGTTTTCCCTGCACGCAGACTCCAGGAGTTTCCGATTGGGATGGAGAACCTTTATTTATTTTATCGGACGCTTTCACTCGCGAGCAAGCTAACACTCGGATTCGAAAAGGGAAAAGAGAAATCCGCTCTGCCCAAACTAATGTGCAAAAGCGTTCACCCGTGTGTTAACGTGTTCGGCACTAAAGAGCCATAGTCCTTCGTTGTCATCGCGGTTAGGCTGACTCAAGTGGAAGGCGAACTGCAGGGGAGGGAGTGTCTCCCCCGGCCCGACCCTAGATCTGATTGGTAGGTAGTTGTGAACGACCCTAATGGACGTGTGGTACGGGTGCGTCGGCGCACTCGCAAACATCGCCGCAACCGCCTGATTCGGCGCGGTCTGTTGGCAACGGCGTTCGTCCTTGGGGGACTGGTCGGGGCGGAGTTTCTGCCCATTGATTTCGGATCATTCCTGGCTTCTTCGTTCTCGTCTCACCCCGCAGCTGAGTGGAATAACACAGACGTCCGGCGCGATTTGGCGTTCTCCGCCATCCCCGGTGCTGATGCCGATGCCCCTTCGAAGGAGGCGCGACCGGTTTACCCGTACTCGATCGTTCCTGGCGGGGTGCACGACCCAAAGGAACTTAAGCGCGTGTTTGAGCGCGATCCCGTGGTCGCCTCACACTACCGTGATTTCGATTTTCGCCGCGCGCGCGTGCTTCAGCTCACTGAAGACAGAACAGTCTACGTTTCTTATCGCATCCGTGGGCACGTTTACTGGACAACCAAGCGGGTGCTGCTCCGTCGCGGCGAGAAAGTCATCACCGATGGCAAGATGACGCTGCGTACGCGGTGCGGCAATCAGGTTTCGGAAAATCCACGGAAAGAAGTTTCGCCCAACGAGCCGGCCATGGCGCGTCTTGAGAACCCGATCCAACTCGATCCCGGGACGGCAGCCGTAATTCCATATCCGACAAACTTCGAGTCGTCGCTCACGCGTTCGAACCTGCCCGTGTTCGCGATGGCGCCTGTCGGCTACAGCTTCATCGCAAACACCGGTGGCTCATTATCGTTGTTCCCGCCACCGCTTCCCAGTTGTGGCCCTGGCAAGAAGAAAAAAGGCGGCACGTCAACTGGGAGCACCGGCGGCAAGAAAGGGAAGGGGCCTGACTGCAACAACCCCGTCGGACAAGTGCCTGAACCTGGAACGATTGTCCTGATCTCCACCGGACTTGCCGGAGCGTTCTTCCGCTACCGCCGGAAAATGCGCGCGTAGTCCACGCCGCTTCTCCTTGCTAGTAGCGACTGTTCTCCATTACTCTCTCGCCTGTCTTCTTCCAGAGGGAGCCCCCTATTGCACCGAACCCTGACCTCTTTTTTTGTCGCTGCCCTGTCAGTTTGCTCTCTTGCTGCGCAAGCGCCCGCAGGCCCTTCGATCCGCGTGGCGGTCGACCTCACTGACGCACCTAGAAATATTTTTCACTCGACGGTCACGCTGCCCGCCGCGCCGGGAGATGTGGTGTACGTCTACCCCAAGTGGATCCCGGGCAATCACCGCCCCAGCGGGCCGATCGCGAACGTCACTGGTCTCCACTTTCGCGCGGGTGATCAGGAACTCGCGTGGCATCGCGATCCCATTGAAATGTATTCCTTCCACGTGACGGTGCCGGCCGGAGTGAAGGAAGTCGAGGCGAAGTTCGATCTGCTCTCCATGGATAGTGCGGGCGGTGGCGGTCTGGCGGCATCCGGCAATCTGCTTGATCTCAACTGGAACCAGGTCGTGCTCTATCCCGACAAAGTTGCCTCCGACGCGGTCGACGTGACGCCGTCAGTGCGTCTGCCTGCGGGTTGGAAGTTCGGAACGGCGTTGACCACCGCGAGCTCCGAGGGAGGGGAAGTCGCGTTTCGCCCCGTGTCGCTCACCATGCTGGTGGACTCTCCGCTGATTGCGGGCGAGGTCTATCGCCAAATCGAACTGGTGCCGGCAGGAGAGATTCCATCACACGTGATCGACATGGTCGGCGACAGCGCGGCCGACCTGGAGATGACGCCGCAAGACATGGTGGCTTACCGCAAGCTCGTCATGGAAGCCGACGCGCTTTTAGGCGCGCATCATTACCTGCAGTATCACTTCCTCTACACGCTGAGTGACGCAGTCGGTCACCACGGAGTAGAGCACCATCAATCTAGCGACAACAGCATTGGGGCGCGCAGTCTGATCGACCCGCAGAAACATTTCCTCGACGCCGGCCTGCTGCCTCATGAATTCGTCCATTCATGGAATGGCAAGTACCGCCGCCCGGCAGATTTGACCACGCGCAATTACCAGGAGCCGATGATCGGCGACCTGCTGTGGGTCTACGAGGGCATGACGGAATATTGGGGCAACGTGCTCACGGCGCGCTCGGGCCTGTGGACCGAGGAGCAATATCGCGAGACGCTGGCAGCTACCGCGGCTGCGCTCGATCACACTCCGGGACGCACGTGGCGTCCGCTGGAAGACACCGGTGTATCGGTGCAGATGCTGCGCATGTTGGGCCCACAGTGGCAGAGCTGGCGCCGCGGTTTGGACTACTATCCGGAAGGTGAGTTGATCTGGCTGGAGGTCGACACCATCATCCGCAAGCAGACCAACGGCCGCCGCTCGCTCGACGATTTCTGTCGCCATTTTCACGGGGGAGAGAGCGGCCCGCCGAAAGTCGTGCCCTATACCTTCGACGATTTAGTAAAGGAGCTCAACGCCGTTGCGCCCTACGATTGGGCGGGGTTGCTGAAGGAGCGCAGCAAGGCCACCAGCGAACACGCGCCGCTGGGCGGAATCATTGGGGGCGGATGGAAGCTGGTCTACACGGAGAAGCCGAACGCTTTTCTGGCCGCCATCGTGGAAGATGCCAAAATCACCGAGGCCCGCTATTCCCTTGGCTTCGTCCTGAATCAGGAGGGAACGTTCGTGGATGTGACGCCGGGCTCACCTGCCTATCGCGCGGGTATTGGGCCGGGCATGAAACTGGTGGCAGTGAACGGAAGGAAATGGTCGTCGGCCGCTTTGAAAGACGCGATCAAGGGCGCGCACGCGGATCATCAGCCCATCGAGATGATCGTCGAAATCGCCGACATGTTCAAAACGTATTCCATTGAGTATGACGAGGGCGTGAAGTCTCCACATCTGGAGCGGGTAGAAGGCCAGCCTGATGTGCTGAGTGAAATTGTTAAGGCGAAGACCGGGGAGCCACCGAAGCCGTAATTGGGCTGAACATGTGGGTCGGACACTCTTGTCCGACAAAGGTTGGTTTGCGCCAATGGGCATTCGCGATTGGCTGTGCGGAGACTAATCTCACGAGGGCGAGGGCGCCCGCGCTAGACGACTATCACAAGAAAATCTGTTTCGGTAAGAAGGGACGGTGCGCCTCCCCGGCCTGCCCCTGGCGGACAAGAGTGTCCGCCCCACACGTTCCGCTTGCTCCGCGTGATACCATGCCGCGGTGAGCGATTCCGCTTGCCTCCCAGATTCTGTCTCGGTCGTTCCTGCCACGATGACCACGCCGCGGCACGCCGACCTTGTCCGTGTCACTCACTGGATCACCACACTATGCTTCTTTGCCCTGCTCGTTAGTGGGATGGAAATTGTCATTTCTCATCCGCGCTTCTATTGGGGCGAAACCGGCAACGTGCTGACCACGCCGTTGTTCAAGATACCAATCCCTTCCTCGAGGTCATTGGTTCCGACG
>Ga0207693_10004194_pt1 | contig 12219 bp, 11 predicted proteins | sample LARL81metaG_FD_184347 | JGI IMG/M metagenome (GOLD analysis project Ga0207693, IMG submission 184347) | Corn, switchgrass and miscanthus rhizosphere microbial communities from Kellogg Biological Station, Michigan, USA - LAR L8-1 metaG... | ecosystem: Host-associated > Plants > Roots >...
TCCGATTGTCAAGAACGTCAGGTTCCTATCGCACGCGTCGGGCATTGGTCGATGCTTGATCTCGTGAACCGCCGCGTGACGCGGTGGGCCGAAATTGCCGCTGCTCCAGCGCGTCGTGACACTGCCGTGGCGCCGCTGTGCGTACCTGATTGACCCGACACACCTTCTGCCCCCGCGGCATCGGGTTACAGTCTCGGCAGTTGGACGAGCGAGATGACCGCGAAGGTCAGCACGCCAAACGCGATCACTCCGATAGCGATTCGCGCCCTATGCGCCTTGAATCGTTGGGCGATGGCCACCAGGAACAGGACCGAGGCGAACAGGACGGTGTCGCGCACATACTTGTCGGCGTTTTCCCGCGCGGCGCTGCCCTCGTCGAAGGTTGCCTCGGCGAGGGTGTTGAGCCGGTTGGCCTTGTCCTGATTGGGGTTGTGGTATGAGGGCATGGCGGCGGGGCCGGGCGGGGCTGCCGGGTTGACGAACGGGTCGGTCTTCAACCACGCCTCGTACGCGTCGCGGTAGTCGGGGGTGAACCGGCGCACGTAGATGGCTTGTAGCTGGGTGTCGCCGGCCGCGTGAGCCTGCAGCCATCCGGTGAACATGGACGCGTCCGCCGATAGTTGCAGGCCGGCCAAGGTGCTGGCCGCATCGGCCTGGAACCGGTAGCTGCTGGCCTTCCCGTACAGCAACGACTGGCGGCCGTCCCATTGGGCAGCCTGCAGGCCGCTCCACGCGGTGGCGACGGCGACGATCGCCAGGATCGCGACTTCCACACCCTCCAGCAGCTCATGCCAGCGCCCGCGGTGCGCGCCGGGCGGTTCCTGCTCGCTGAGCTTGTGCGCCACCTCGACGTTCATGCCTTCAGGCATCGCGGGCCTCCTGTCGGCGTTGCGAGGCGGCGTGCCCGCGCCACGACGATCGCACCGGCTGGCGTGCCTCGCGGCATCGGCTGGCACCGCAGCTTGTCCAGCGTATGCGCTAGTCGGATACGACGACGCGGTCAGCGGCGCTACCCCCCCGCGGCGGCTGACGCGCTACGTCGACCACTGCGAACCCGAATTCGCGGAGCGGCCGAGGATGTGGACCTGCGGGTGCAACATCACGAGGTCGCGGTGCTGCGCCGGCAGCAGTGATTCGCAGTTGGCGCCGAAGGGCCGGCTGCTATTGGCAGCGCGGTCGCGTCTTCTGTCTAGGCCGCTTCGATGTCGGATCGGCAGCTCGGCGAACGCTGCTGTGGTGGCATCGCGCCTTGCGTCGTACGCGATCGGTCAGCTCTTTCTCGTCAGCGCGGTCGCGAAGGTGGTAACCGACTGGCGCCGGCCGTCGAGATTCGAAAGCACGAGACCCCGGCCGCAACGGCGATTGGCCCGCTGGGCGCTTCAACCGGCGACTAGTCCCGTCCGGACGGTGACTCGTTTCATCCGGTGTGGACTCTGTCCGGTCGGCGAGTCCATGCCGAGTCACCGAGCGGCGATATGCTCCGCGGGGTGAAACGGGAGGGCTGTGTTTCGCCGGCGTGGTCGGCCGTCCATGGGCGGTTGAGGCGTGGGATCGGCCCGAGGGGCGTCGGATGAGAAGTGAGTCTGTTCAGGGTGGGACGGCCGGCGAATTCGATGAGGTCGGGGAACTCACGCAGCATGCGGCGCAGCGCGTCGTGTCGATGTTCGAGGACTTTCAGGATCCGTCGCGGGAGTGGCGGCGGTTGTTCTCGGAATTGCTGGGCACGTTCTTCTTGGTGCTGGTTGCCGCTGGTGGCGGCGTGATGGGGCAGGCGTTTCCGAATACGATCAGCCGGACCGCGGCGGTGGTGGCGCCCGGGTTGATGGTGATGGCGATCATCTTGTTCATGGGCAAGGTATCCGGTGCGCATCTCAACCCGGCGGTGAGTGTCGCATTCGCGTTGCGCGGAGACTTTCCGTGGCGGCGGGTGCCCGGCTATATCGTGGTCCAGCTGATCGGAGCGTGCCTGGCCGCGTGGTTCGTACAGGCGGTCATCAACGCATCGGCGTCTTATGGTTCGAATTACCCCGCGCATTCGTATACGTCGTTGGACGCGTTTTGGATGGAGACCATCCTGACCTTGGGATTGGTCAGCGTGATCCTGGGCACCGCGTCCGGAGCGCAGAACCTCGGCGTGTTCGGGGCGCTCGGTGTCGGCGGCTATATCGCCTTGGCCGGCCTGTGGGGAAGCCCCATCTCTGGCGCCTCGATGAATCCGGCCCGCACCTTCGGCCCCGACCTCATCAGCGCCGATTTCACCGCGTACTGGGTGTACGTGGCAGGTCCGCTCCTCGGTGCGGTACTTGCGGTCGGCTTCGCCTTCATTCTGCGGGGCCGCGGCGGCGGACGGGCCGGTTCCGGCGCGGCGCAGGGAGGCTTGTTCACCGAGGCTGAGCGCCCCGAGCAGGCGTGACACCGGGTATTCGTTCTGCGGGCTGGGACCTGATGTTGCCGCCAGCCTGACCTCGACCTCTCCGGTGGCGGACATTCGACAGCGGTCTTGACGGCAGACTGGCCTGACTGAGTGAGTCGGTCCGCTCGGCAACAAGCGCTGGCGCCGGCCGGCTCTCGTTCGAGGGGGTGCCGTTTGAACGAACCGGTCGAGCCGCACTCCGAGCCCAGTGCGGTTGCAGAGAAGGATGGGCCAACCAAAACGGATACCCCGCGGCGACGACCGCATGCCTTGATCACGCGCGTCCAGCAGTTCCGGACTGACCTCGAGCAGCGGCCACGGATCGGATTCCTCCTGCGATCCCTCCGCCGGTACGGGCAGATTGAGGGTAAGCACCTATCACTCGTGATCGCGATTAACCTGTTCGTCTCCATAATTCCGCTGCTCATTCTCGGCTATGCATTTCTTGAGGCGTTCAATCCGCATCGCAGCTTTGGCACCGTCGTTGTTCATGCTTTCCATCTCACGGGGAACACCGCACGGACTGTGGAGAACACGTTTACGACGGCCAGTTCAGGCAAGAGCACCGCACTGAGCATCAGCATTATCTCGCTATTGATCACCGGCCTCGATATCAGCGCAACCGTGCAACTTGCTTACGCCCGTGCCTTCGGCGTCACACCCCTATCTGGCCTCCAAAAGTACCTCCGGGGCGCGATCTGGTTGCTGATGTTGCTCGCGGTCACCGGCGGGAGCCTGGCGTTGCGCTATCTGGTTGTTGGTCGCTCGCCGTGGGTCCTCGTCCTTGTTATTCCGAGCTATCTTCTCCTCCAATTCAGCTTCTATATCGTTACCCCGCGTCTACTGCTCGACCTGCCATTCGAGTGGCGTGACCTGGCGCCCGGTGCGGCAGTCAGTACCGCGGCGGCGATCCTCGTCACCGCGGTTTCGTCGTTCCAGTTACATCGCTGGTTCAATGCCTACGGAACGGCGTATGGGAGCTTCGGCATCGCCTTGGGGATAATTGCCTATGTCGGCCTTATCGCCCTTTTCTGGGTGTGGATCGCCGCCATCATGGGTGTGTACTGGGAGCGCAAGGCAGGAGCGTCCGCCGTGGCTGCTATGCATAAATTGTCGGCCGCCCTTGCCGCTTCTTAGCGCGGATTGGCGTCGAGCGATCACGAGGCCCGACGGATACGCCGCGCTGCCAACGCTGTGAGCCGGCCCAACAGCGCGCCGGCCGTGGCGCCGACGACCACATCGCTCGGATAGTGCACGCCGGTGTAGACGCGAGTAAACGCGACGAGCGACGCCGCGGCCCGTAGGGGAATTCTCGCTGCGGGGATGACATCCCCGACGGCGGAGGCGAATGCTGCCGCGGATGCTGAATGGCCTGAGGGGAATGACGTCGACTCCGGCATGTTGACCCAGCGTTCTCGAGGAACGTTGGTGCGGTCGGGGCGGGTGCGGGCGCTCAGGAGCTTCATCGGCTGGTTGACGGCAAACGATGTAGCACCGATTGCGGCGATCCCGGTCATGGCCGCACGCCGACCTCGGCTGCCACCGAACAGCGCCAGCATGGCCGCGACGATGAACCAAGGCTTTGAGAAGTCAGCGAAGTTCGCGACCCGCCGCAAGGGCGGGTCGAGCTTTGACGCGGGCAAGCGAGCCACGGCTTGGTAGCAGGCACGGTCTAGTCGGCTGAGTGCGCTCAACGCACGTACGACACTGGTCCGCGCCGGCCCGGTGGGTCCGGGTTTGGCGGCGAGCCGCTCTGCGAGAAGTTCCTCGCGCGGTGGGTTTACCGGATGTTGGCCGGCGTCCGGTGTCTCAGTCATGACGGCCGGCCCACGGCAATATGCCACAAGGCCGTGAAAGTGGAGCGGGACGCGATCCTGACGGCGCGGGCAGCCGGCGACAGTCCCGCACCACGAGGCAGCCGTACGGTGAGTGCTCCGGGGCGAATCCGGAAGCGCAGCGGCGGTGGCAAAGTGAGGGCTTCTCCGTCCACTCCTATATCGATGGGCTCGGCCGAGCGCACCTCGAACTCGGTCGCCTGCCATTGGTGCCAGCCGGCGAATCGTTGAGCCTGCCCGACGGACTGCAACGCAACGAGTTTTTCCGCGTCGGCCCCGCCCCGAACCTGCACCGCCACGATCCCTAGCGTGCCACCGTCAATGCGCGCTCGCGTTCCGGCGCTCCGCAAGTCCTGCACGTCGTAGGGATTGTTCGAAACCAGGATGAGCTGTGACGTCGGCAGCTCTTCTCCGGAAGACGTGGTGAACCTGAGGTCCATCGGCGTCGCGTCAGGGCCGATGATCGTCGGCAGCATAGTTGCGGCGGTCCGTACCTTCGCGTCGCGATATTCCGAGGACTGAACGACTTTCGCATACACGCCCATCGACGCGTTGTTCACGAAGACCCGGCCGTTCACCTCGGCCAAGTCGATCGTCCGCTCCACGCCGTCGCTGTAGGCATCCAGTGCCCCAACGACGTCGTCGCGGTCCAAGCCGAGGTCGAGGGCGAAGTGGTTGCGAGTCCCGGCCGGGATGACGACGTGCGGAATGCCGTGCCGGCTAGCCACCGAAGCCACCAATGCCTGCGAGCCGTCTCCGCCCGCCATGCCGATCACGTCGGCACCGCGGGCGACCGCGTCCTCGGCGAGTTCCAGCAGGTCCGTACCGGGGGTCAGGACGATCGGCTCGATTCCGCGCTCTCGACATTGATCGACGAGGTGGAAACGCTCGGCCTTCCCTCCGCCGGACTTGAGATTCATGATCAAGACTGGCTGCTTTGCGCGCGGCGCTCCCGACCCTTTGGTTTCGGTGGAGCGGACGCGTAGTGCGTATCCGGCGGCAGCGATGGCGATCGCGGCCAGCGCGCCGCTGGCCACCAGCACCCGCAGCAGCTGGCCGGCGATCGTGACGATGATGAAGGCGATCAAGCCGCCGCCAACGAGGCATGCCGCCAGAAGCCGCATGGCTCCCCGGCGCGACAGCAGATACCACGCGCCCAGCACTACGACCGCGAGCGAAGGGATACCGACAACCAGGACGTACCACTCGTCGAAGCCCTCCAGGACGAGGTACAGCACACTGAGCGGAGCAGCGACGAGAGCAATGAGGGCCGCGCCGCGGCGCGCCACGGAGGGAGCTTGACCTCTTGCCGCATCTACGCTCACGACGTGTCCCCGGTGATGTCCTGGTGGAAGTTGTGTGGTGAAGAGTATTCGGATGCCTAACGCAATCTGCTACGCGCCATCGTCGGTTCGCGTTAACCGCCAGGTCAGACGCCATTCATGCTGCGTTATCGACGAACCCGGTATTCCCGGCGACCTCTACCAAACCGGAAGCAACCCGATCGAGGTGCGACCACCCTTTCTGAATCGGGTGCGCAAGGTATGAGCGGGAATGGCTGAGCTGATGGCGACGAGCCCTGATCCAACCGCTCACCGCCATGAGGGCGGCTTCCGGTCGTTTGTTCCGGGCTGGGCCGTGGTCTCCAGCTATCAGCGTCAGTGGCTTCCGAAGGATGTCGTAGCCGGGCTGGTCTTGTCGGCGCTGTTGATTCCGCAGGGCATGGCCTATGCCGAACTGGCCGGCCTGCCGCCGATCACTGGCCTCTATACGTCCATCCTGTGCCTGCTTGGGTACGCCGTCTTCGGGCCGTCGCGGGTGTTGGTGCTCGGGCCGGACTCCGCGCTTGGCCCGATGATCGCCGCAACCGTGATGCCGTTGTTGGTCGCCGGCGGTGATCCAGCGAAGGCGGTGGCGCTGGCGTCGCTGTTGGCAGTTCTGGTCGGCGTGATCATGGTCGTGGCTGGGATCGCCAAGTTCGGCTTCGTGGCGGACCTGCTGTCCAAGCCGACGCAAATCGGCTATATGAATGGTCTTGCCGTCACGATAGTCGTCGGCCAACTGCCCAAGCTGTTCGGTTTCTCGGTCGACGCGAACGGGTTGGTGAGCGAGTTCTCCGAGTTCGTGACCCATGTGGCCAGTGAGGCAAACGCGGCGGCGGCGACAGTAGGACTCGTGTCGTTGGCCGGGATCTTGCTGCTGCAGCGGCTAGTGCCCAAGGTGCCCGCCGTGCTCATCGCTGTCGTACTCGCCTCGATCGCCGTCAATGCGTTCGACCTGGAGGCGCACGGTGTCAAGACCATTGGCGAGCTGCCTCGGGGCTTCCCGCCGTTCACCATTCCAACTGCTGCCTGGTCTGACGTGCCGCCGTTGTTCGTGGGCGCACTTGCCATTGCGGTGGTGGCCCTCGCCGACACCATGTCGACTTCCTCGGCCTTCGCATCCCGGCATGGCGAGCGGGTGCGGGGTAACCAGGAGATGATCGGCATCGGCGCGGCGAACATCGGTGCGGGCCTGTTCCAGGGTTTCCCGGTGAGCACGAGCGGGTCGCGGACGGCAGTTGCCGACCAGGCCGGGTCTCGGTCGCAGGTCACTGGCGTGGTCGGCGCTGTCGTGATCACGCTTGTGCTGGTGCTCTTTCCATCGCTGATGCAATACGTGCCTCAGCCGACTCTCGGCGCGATCGTCATTGCCGCCGCTCTCTCGCTGGTCGATGTTCGCGGCACCCTTCGCCTCTGGCAACAGCAGCGGGTGGAGTGCCTCCTGTCAATTGCCGCCCTGCTCGGCGTGGCCCTGCTCGGCGTTCTTCCGGGCATTCTCATCGCCGTGGCGTTGTCCATCCTGAATGTGTTCCGGCGGGTCTGGTGGCCTCATCAAGCTCAGCTTGGGCGAGTCGAGGGCATCGACGGGCTACATGACACCGCGAGCTATCCGGACGCCGAGTTCCTTCCCGGGCTGGTCGTCTACCGCTTCGACGCGCCGCTCATCTTCGCTAACTCCCGGATCTTCGGCGATGAGATCCGGGAGGTCGCCGAGAGCCGCCCAGGCCTGAAGTGGATCATGATCGCGGCGGAGCCGATCACGGACGTCGACACGACCGCGGCGGACATGCTTCAGGCGTTGGACGTCTGGCTGAACGAGCGAGGGATCTCGTTGATCTTCGCGGAGCTCAAAGACCCGGTGCGCGAGAAGATCGAACGTTACGAACTGACTCGCACCATCAATCCTGACCATTTTTTCCCGACCATCGACGCCGCGGTCGAGCGCTACATGCACGAGACGGATGCCACCTGGAAGGTGCCTAAGGACGGAGTCAGCACGGAACCCGATGAAGCTGGTGAGCCGGCTCCTACGACCCACGATCAGTCGGGCCAGCGAGATCAATAATCCGGCGGTCCGAGGTCGTGGCCTAGGCTGAACCCGATTTGCGAATCTCCGGCAAGACACCCTTTACGACGCGGGCTGCACGCGGTACAAGCGGGAATTGACAGTTGCTCCGGTTGGAGGCACAAATGAGCGATATCGCAACGGCCGGTTCGTTCGCACTTGACGAGACGAAGTCTGATCCCACCGCCTCGCCGGAGACGACCAAGACTTCGATCGAGGATCTCGCGATCAACACGATTCGCACGCTGTGCATCGATGCCGTGCAGGCGGCTAACTCTGGCCATCCCGGCACGCCGATGGCGATGGCGCCAGTCGTCTACGAGCTGTGGAACAACGTCCTGCGCTTCGACCCGCAGCACCCGATCTGGGGCAACCGCGATCGATTCGTGCTGTCCGCCGGACACGCATCGACGTTGCTCTACTCCCTGCTGCACCTGACGAAGGTCACGGCCGTCAACTCGGCCTACGAGGCGGTCGGGCAGCCGGCGGTGTCGCTCGACGACATCAAGAAGTTCCGTCAGCTCGGCAGCCGCTGCCCCGGCCACCCGGAATATCGCTGGACGTCTGGCGTCGAATGCACCACGGGCCCACTGGGTACGGGCTTGGCGACGAGCGTCGGCATGGCGATGGCCGGCAAGTGGCAGGCGGAAGCCTTCAACCGTCCCGGTTTCGAGCTGTTCGACTACAACGTCTACGCGCTGGGCGGCGACGGATGCGTGATGGAAGGTATCTCCCAAGAGGCCGCCTCCCTCGCCGGGCACTTGCGGCTCGACAACTTGTGCTGGATCTACGACAACAACAAGATCACCATTGAGGGTCCTACCTCCCTCGCGTTCAGCGACGACGTGGCAACGCGCTTCATCGGCTATGGCTGGAACGTCACGCGGGTAGGCGACGCCAACGACCGGCAAATGCTCGCGCGCGCATTCGACGTGTTCCGCCGGGAGTCCAGTAGACCGACTCTGATCATCGTCGACAGTCACATCGGTTACGGTGCGGCGACGAAGGAGGGCACCGCCGCCGCGCACGGGGAGCCACTCGGCGTCGAGGAAGTGCGTTCGGCGAAGCGCTTCTACGGCTGGCCGGAGGACGCTCAGTTCCTCGTCCCAGACGGCGTGTACGAGCACTTCGCTGCCGGCATCGGCGTCCGAGGTCACGAGCTACGCGCCGCGTGGGATCAGTTATTCGGAAAGTACTGCGCCGATTACCCGGAACTCGGAGAGCATCTCGACCTGATGCAGCGGCGCCTGCTGCCCGGAGATTGGGACACCGACATCCCGGACTTTCCCGCCGACGAGAAGGGAAAGGCCAGCCGCGACTCGAGCGGCACCGTGCTCAATGCGATCGCGCCCCGGGTGCCATGGCTGATCGGTGGCGCCGCGGACCTTGCTCCGTCCACGAAGACGCGCATGACGTTCCAAGGTGCCGGCGAGTTCGAAGCCGGAAGCTACGGCGGGCGGAACCTGCACTACGGCGTTCGAGAGCACGCGTCGGCGGCAGTAGCGAACGGCTTGTCGTTGTCGAAGATGAGGCCTTACCAGTCTGGATTTCTCATCTTCTCCGACTTTGAACGCGGCGCCCTGCGGCTGTCGGCGCTCATGGAGATCCCGGTCATCTACATCTTTACCCACGACTCCATTGGCGTCGGCGAAGACGGGCCGACGCACCAGCCGGTCGAACAGCTCGCGTCCCTGCGGGCCATGCCGGGCATCATCGACATCCGCCCAGGCGATGCCAATGAGGTCGCGGAGGCCTGGCGGGTGATCATGCCGCTACGGCACGACCCGGTCGCTCTGGTGCTGTCACGCCAGCCGCTCCCAACCCTCGACCGCGGGAGGTACGCGTCCGCGAGCGGGCTGGCGAAGGGTGGGTACATCCTGGCCGATCCGCCGGATGGAGATCCCGAGGTGATTCTGATCGCCACCGGCAGTGAAGTTTCCCTCGCGGTCAGCGCGTACGAGCAGCTCAGCGCCGAGGGTATTCGCGCTCGCGTGGTCAGCCTGCCGTCCTGGGAGCTGTTCGACCGCCAGGATCAGGCATACCGCGAATCCGTGCTGCCGCCGTCGGTTATCGCCCGAGTCGCCGTCGAGCAGGCGTCCGGCTTCGGCTGGGAACGCTACGTGGGATCGACGGGCGCCGTGGTCGCGATGTCGACGTTCGGCGCGTCGGCCCCCCTCAAGGCCCTGCAATCGAAGTTCGGATTCACCCCGGACGCCGTGGCCCGGATGGCCAAGGAGCAACTCGAACCGACGTCGTAGACATCGCCGGTCGGCCGCAGCGGTCCAGCGTCGTGATCTGCTCTGGCTGCTCCCGAATGGCCACGAAGTCAAGATCATCATCGAGGTGGCCGACGCATACGGCAGGCTGGGCGGTCAAGGCGGGAGTCGGAGAAACGCCCCGCGCGGATGACCGCTGCGGGACGCTCTCGGTCGTACGACGTTGGTCGGCCCTGGTTCGGCTGCCTTGCCAGTCCCGGGCCGCGTCGGACAGTGTGGCCTACGCCACACAGGTACGCAAGATGTCAAATAGATCGATTTCGTTCCGTTCGCATTCCACTGCGGACGGTATACGACACGCCGAAGCGCTGGACAGGAAGTGAGGAACGCGGTAAGCGTTTCCACCTGCGGCCCTCGGCGATGACTCGGCTAGCTCTTGTCGGGGGCTGCTGAAAATGATCAATTACTGATCAGCACGATCAGCACGATCTCTCTCGATGATCTTGGACTTACTGTGGCCCGGAGGTACTAAGTCCAAGATCGACTGAGCCGGCCCACACTGAAATCTTCCGGTGATGATCTTCGACTTACTGTGGCCAGAAGGCACTAAGTCCAAGATGACGACCGAGGTGGCCGCACAGCTCGGGGGCCTACCGGTGATGATCTTGGACTTACTGGCGCCCCAGGGCTACAAGTCCAACTTCACGCTCGACCAAGGTCGAAGCGTCACGATCGGGGCGAGAGTGGCGGGCCGTCAGTTCCGGGAATGATCGACCAGCGTGCGTAGCCTTCAACTGACGGTAGGAGATCGCCGATGGATTGGTTCTGGCACGCGCTGCTCGTCTGCTTCCTGATCATCCCGGCGACGGTCCTGTGGATCGCCATCATCATCGAACTGATCCGCCGACGCGACCTCAGTACCTGGCGGCGGATCGGCTGGTTACTCGGGATCCTGATCTTCCCGATCGTTGGTTCACTGACCTATCTGATCATCACGTGGTGGCATGCGGATGCGGCCACCGATTTGGGGGCGGCGCCCCAGGCCGCCGGCGTTCCGGAGCACCCGGAGACGATCGCGGATTTGACGCGCCTGGACCAGTTGCGGCGATCCGGGATGATCAGTGAGGCAGACTTCGAGGCGGGCAGACGGCGGGTGCTGGAGGGCGGCGACGCCGCAGCTCCGCCCGGCCGCCACGCATCCCCTGATACGGAGGTCGGCACGTGAACTGGTTCTGGCACGCGTTGTGGATCTGCTTCGTCGTCATCCCCGCGACAATCCTCTGGCTGGTCTGTGTCTTCGACATCGTGTTTCGCCAGCGCCGGATGGCCGTCTGGAAGCGGATCGTCTGGCTAATCGTGGTCCTGGTGATACCCATCATCGGTGCCCTGATCTATATCAGCGTTTACGCGCGCGGCCTCGAGGAGGGATTCCGTACTTTCGAGCGTCCGCACGCCCAGGAACCAGTGACCGGAGACGAGTACGAGGCCCAGCGGGCTCATCTGGAGACCGATCGCGGCTGGTGAGCGCTTCCCACGAATGGTCGTGGGACGGCAATCAACCGGTGGCGACATCGGCCGCAACCGCATCGGCAAGCGCCTGTAGCGACGGGAATTCCCAATCCGGGACGATGTGAGCCGGCGGCGCCGGCGTCGCACCCCAGCCCAGTCGATCGTGGCGCCGGTTGATCCAGACGGTGCGCAGTCCCGCCTGTTTGGCCGGGACGTGGTCATGGAACAGGCTCTGAGCGACGTGGAGCAGTCGACCGTCACCGATACCGAGGCGCCCCGCCTCGGCGAGCAGCGCAGCGAAGTTACGGGGTGATGGCTTGTAGGAACCAATGTCCTGCGCGGTGAGGACGCTCGTGAATGTGACGCCGAGCCGCTGATTACTGGCGGCGAAGGAATCGCGGTCCACGTTCGACAGGATGATCAGTTGGTACCGCGTGCTCAGCGTTGTGAGCGCGGCCGGGGAGTCCGGGAAGGCCGGCCAGTCTGGTACCGAAGTGGCGATCCGCTGCGCGTCGTCCTCGGTGACTTCCGCGCCGAACTGGCGCCCCAGCTCACGCAGGCTGCGCGCGAGAATGTCCCGGTAGCTTTCGCCAGGGTGGTCGGACTCCGCCCGCGCCTCGTGCGTGGAATACGCCGCGAGCAGGGTCTCATCGTCGAGTTGCAGACCCCGGGTGCGTGCCCACGGACCCAGGACGGTGGCGAGGCCGTACTCCCAGTCGATGAGGGTGCCGTAGCAGTCGAAGCTCATCGCATCGAAGTCCGTCAGCTTCACAACGTCTCCTTTCATAGTCGGTTGATCGAATCATGACCAACGCACAGGCGGCACGGGACGCGCCTGGCGCTGGTGACCTACGCTGAG
>Ga0207693_10004195_pt1 | contig 12218 bp, 10 predicted proteins | sample LARL81metaG_FD_184347 | JGI IMG/M metagenome (GOLD analysis project Ga0207693, IMG submission 184347) | Corn, switchgrass and miscanthus rhizosphere microbial communities from Kellogg Biological Station, Michigan, USA - LAR L8-1 metaG... | ecosystem: Host-associated > Plants > Roots >...
GTATTCGCCCAACAGGCTCAGCAATCCGACCAGGATAAAAAGCCGGGTGAAACTCTGAAGGTCAACGTCAATGTCGTCCAGCTCTTTTTCAACGTCAAAGACAAGCACGGGGCGCTCATCCCGAACCTGACCAAAGACGACTTTACAATCGCCGAAGACACCAAGCCTCAGACCATCAAGTACTTCACGGCTGAGTCGAACCTTCCCCTCACGCTGGGTATGATGATCGATGCCAGCGGCAGCCAGCGCAACGTCCTCGACATGGAAAAAGAGGTTGGGGGCGCCTTCCTCAAGCAGATTCTCACGGACAAAGACGAAGCTTACGTCATGAGCTTTGACATAAGCGTTGACCTTCTGCAGGACTTCACTCGCGACACGCACCGCCTTCAGGCCGCGCTGGATAAAGCAAGAATCAACACGGATTTCACCAGCGGGGGCATTCCCGGCATGGGCGGAGGCCCCGTCCCCCAGCGAAACTCGCCCGGAACACTGCTCTATGACGCAGTTTATCTCTCTGCCCACGACATGCTGTCGAAAGAAACTGGCCGCAAAGCCATGATCCTTCTCACCGACGGTCAGGACGAAGGCAGCCGCCTGAAGATTCAGGAGGCGATCGAAGCCTCTCAAAAAGCTGACGCGATCGTTTATGTCCTGCTGTGCGCCGACCGCGGCTTCTACGGAGGTTTCGGCGGCTATTCGGGAGAGGGCGAAATGCGCAAGCTCACTGAGCAGACCGGCGGCCGCGTCATCAACGTCGGCAACAAGTTCGACAAGCTCAAAGAGGCATTTAATCAGATCGCAAACGAACTGCGCAGCCAGTACAACATCGGCTACACCCCAACCAATCCGAACCAGGACGGCACCTACCGCAAGATCGAGATCAAGAACAAGCAGAACTACAAGGTCCAGGCCCGGGCGGGGTATTATGCAATCCGCAGAAGCGAAGAAAACCAATGAACCAATGCTTCATTTAGTCATTTAATCAATAAACTCTTGGGGTGTGCACGATTCAGCAAACCGAAACGAACCCATGGTTTTATTGATTAAATGACTAAATGATTAAATGACTAAATTCTTCGCTCCCTGCTAAACTCCTTTCCCGAGGAGAGCTTCCCATGCCCCGCTTCTCCCGCCGTTCATTCCTGCAACTTTCTGCCGCAGCTTCGGTAGCTGGCGCCTTCCGTATTTCCACTGAATCAATGCTCGCGGCTGCCGCGCGTCGACGGCGTTCAATTGCGCCTGATGCGGTTTTCATCGACTCGAACGAAAATCCGCTCGGCCCTTCGCAAGGTGCTCGCGATGCCATGGCCGCCATTCTCCCCAAAGGTGGACGCTACGGCGACAATCTTACCGATGATCTCGTGCAGACCTTCGCCAGCATGGAGGGGCTGAATCCTGATCACGTGCAGGCAACCGTCGGATCAACACCTCCCTTGGCGCACAGTGTTCTCGCATTCACTTCGTCGCAAAAGAGCTACGTGACCGGCGACCCCGGCTTCGAATTGGGCATGATGACCGCGGAACACACCGGCGCAAGAGTAGTGAAAGTTCCTCTCACCAGTGCGCATGCCCATGACGTCAAAGCCATGCTCACTGCGGCCCCGGACGCGGGCCTCTTCTACATCTGTAATCCGAACAATCCCACGGGCACGATGACACCACGTGCCGACATCGACTACCTCGTCGCCAACAAACCAAAAGATTCCGTTGTCGTCGTCGACGAAGCTTACATCCACTTCACCGACACTCCGAATTGCCTCGACCTCGTGAAAGCCGGCAAAGACGTCATCGTCCTCCGCACATTCTCGAAGGTGTACGGTTTAGCCGGCATCCGCTGCGGACTCATAATCGCCCGCCCCGACCTGATCGAAAAAGTCGGCGATCGCGGAATGTTCAACTTCATGCCTGTGACCGCGCTCGTAGCGGCAATTACCTGCCTGAAAGACCCAAACCTGGTTGCCGAGCGGCGCCGCATCAATGCCACGATCCGCCAACAAACGTTTGATTGGCTCGCCCGCAACTCCTTCACATACATCCCGTCCGAATCAAACTGCTTCATGGTCGACACCAAGCGCCCCGGCCAGCAACTGCGAGACGCTATGGCCAAAGAAAACGTCTTCGTCGGACGCATTTGGCCTATCATGCCCACCTGGGTCCGCATCACGGTCGGAACCCAACCAGAAATGGAGCGCTTCCAGTCCGCATTCGCCAAAGCAATGAAAGCCTGAGATCAGATGGAAATGGCATTGTCATCCTGAGACGCGCGCTTTTTGCGCGACGAAGGACCCAGGCGAACCGCGCGATGCGTCGCGCCTTTCGCGACGCAACAAACGTGCGTTTGCCTCGCTTCCTTATTGCGATCGCACCCGAGTCCATGCACCACGGTTCTAACGTTCCCGTGCACCTAGGGCACAAAGGCTTCCCAATCCCTCTAGTACAATCAATCGCGTGAGCGACGCCGTCCGCATTGCCATCCTCGGCGATTTCAATACCGAATTCCGCTCACACCACGCCACTAACGACGCTCTCCAGCACGCCGCACGCAAGCTGAAGATGGACGTCAAAAGCGAGTGGCTATCAACTCCGTCACTAGCCAAACCAGAAGCGGAAAAGACGCTTGAGTCCTTCGACGGAATCTGGGCCTCTCCGGGCAGCCCTTACAAAAGCTTCGACGGCATGTTGAAGGGCATCGAGTTTGCCCGCCGCCGCGATTGGCCTTTTCTCGGCACCTGCGGCGGATTCCAGTACGCGTTCATCGAATTCGCCCGCAACGTGCTCAACATCGCCGACGCCGACTCCGCCGAAAACAATTCCGGCTCCAAAAACATCATCATCTACCCGGTCGCCTGCGCCGTTCCGGACCGCAAAGGCAACGCCCCGAAACTCTCCGGCGCGGTTCCGGAAATTCGCCTTCGGCCGGGTTCGTATCTCCAGTCTTACTACGGCAAAGAAAAAGAGACAGTCACGGAAGAATTCTTCTGCAACTTCGAAATCAATCCCGATTTCGAATGGACGACCATGGAAGCCGGATTCCCCGTCGTAGCTCGCGGCCCGCAAGGCGAAATCCGCGCCATCGAATCTCCCACCCACCGCTTCTACCTGGCGACACTCTTCCAGCCACAACTCTCGTCGACAGAAAAAAAGCCGCACCCGCTAGTCCTGGCCTTCGTTCAGGCCGCCGCCGACTGGGGCAAAAAGAAGTTAGACGACAGCGTCCTCGAATAAAAACAAGTTCATTCACCACAGGGATCACAGAGTTCCACAGCAGCTCGTCCCGTATCCCTGTGAAACCCTGTGTTCCCTGTGGTGAAACCCTTTCCAGTCGTTACCAAAGTCCAACGCCAAGCCACATTACCGTCCACCAACCAATCGCATCTATAACCGAGCAACCCGCACCTCTACACTCCTTTTCACGGCCGCCCTCCCCCAAGTGCGGCCACAGGAGCCGCGTTCGTCTATGCACGTGCAGCCTATGGAACTGGTTGACTCGCTCCGCATCCCGTTCTCAACCCTGATCAGCTACATCCCCGTCATTGCGACGATCGTGACGACTTTCTTCAGCGTGATCCTTGCGCGTGCCACGCTGCGCTACGTCGAAGCGACCGATCGCCACTTGGAACTCGCCCGCGAGGAGTTCGAGCGCGAATGGAATCCCGACCTCCACATCAAGATGGAGCGCATCTCCAATACAGAAGCCCGCATCATCGTCACCAATCTGGCAAAGACGTCAGTCCTGTTGCAGCTTCTTCAGTTGCGCAAGCTGACGCACGCCACGCCATTCGAACGCTGCCGCCTCAACGATCCGCTCGTCGGCGGAATGACCTGGAGCCAGGAGATGGGCAAGCGCCTCATCGGCTGCACGGGATACGAATTCGAAGGCCCAATTGCCGCCGCCATGACCTTCTATGCTGCCGGACGCATGTACCGCACTGACTGGTTTCGCTCGCAGATCGTCGTCCGCGAAGGCCGCATCGTTTCACTCGAGCCCAGCAACATGCCAACCCGCCGCGTCCGCCAGATCGAGCGTAAAGGCCAACCGGAACGCCGCAGAGAATTTGTCCAGGATGTCGCAGCAGGCGCCGTCCCGGAGCCTGAGGCTTCGAAACCGGACGATAAATCCTTCACCGCAAACGCCTGATGTATCCAGGTCACTAATGCTTGTCATGAGGCAGCGGATTCGTACGCGAAGCGGACGACTCCCAACGAAGGATCCATGCACCTCACAGGCAGCGCCGATCGTACGGAAATCTACCCCTCCAACTCCGTCGTCCCGAGCGGAGCAGGATCGTTCTGAAAAGAACGATCCTGCGGAGTCGAGGGACCCCGTGTCCGCCCGGCAGTGACATTGGCCCGGAAAGGAGTTCTCGCCCACTCGGCCTACATCTGGCACCGTCGGCCGTTCCGAAATCCGTAAGAAAAACAATTTTCCGCTCAACAAAATCAAAGCTGTGATATTCAATCACCAAGCACTTCCCGGCCTCGCTTAAACCCGCGCATCGATCTTTCGTCTGAGGTATTGGTCATGAAGTCTTCCGCAATCCGTTTCGCCTTCGTTGTCACCATCACCCTCGCCGCCACCTTTGCCCGCTCCCAGGATTTCAAAAAACAAATCATCTACCAGATCGTCACCGACCGCTTTTTCGACGGCAGCACCGCCAATGACAATCCCACCCAAAGCTCCGGCCTGTACGACTCCACCCACATCAACTGGCAAGCCTACTGGGGAGGCGATCTCGCCGGAATTCAGCAGAAGATGTCCTATCTCAAAGGCATGGGCATCACTGCGATCTGGATCTCTCCCACCGTCGACAACGAGAACATGAAACTCTCCATCGGATCGCCCATCTCCGCGCCCTATCACGGATACGACGCCCGCGACTTCATGAAAGTCGAAGAGCACTTCGGAGACTCCACCAACTCTTGGTCCGCCTTCGACAATCTCGTCAGCGCCGCGCACTCCAACGGCATTAAAGTCATCGTCGACTGGGCCAACAATCATTCCAGCTACAACGGCGGCGGCGAACTTGGCGCGCTCTACAACAACGGCACATTCATGGCCTCCGACAGCAATGATCCCAACGGATACTTCCACCACAATCCCGGAATCGGCGACTACAACGACCGCTATCAACTCCAGTACTACACGCTGCTCAGCCTTGAAGATCTCAATCAGGAAAACTCAACGATCGATAGTTATCTGAAAACCGCGGTCCACCAATTCCAGTCTCACGGCGCCGACGGATTCCGCCTCGATGCCATCAAGCACGTTACCTGGGGATGGGAATATTCCTTCGCCAACTCAGTCTTCAATCAGGCGCCGAGTTTCCTCTTTGGAGAGTGGTACAACAACAATCCCGGCGACACCATGTATCACGACTCCTACAAGTTCGCCAACAAAACAGGAATCAACGAGCTCGACTTCGGCGTGAACCAGGGCGTCCGCGACGTCTTCGGCAGCAACAATAACTTTTCCGAACTCGACGGCAACATCTCCGCCGAAGATTCCAACTTCACATGGAACAACGACCTCGTCACCTTCTTCGACAGCCACGACGAGTCCCGCCTGCTGACGATCAATAACAACAACAACCGCCTCCACGAAGCGATGGCGTTCGTCCTCACCTCGCGCGGCATCCCCGTGATCCTCTACGGCGATGAGCAGTACCTCCACAACGACACCAACGGCGGAGGCGATCCCTACTGCCGCGTCTGGATGAGTTCCTTCAGCACAACAACGACGGCCTACAAACTGATCAACAAACTCGCCGGGCTTCGCCGGAGCACCAACGACGCGCTCGCCTACGGTACCTTCCGCCAGCGCTGGATCAACAACGACGTCTACATTTACGAGCGCCAATTCTTCAACGACGTGGTGCTCGTCGCGATCAACAAGAACGACATCACAAGTTATCCGATCTTAGGCCTGCTCACGTCTCTGCCAGCAGGAACGTATTCAGACTATCTCGGAAGCCTGCTCGGCGGATCGAGCCTCACCGTCACCACCGGCAGCGGAGGCAATAATCCCGCCAACAATTTCACGTTGCCCGCGCACACAGTCGCAGTCTGGCAATCCACGGGAACGCCAAGCGCACCGGAAGCCGGATCGATCGGCCCGACTATTGGACAGGCAGGAATGAAAGTAACAATCGCTGGCAAGGGATTCGGCAGCACAACAGGACAAGTCCTGTTTGGCACAACAACCGCAACCATCCAGTCGTGGAGTGATGCGTCCGTCACATTCACAGTCCCAAGCGTGACCAATGGAATTTATCAAGTGCAGTTGAAGAACAGCTCCGGCACAGCCGCGAACACAATCCAATTCACAGTTCTGACTGCGCCACTGATTCCCGTAACTTTCACGGTAAACAACGCCACACCCACAAATCCCGGCGACTACATTTTCCTCACGGGCAGCACAGTCGAACTCGGAAACTGGGGAACAACATTCGACACAGCCATAGGCCCGATGCTCGACCCAAACTATCCAAACTGGTTCCTGAACACCGCAATGCCGGCAGGCACGCAAATCCAATTCAAGTTCATCAAAATCGCCTCCGATGGCAGGGTCACATGGGAAAACGGCTCCAACCACGTGTACACGGCTCCGACCACCGGCACCGGATTCGTAACCGTGAACTGGCAGAACTAAAGACTCGCCATTCAAGTACAATTCGACGCTGCACGCAGGGAGGAACTTGTATGACGAAATTGTTGCTGTTACTGGCTTGTCTGATTTCACCGGCAGTTGCCCAGACCGTTCCAGAGGGAGTTGGACAGGGCTACGATGGCGAGTTAAAGCATGCAACCAGCCAGCTGCTGGCCTTGGCCGAGGCCACGCCCGCAGATAAGTTTGCGTGGCGGCCATCGCCCGGTGTGCGCTCTACGAGTGAGGTGTATATGCACATCGCCATCGCCAATTTTTATTTTCTGAGCGTTGTCGGAAAACAGGCAATGCCCGCCGAGATCAAAGCGGGATTTGACAAATCGGTAACCGCTAAAGCCGACGTGATCTCCTGGCTGAAGCGTTCGCTAGATGCCGCGCGCGACGCACGCGCCAAGGAAACCCCAAAAGAGCTGGAACGAAAGGTTGACTTCCTCAAGCAAAGCAGTACAGCTGACAACGTCTATCTCCGCCTGATCATTCACTGCAATGAGCACATGGGGCAACTGGTCGCTTATTCGCGCATGACAGGCGTAATCCCTCCCTGGTCGAAAGACTAGGGCAGCCTTAGCCGGCGACGCGATCCGCACAGATGTAGTGATACTCCATTTCCCGGCCCTTCCCTCGAGGCCGCGTTTCTGCCGCCGTTAACAACAAGTCGAATCGGCAGATTTGACGCTTTCTTCATTATGTACTACATTGTGATGTAAATGATCGGCGAGTTTGAATATCTGATCCTCTCCTCTGCAGCCCGCTTGGGCGCCGATGCTTACGGCGCTTCGATCCGTAGCGAAATCGAGAAAGCCACTGGACGCCGATGCTCGATCGGTGCCCTTTACACGACGCTCGACCGATTGGAAGTGAAGGGCTTCGTCAAAACCTGGATGGGCGAGCCCACCCCCGCGCGCGGCGGACGATCCAAGCGGCTCGTTCAGCTCACGGCAACCGGCGCGAACGAGGCCAGCAATTTTTTCCAGGCCATCAGTCGCATTAGCAAAGGTGCCTCATGGACAACAAACCGCTCGACCAGTCGATGAGCTCTCGAAAGAGCCGGCCTGTCGTGCTGTGGCTTTCAGAATTTCTGAGTCAAGCCGAGCGGGAAGCCGTCCTCGGCGATCTCACCGAGAATGGTGATAGCCCCGGCAGAGCGATGGTCAACGTGCTCGGCCTCGTGGTTCGGCGCCAGACGGCAGTTCTCTGGGATCTTCGCCTGTGGCTCGCCGTCGCATTTGTCGTTTTGCCCGTGAGCTATCTCCTTTCCGCGATTGCCGAGGCTACGGTGGGTGAGGGCGCGGTTTATTCGTGGATGTACCTGAATAACTGGGACTGGGCACTCACAAGGAATCCGGGATTCTGGCACGTCCTGCGCGAAACCGCGATGAGCTTCGGAGTAACGTGCCTCGTGCTTGCTTGTTGGTCCTGGTGCGCGGGATTCCTGATAGGTCGTTTTGCGAATGCCGGTCTTCAGACAAGCCGCAACATATTCATCGTGCTGCTCGCCGCTTCATTCGTGGGCGATGCTCCTGGCCGGCTCATTCATTTCTGGTGGTCTTTGCATGGCCTGCCCTTGGCGCTCTCACTCCCCGACACCCATGCTCCCATAACAGCCAACATTTTCTATCGAGTGTTCTTTCCGTGGATCGTTCTTGCCCTCCTGGTCATTGTGCCCGCCTTTTCTGGAATACGGCAGGGAAATCGGTCATTGCTTCTGTATCGGAAGATGCAGGTTTTGCTTCTGGCCGCTGCGATTATTTCCGTGCTAATCATGCTGATTCGAGTACCTGGCTTCGGACTTCTGGTAGGCGCGACCGCGAGGGAGTGGTTAGGGCAAAACCCGAATGCGCTACAAGCGCTGTCACTATCGTGTTGTTGGCCGACGTTCTATTTCATTGCGATCGCCTTCCGGCGTTATCGGAGCCCTAAGGCCGCGACAACGCAATAAATGCCTCAAGTCATAAGGAGACCTTCCATGCGTAAAACTCGAATGTCCCTATGGGCTTCGACTTTGTTTGTGCTCGCGCTCCATTCAGGTATTGCGGTGTCACAGGCAGGGAATGAAGTTCTGCTTCCGGCTGACCAGAGAAAGCAAGCGCCAGAATTAAGTCTGGAAGATACCGCCGGCAAGCAGGCCAACTTGAAAGATTACCGCGGCAAATTGGTGTTACTCGACTTCTGGGCTACCTGGTGCCATGGCTGCATTCAGGAGATGCCGTGGTTCGGTGAATTTCATCGCAAATACGGCGACCAAGGTCTCAATGTCATTGGAGTTTCGCTCGACGCCGAGGGGTGGAAGGTAGTCAAGCCATTTGTTGCAAAGGCAGCCGTGCCTTACAGGATTGTGCTGGGCAATGATTCAAGCGCGCAGGCATATGGCATTACAAACATGCCAGACACATTCCTGATCGACCAGCAAGGCCGCATTGCGGCTACTTACGTCGGCATCGTTGACAAAGACGGACTTGAGAAGAACATTCAAAAACTCCTGGCGCAGAAATAGCCACCACCGTGGAAGAGCGGCCCTTCCAGGACCGCTTTGCGAATCAAAGCTCGCGGGCAACTCACTCGCTTAGTTCGCTCTTTTCGTGAAGTGGAAGTTCTGAATACGGCCTGCATTCAGCACAAATCCGGAAACGTGTCCGTTCGCATCCCGTGCAAACCGCACGGTCCCAATCTCCCCGGTAAAAACGTCTCGCACTGCTGGTCGCAACGTCTCGGCCTCGTGCTTCAGGCGGACCAGCCTCAACTTGTCTACGTCCAGCACGATCCGGTACACCGAATCAATCTCGTCGCTTTCGTACGCGCCTGTGTAGTCAGCAAGCTCTGATCCACTCGGACTAGCCCCTTCTGTGGCTTCATAGACCAGTGGCTTGCCACCACCAAAGCTCTGCTCCTCTCTTAGGCTTATCTGGGGTAGCTGCAACAAAATGTATCTCCACTTCGTCGCCCCACGGCTTGTCAGCGATATGAAACCGTGACTCTCCGAACGGCTTCAACACGAGCGGCTCGTCGTCGCCCCCATCGACTTTCAGTTGGCCTTCCTTCACAAAGATCCTGTCATACGCGTCGTCCGCGCGATTCCAATACAGCCCGGTGAATTCCAACATCTGCTCCGCTGTGAGGGCCAGGGTCGTCCCGGTTGTGCTTGTGGCCGCTGGCTCTTTCGCCGGAGTTGCCGCCCCAGCCGCCTTGATCTCTTTCGCCAACACAATGTTGGCCACTTGCCGCCCCAGCGCGCTCGGATCTGTCTCCGCTGAGTTACAAAGCACAGCCACCGAAAAGTGCTGCTCGGGATAGCGGATCATGTCTGACCGGTATCCTGCGTCGGCACCTCCGTGACCGACTGTCGGCAGGCCCTTGTCTTTCCCAATAACCAACCCAAACGCATAGTCCAACTGCTCGCCATTGTTCAGCTTGCCCCGCTCCAGCATCTGCTGTACAAATGCGGCCCCGCCGACTTTCGGCTGATAGAAATTCTCATCCCACCGTTGCAGGTCCTCCACCGTGGTATGCAGGCTCGTCGCTCCCACGGTATCGAAATTCGTAATGCTGATCTCGAAGGGCTTCCCTGTCTCTTGCTCGTATCCCACGGCATCGTGCTTGATAATCTCCGCATGATCGTCGCGAAAATGCGTGTGCATCATTCCCAGCGGCTCGAAAATGTTCTTCGTCGTGAACTCGCGCAACGACATACCGCTCACGCGCTTCACGATCAGCCCCAGCAATGTGTAGCCCGTATTGCAGTACACGTGCCGCTCGCCCGGCTTGAAATTCAGTTCCTTCTGCCGCGTCATCACCGACATCACGTCCTCGTCGGTAATCAAGTCTTTTGAATACCTCCACCCCGCCAGCCCCAGTAAGGCCCATTGATCTCGCAGCCCGCTGGTGTGGTACACCAGATTCCGAAGCGTGATCTTCTGCCCGAAATCCGGCAGCTCGGGAATATACTTCCGGACATCATCATCGAGTGACAGCTTCCCCTGCTGCGCCAGAAGCACGACCGAAGCCGCCGTAAACTGCTTCGACATCGACGCCACATGAAACACCGTCCCCGGCGTGATGTGCACGTCCTCGTTCAAGTCCTCCATCCCGTAGCCGCGCTTGTAAACAATCTTCCCGCCTCGGTAGACCCCCAGCGCGCAGCCGGGAGAGTCCGCTCGGTTCCACTTCGTGAAAACCCCATCCACCTGTTTCGTTATACCCGGGGCCAACGTCTGCGCCTGGCCCACACACGGCACCAGAAGGCCCACGCCAGCCATCACTGCCAATCGCGCTAGTCTCATGAGTATCTCCCTCAGATAACTCGTTTTCCTGGAGAAGTGAGTGATGCAATCTTTTGCATTCCGATGATATAAGCTGCCATGGCCATTTCGCGATGACCAGTTTGCTTAGACGTTCTGGAAAATTACGAATGCTTACTGCACGATGAGTTTTTGACGCCTTTGCGTCCATGGCTCTACCGCGTGGCTACGAACGCGTGCCTCGGAAGTATGTCTGTGGTGTTGTTCCCAGCATTGTGCGAAACATTTGGTTTCGAGGAGGTTAGGACAATCAATGAGAACGTTAATCTACGCAATCAACGTTACCCTGGATGGCTGCTGCGACCACACCAAAACAGTTGGCGGCGACGAAATGCTTGAGCATTACACGCCACTCCTGCGGGAGTCTGATCTGTGTGTCTACGGGCGGAAAACCTATCAATTGATGGTTCCGTATTGGTCTGATGTAGCAAAAGACCCGTCGGAGACAAAAGCCTCGATCGAATTTGGCCGGACGTTTGACTCCCTCAATAAAGTTGTCTTTTCACGATCATTAGACAGTGCTGAAGACAAGAATACGCGAATTGTTCGTGGGAACCTTCACGACGAAATATTGAAACTCAAACAAGAGAGTGGCAAACCTATCTTGGTCGGCGGCGTGGATATTCCTTCACAACTTGTCGAGCTTGGTCTGGTGGATGAATTTCGTTTTGTCATTCAGCCAATCATTGCGGGAGAAGGAAGACGCTTGCTGGACCGCGTCAGCCTGTGGGAGAGATTGCAATTGAAACTCGTTGAGTCAAATATCCTTAAATCAGGATGTGTCGCGCTTCGATACGTGAAACAGTGACAGGAACATCTGCGACCCATCGCCTTGATCCTTTCTGGCGAGATGGCTGTTGCTTACTTCAGGTTCCACGTTCCACGCACCGCAAGGATTCTGGCCGCTACTGAACGATGGGGAAGGCGTGGTGCTTTACTGCTTCATTTCTTCTATCCCGCGAGCGCGGGGGGAGGGCCGTGGACCTTGGATCGATTGTTGCGGAAACGTACATCAACGGCTTGGCTGATTTTTACGATTCTGTGATGACAGAGTTGTGACATTTGCATCCACCAACCGGCATACGATCGAACAAACCGGGAGGGGCCAATGCAAATTTCGCTCGGAATTATTTCTTGCTGCAAATCGTTCACGGACGCGACAAAGAAACTGGCAATAAGCTTGGGAGCGAGCTTCGCAATCTACTGCTTTGTCGTGGTTGTCAGCTCCTGCGCATTCAGTCAAACGGTCACCACGATCC
>Ga0207693_10004196_pt1 | contig 12218 bp, 11 predicted proteins | sample LARL81metaG_FD_184347 | JGI IMG/M metagenome (GOLD analysis project Ga0207693, IMG submission 184347) | Corn, switchgrass and miscanthus rhizosphere microbial communities from Kellogg Biological Station, Michigan, USA - LAR L8-1 metaG... | ecosystem: Host-associated > Plants > Roots >...
CCGGTCGTGGGTTCGAGCCCCACCCGCCCCACCTCGCGAGTTTGGCATGGCACACGCCTGACGAGGCTCGCGTGTATCAGGTAGCAGCAGCCTTACCGGCAACCCGGGCTCCGGGCGCTGGGGAGTGAGGAATTGATGTGCCCTGGGCTGCGGCCAGCTCGTCGAGCCAGGCTGCGTACTCCGCCCACGTCGGTGTGTCGGCGTATCGGCAGACTGCCACCATTCCGGCCAAGTGCCGGATGTGGCGGGCCGTGGCATCGGACATGCGCGCGGCCATCGCCTGCCGCGCCATCGCCGGGTCCGTGACGAGGCAGGCGTCGGAGATCGCCATCGACACCCCCTGGGACGCGAGCGCGTCGCGGGTCAGCGCAGCGTCACCGATTGCCGTGGCCGGACCGCCCGGCGTCGGGATCGACGCGCCGGCCGGCCGCCGGTCCGGAGGGCCCGCCGGCGCGAGGTCGCACCCGTCGAGCAGCCACCCGCATGCGGCCGCGTCGATCCGTTGCCGCAGCGCTGCAGCGTCCCGCGGCGGCCGGCCCGGTCCGACCCATCCGACGGTCGTCCACCGCGCCGAACCCAGCCGGTAGGCGTAACCGTCGGGTGCGGCCGCGAGCCGGAGACGGCCGTCGAAGCGGACCGACCTGACCGTGACAGTGGACGCCGTCCAGGTCCGCGGCGGTCGCAGAGTCGTCAGCGCGCTGACCGCCCGGCGGCCAGTGGCGTCGATCCAGCCTGGTGCGGCGCCGGCTGGGTCCACTCGGTCGGTCACCGTGATCCCCGGATCGGCGACGACGCGGTCCCAAAGGGCGGCATGCAATGCGGCGCGGTCGACGTGTGCGCAGGCTGGCCCGGAGTGCCGGTCGGGTTCGGAGTCCCACGCAACGATACGATCGTGGGTCAGTCCGGCCACATCAAGCTCGGCTGGGGTCACGCCAAGCTCGAGCAACAGGGTCAGCGTCGCCGCGGGAACGCTCTCCACCGACCGCCTCGGCCGGGGGTCCCGCCGGCCGCACAGCCGCACCGGGCCGTGCTGTGCGGCGAACAACGCGCAGGCCACCGCGGCGACACCGCTACCCATGATGGTGCCGACGCGCGTCACGGCGGCGGGGCGATCGCGGCGAAGCGGGCGTCTGCGGGCACGGCGAATACCGGGAGCGTCCCGGCCGCAGCCAGGTCGCCGCACGCGCCCTCGACGCCGGCCGGGCCGAGCATCGCGGTGCGGGCGGCCGCGACCGCCGCGGCGCCGGCTGGCATGCCGACCGCGTAACCGTCGTAGAGGTGGCCCAGCACGTCCTCGTAGCGTTGTTGCAGGGTCGCCAGTGCTGCGTCACCGGCCGCCGGAACCTGCAAGTTCAGCAGGTACGGCGTGCCGGCGTGCCGGTTGAGCCACTCTTGCACCGTGAGGAACGTGGCGTAGTGGTCGGCGCCCTCGGCCATCACCTGCGCGACGGTGGCCGCCTGCGTCTCCCGGCGGTCCCGCACGTAGGTGGCCAGTATCCGGCCGTACAGGGCGTCGACGGTCTTCGACGGCGCCTCGACCTGGACGAAGTAGGCCAGAACGTCGGGCCGCAGCGGTCGGAAGTCGACGGGGCGTCCCGGGGCGTTGGCGGGCTCCGGGACCAGCGTCGCCACGCCCAACGTCGGCACGAACGCGCCGGCCGCGCCCGATGCCTGGTGTTCCTCGAACAGCAGGCCGTTCACTGCCTTCAGGTGCCTCATCTCCGAGGCGGCAACCCGGAGCAGCTCGTAGCGGGCCGCGCGCGCGTCGTCGCGCAGCGCCGATCCGACGGCTCCGGCCGTGAGGTCCAGGGAGAAGGCCGCAGCCAGGTACTCGAGCATGACGGCGAGCTCGACCCCCGCCGCGTACCGCAGGGTCGGAACCAGCGTTCCGGCGGCCAGCGGAGCCCCGGCCACGGTGCCCGGGGCGTAGGGCGAACGCTGCTCGCGCCCGTCGAGCACGATGTCGAGCTCCTGCCAACGGCGGTTGATCTCGAAGTACTGCAGCGCCTGCGTCTGATCGTGCTGGGGATCCACCGGCGGAGGGGACGTCTGCCGGTCGGTCCGCATCCACTGCACCCGCACGGCGTAGGCCGGGTCGTCTGGGGTGACGGCCGCGGGCTCGGACGGCTGGACGATGTCGGGATGGTTCGACGCCCAGTAGAAGCAACCGCAGTCACGGAAGTCGTGGGTCCACGGCGAGCACAGCGACTGGGTGAGCTCGCCGGGCGCGAACATCTCCGCGAAGGCCCCGTCGTCGCTCAGGTAGGAGGCCCGCGTGTCGGTCAGCGTCACGGCGGGCACGCCCGTCCCCTGGAGCGTCAGCATCACTTGGGTGCCCGGGCGCAGCAGCCTGACGGCGGTCCAGGCACTGATCGGGCGGCTGGTGCTGCTGCCCAGGCTCGCGACCGCGTAGGTCTGCTGTCCGAACCCGGCGAAATCGCCGCCGAGGCTGGTCACCCGCCACGCGGCGTTCGGCGTGTTCGCCACGGCGGTCAGGTTCTTCAGCCGCGCGCCGGTGACACCGTCGGACTGGGCGCGGGCGAGCGCGACCTCGCTGACCACGATGTCGCTGCCGATGAAGTCGACGGTGAGATAGGGGAAGAACCGGCGGTCGAGGTTGCGCACGTCGGCCTCGAGGCCGGGGAAGCAGTTGCCGACCCCGGACTCCAGCTCGGTGACGACGGGGTTGCCTGCGGCACGTGCGTCAACGAGTCGGGCCGTGCGGTTGCGGGGTTGCAGCTTGTCTGCGGGCATCAAGGGCCTCCGAACCAGTCGGGTCGTGCTGCGGAGAGGGTGCAGTAGGCGTCGAGGCAGTAGTCCAGCCAGTCGCGGATCGCGGAGCAGGAGGCGTCGGACCGCGCGGGTGCCTCCTGGTGACAGCCGCCGCTGCACAGGTAGCGCGCCCAGCAGGTGTTGCAGGGCTCGATGCGGTCGACGTGCCGATCTGCGAGGAACGCCCCCTGCCGGGCCGGATCGACGGCGGTGTCGCCGTCGCCGAGCGCGTACTCCTCGTTGCCGATCGCGCGGTGGCAGGCGTACCACCGGCCCTCGGTGGAGACCGAGGCGTAGCCGCCGCCCGCCCCGCATGGGAACGGCGCCGACCAGCCGCCGTGCAGACGGCGCAGCGCCGTGGTGAAGTTGTCGTAGCCAGTGTCGCCGCCGCCGAGCAGCACGCCGAGCTCGCGCTCGGCTAGCGCGGTCGATGCCTCCGTCCACTTCGGCCAGTCCGCCTCGCCCAGCGCCCCGAACCCGAGCCGGACCGGCGAGAACCCGACCCGTCCGAAGCCCTCGGCGAGCAGCTCGTCGTAGCGCGCAGTCAGATCGAGATGCCCCGCGGTCACGGTGGCCCGAGCGGTGACGGTGGCCAGGCCCGGCTCGGCCAGCAGCGGTGCGATCCCGGCGATCACCTCGTCAAATGTGCCGCCGCCGAGCAGGTTGCGGCGCAGCAGGTCGTGGGTGGAGCGCCCGCCGTCGATGCTGACCGTCAGGGCGAAACGCCGCGTGCGGACGAGCTCGTGGTCGGCTGGCCGCAGGCGGGTGCCGTTCGTGGTGGCCGAGAAGCCGACCGGCTGGCCGAGTTCGGCGGCTCGCGCGGTCGCGTAGGCGACGACCTCGTGCACGAGCGCGGGATGCAGGAACGGCTCGCCGCCGAGGAAGCCGACGGTGGCCCGGGCGGTGCGCTCGCAGCTCGCGAGCAGCGTGTCGACGGCCGCCTCAGCCGTGCTCCCGGACATCGCACCGCGCTGGTTGCCCGAGAACCGGCCGCGGTCGGCATAGCAGTAGGCGCAGCCGAGATTGCATGCCGAGGTCACGTTGAGCGAGATGCCCTGCGGCGCGATCCGGGGAACCGCATCCAGGCCGAAGCCGTCGCCGTGGTCGAGGAACGGGTCGAGCGCGGCCGGGTCGAGGTCGGCTGCGTGCGCGCCGTCCGGGAGGTCCAGGATCTGGGTGCCGCGCAGCACCAGCACGTGCTCGCCGATCCGCGACCGGAACGGCCGCCACGCCGCGGCGGTCACTGCTCGTCCTCCCCGAGCACGTCGAGCACCTGGCGCCGGCGCTCCGCCGCCGAGGAAGACAGCCCGGTGACCCCCTCGTCCGCGGCGATCAAGGCGGGTCCGCCAGCGGCGACCACGTCGTCCTTCCACGCCATAAGCAGCCGGTACTGCCAGTTCGATAGCGCCAGCGGCCAACGGTTGCTGTTGGCCATGAACGGTGGCATCTGCATTGTGAAGGCGTCGGCGTAGGTGGTGGTCGGCACCGAGAACGGTGCGCGCACCAGCGCGGCCAGGCGGTCGGGATGGGCCAGGATCCAGGACTTCAGCTGGTTGAGGTCCGACAGCGCGCGGTGGCGCTCGCGGGCACGGGCCGACAGCGGAAACGGCTCGATCTCCGATCGCGGCGCGATCGCGATGTCCCGGTCGCGCAGGGCGTCCCGCCCGCCCATCGCGCGGGTCGGCGCGGGCACGCCGTCGCCGGGGATCGACGTGGCCGCCAGAGCGCTTCCGGTCAGGGTTGCGGACAGCCTGCGCCAGTAGTCGAGATCGAACAGCGACACGGTCTCGGCGATCCGCTCGAACAGGTCCTCCACCCACGCGTCGCGTTCGCCAGGCGTCAGGACGGCGTCGCGCGCGGCGGCGTCGTCCTCACGGTCGTTGATCTCGTCCGCGATCGAGAGGAAGGGCCGCCGGTCTGGGGCGAAATGGGGAGGCCCGACCGTGACGTTCGCCCGGGCGCCCAGCGCGGCGCCGCCGATGGTCACCGCGGCGGTGACGACCGCATCGCAGGTGTCGTCGACCACGCCGAGCGAACGAGGCGTCTGTCCCTGCGCGGTGTCTTGCGCGTCGAAAGTGTCCGCCGGAACTACGACGTTGCCCATGGGCGCGTCGAACCAGCCAGCGTGGTCGTTGAGGAACGCGCGCTCGGCGGGGACTGCAGGGGGTTGGGTCGCGGCCGCCTGCGGCGGGCCGTAGCACAGGCCGGCGGCGGGGGTGAAGCGCAAGCGCAGGACGTCGAGGCGGATCTCGGCCGGGAACGGCGGGTTCGCGGGTTGTGTCTGCGGCCGCATGATCTGCACGCTGCCCAGCGGGATGAACTGCCCGGCCGGGACCATCGGATTGGCCACGCTGGGTGGGCTCTCGCCGCGCAGTAGCACCGCCCCGTGGTCGTCACCGGCCAGCGATACGGAGGGGAAGGTGCCGAACCGCAGGTTCGGCCGACTTGCGCGATGCGCGGCCTTCTGGTTCATGGCGGTGACGGTGAACGTCACGTCGGACTCCACGACGCCGTTGGACGCGAGCAGCGCCGGCGTGACAGGCTGGGCGACCCATCCGGCGGCCGGGCCGTCACCGGTCAGCGCCCACAGCTCGAGGAACGGGGCGACCGGACGCTGCAGGGCACCGTCACGGACGGAGATCGACGTCGGCAGCCTCGTCGTCACGTTGCCGGCCGCGTCGACATCGAGCGTCCACTCGGGACGGATCCGGGTCTCCGCGATCGTGTGTGGATCGCCCGGGCCCCAGCTGAAGGAGGCCATCGGGCTCGTGCTCCCGCCCAGTCTCGCCACGGCCACGGAAGGATTGAACAGGAGTCTGCGGATCGTGTCAGCGGTCATCGGTACTCCTTGTCGCGGTCGTTCACGGGCTCGTCCTCGTTCCCCTGGTCCGCCTGCACTATCCCGGGTACAACCGCCCCATCGGACGTCGAGGGCGGCTTGCAGCCCACCGTCCAACTGCCCCATCGTGGTCGCGTCCAACCGGCCCTGAGTAGCCCATCCAGGCGCGGTAGAGCCGTGGCGGCCGAGGCTGGCGCGTTGCACGACCCGGCGAAGGTGCTGCGGGATCTCGCAGTCACGCTTGCCGAAGGTTACGGGTTTACTTAGTCGCCCACCGCCGCTTCAGCGAGTCGTTCGGCGCCGTCGGTGAAGGCAGCACCAAGATCCCTTCGGAAGTCGTGACCCAGCCGACCCGAAAATGATCGCGCCCACGATGCGGGCAGAACGCGGCCAGGTCCTGCTAGCCGGTAACCCTGCCCGCGACCTCACCCGAGCCCACCACCACACCGTCCTTTTTCTGTCGTAAACCCCCCTCCACCGTAAGTAAAGGCTACCGGCACCCCGGCGGGGTCAACCGAATACCCGGACGCCAAAACTTTTCCGGACGTAGGTTTTTGGACGGTGTCCGCCCTGGTCGCTAAGGTGTCCGGGTATCCGGGCTGACACATAGGGACGGGAACTGCCTCTACTATTGCGTAGGCAGCCTCTTCCTAGGGACAATAAATAACTTATGTTGAAAGATTCCGCAAGATGCTCACAGGCAAAACTTGCATAGTATACAAAATACGACCAAGCCGGATCCTGAATAACCTAATTCATCCTCGTTAATGCTGCATTAGAAACCGTCGTTGGAGTATCAACAGAGGCCAGTGGCGCTGACGAGGAGCTTTTGCGACTGCATGGGCTAGCTGATCCAGCTCACCTGGATGAAGACCACGCGTTCGCCGCGGACACCGGTTAGGTAGACGAGCATTAACGGGCCTCGCTGGACGGTGCGCAGCCCTGGCGGCTCGCCGGTGAACTCCCGCCCGTCGAGGAAGATTATCGATTCGCGGATGGTCAGTTCCCCGGCTACCTGACGGACCGCTGCCAGCACGGCAGGTGGCAATCCGTCGAGTAGGTCATCGGTGACGGGTTCCCAGTGCCACTCAGCGACTCGCGACCTCGCGGTAGGCCGCCTGGGCGATCTTCGCGGCTTCCCGGACTGCCCGGTCCCGGACCGCGGGGTCGGGGTCGGCGAGGGCGCGTTCGGCGGCGTGGAGCCGGCCGGCGGCCGGGACGGCGCGACCATGGCGACCACCTGACGAAGGGCGGGCAGTGACAAGGCCGCCATGGGTATCAACGGCTCATCACCCTGCGGGTACTCAGCAGTCACCCAACCCGCCTCCTGTCACGTCCAGCATCAGAGTAATCCGTCTCATGCCTCGAGGCGGGATCTGGCTCTTCGCTCGCGCGGCCGCGGGTCGGGCACTCCTAGCGCCGTTACGCACAGTAGCAGGACAAGGGGAGGCGGGTGCTTTGCCGTGGACCGGTTCGTGGACCGGCCCATGGATGCGAACGGTGTGATCAGAGCCATCAGCGGCACCGCTTCGTGGTATCTGTGCAGGTAGTGCGTATGGTGCAGCGGGCCGTGCTTCTCATAATCCGCCGGTCGTGGGTTCGAGCCCCACCAGCAGTTTCACCACTGGTCTCGGCCACGCGGAACGAAGACCTTATCGGTCGACCTCAAGCCGCGGTCGATGGCTGGCGCCGTCTCGTGCCGAATCGCTAGCTGCGGAGGGCGCTACGGCAGATAATCAGCGCTTGCCGGATGTCCGCGGAACTGATGCCGTGATGGGTCACGAAGCGAACCAGGTCCGGGCCGTATTCTCCGCCGAGCAACCCCTGGTCCGAGCATCCGGTTAGGAAGTCGGCCGCGTGCATGTTCTTCAACCGGAAATACGCGATGTTGGTCTGGACCCTGCTGAGGTCACAGTCGATCCCCGGCATCTCGGCCAGGCCCTCGGCTAGCGAGCGCGCGTTTTGATGGTCATCGGCGAGCCGGCCCGTCATTGTCGCCAGCGCCACCAGGCCCGCGGCGGCCAGGACACCGGCCTGCCGCATACCCCCGCCCAGCATCTTGCGCCAGCGTCTGGCTTGCCTGATCTTCCCCGCTGGTCCGCACAGCACGCTGCCGACCGGGCAGCACAAACCCTTGGACAGGCAGAACGAGACCGTGTCGGCGCACTGCGCGATGGCCCGGACATCCGCACCTGTCGCGACGGATGCGTTAAAGATCCGGGCGCCGTCCACGTGCACAGCCAGGCCGCTGGAGCGGGCAGCTTCGGAGAGAAGCCGCAGATCCTCCTCAGGCCAGGCGACTCCGCCGTGCCAGTTATGCGTGTTCTCGATAATGACGGCTGCTGACAACGGCTGGTGATCATCGTCGGTAGGACGGAGCGCGGTCAGGAGTTGCGCCGGGCTCAGTACGCCACGCTCCGTCGGGACCTGCCGGACCTGAATACCCCCGACCATCGCGGCTCCTGCCGCCTCATTCCGGAACAAGTGGGAGTCAGCATCCGCGATGACTTCTTGCCCGGGACGAGCGTTGACGAGCAGCCCGAGCAGATTACCCATCGTCCCGCTGGCGACGAACAGGGCCGCTTCCTTGCCCATCCGATCGGCCGCCGTCTCCTCCAGTCGTCTGACGGTCGGGTCCTCACCAAACACGTCGTCACCGAGCGGCGCGCTCGTCATCGCCCGGAGCATGTCCTCCGTGGGAAGCGTCACCGTGTCGGAGCGCAGGTCAATCTTGCTCATGTCCAACTCGCTTCGCGCAATAGGTAATCACTGTTGCCGAAGGCCGCTGACCCGAGGTTCACGGGCCGCGGATGTTACCGATCTTCGCCAGGGTACGCGCAGTGCGGCCGCTGGATTTCGCTGCGGCTCCAGCCCGTACCTCAGCCCTCGTGACTCGGATACGGGCCAGGCTGAGCAGCGGCTCTGAGGTCACGAAATCGCGTAGCCAGGAGCACCACCGGCCGCTGGTCCATGGAGCAGGACAGTAGGCGCGACGTTTCCTGCCGCTCATCAGGCTGAGTCTGCAGGTTTCGGTTCCCAGAGCAGGGATCCGACTCGCACCCCGTTCCCGTCCGGGTCGGTCAGCCTTGCCTCGCGCATTCCCCACGGGCAGTCCTCGGCGGCCGCCTCAGCAGAGATGACGCTGTCGACGTCTTCGACGTACAGGTGCACGCGAGTCGAGGCTACTTGCCATAGTGGAAAGCTCGATGCATACTTTCCACTATGGAAAGTTCAGGGATTCATCCGACGCCCGACGAGGCCGCAGCGGCGCTGCTCGACGCCGGCTCTGCCCGGGACCAGCTCGCGCACCGGCTGACGCTACCGTCCTGGTTCTACACCTCGATCTGTCTGGCGATCGTCGTCCAGATCGCCACCCTGGCTGTGGGAGTGGCCGACCAGACCTCAGCCGGGATCGGCCTGGCGGTTGCCGGCCTGGTCCCGTTTGTGCTCGTAGCGGTGGTGCAGCTCGTCCGCTTCCGAAGGTTGAACGGCGTCTGGGTCGGCGGCCTGGCGAGCAGGGTGGTTTTCGGGGGCGATGCGGCGGCGTCGACGGTGTATTTCCTGGCCATGGGCGCAGCGATCTGGGCTGCCTTCGAGGAGCGCTGGTGGCTCGTGGGCCTGTGCGCGATCGCCGGCGGGGTGGGTTACGCACTCTGCGGCGTCCGCTGGATGCGGTCCTACCGCGGTGACCCGGCGGCCCACAGCAGGGGTGAGTCGGTCCTCCTGCTGGTCATCCTGGTCGTTCCGGTGCTCGCCGGAGCCGTGCTGCTGGTGGGCGCAAGCTGATGGGGGAGTTGAACCGGCATCTCCTGGCGCCGGCCCGGCTCAAGCTGACGACGATGCTGACTGCTGTGTCCGAGGTCGAGTTCGCGGTCCTTCGTGACGGTCTGGGCGTGAGCGACTCCGTGCTCTCCAAGCATGTCGCCACGCTCGCCGACGCTGGATACGTGCGCAGCCGCAAGGGCACCCATGAGGGTCGGCGCACGACGTGGGTGTCGCTCTCCCCGACTGGCCGGAAGGTGCTCCGCGACCACGTCGCAGTGCTGCGCGAGATCATCGACGGCGTCGACTGACCCTCACTGCCCCAAGGGATCCGGGGAGAGGGTTCCATCGGTAATCGATGCGGCCGTACCAGAGGAGGGGTCATTATGTGGCACGCAACCGCACAGGGACCAGCGGCGCTAGTGGGGAGTTCCTGCGACCGCTTGGGTTAGCTCATCCAGTTCACCCGGATGATGACCACGCGTTCGCCGCGGACGTCGGTCAGGTAGACGAGCATTAACTGGCCCGCTGGACGGTGCGCAGTCCCGGCGGGTCGCCGGTGAAGTCGCGGCCGTCGGGGAAGCCCCGCGATCCCGCACCATCGGCCTGCCTTCCGCTCGCCAGGCGGGCCGGCCTGCCGTGCCCTGTCCCGCTGTTATTACCGGTGCCTGACATACCACAGGTCAACGGTGTCCGTGTGCCCGTTCCAGGACAGCGTGAACTGCCAGCAACCCGGCGACGGGACCACGATCTGGGAGGGGTAAATCTCCCCCGGCGACGAATTCGCCGGCCAGGCCGATGACACAACAGGCGCGGCGGCACCGAGCGGATGACCGGTAACCCGCAGCGGCATGCCGTCCCGCGGGGAAGCGACAACCCACAAGATCTTGTCCGAGTAGGGCCGGGGGTTGCCCGCCATCAGCGGATAACCGAACACGAACCCCGCCACCTGTCCCCGCTCAGCCAGCGCATACCGGATCCGCGGCGGATCCGCCGCGGACGCCCACCCCGGAGCAGGCCCTATGAGCAGCGGGCTCGCGCCGCAACCGCCACTGGCATACGCCGCGCCCCGCACCGGCGGCCGTCCAGCAGGCACGCCAGCCTGCACACTGCCGCTGGTCACGTGCGCCGTGCCTTGCGCCGGGGTACCAGCACCAGCCGTCACCGGCGAAGGATGACCCGCCGTGCAGGCCGTGACCAGGACAGCGCACGCCACGACTACCAGCCGGGCAACCCAGGTCATGGCATGACTATAAAGCCGCCCCGCTGCGAGCAGCAGGTACCTTCAGCTGCCGCCGCGCGCCACGCGGACTGGAAAGGCACACACGCACCATAACAGCTGTAGCTTCATAGGGCTTCGAAGAAAAGCATGTCTGTGCTTCTTGAAACTCACGCCTTAGTGGGCTAGGAACATCCCGGCTTAGGCGTCTCGGCGCGGGAATACGACTACAGGGTTATCGTCGTCAAAGCCTTCACCAAAATCCTCGCGAACTTGGACCGATGCTTGCCTGCATTCATTACGATGAAGATGTCATGCCTAGATTATGCCGTCGTGCGGCCTTCACATGTACGCATGACCGTACAATGACCGTACAACGCTTGCCGAATTGAGCCGCATTTGATCAAGGCGCGGCGCGAGCGCCGCGCGCCGCGCACGTCCTTGCGGGCAACGCGGGGCGCCGTCCTCGGACGGCGCGGCCACTCGCTAGCTGCCCGATCCTGAGAGCCACGGCAACTACGCTCACCAGTCGGCCACGAGCGCCAGCAGTGGGCCACACGACACGGCACCACGGCATGTACCGGTGGAATCCCTCACCCGATGCCAGGGAGTGTGCGCCGAGCCACCGTCGGCGTCCAGGGCACCAAGATCTTTTCGGCCGCCGCCTCGCCCGTCTGGCGGACCGTTCCCCTCGCGCAAGGACTCCCGGAGCCGAAAACATCTTGCCGCTCATCCCTGGACACCGCCGCCGCCTCGGCTGGTTCGGCATCTATCGGGTGGGGGAGGAATGGCGAGTCACACCTCATCGCAGCGAACAGCTCGACCTTGCTCCGGGGCACACTGCCGCTCGCTCAGACAAGCCCCTCGCGAAGGAATCGCGCTCAGCGCCTCTCGTACCTGGTCAAGACCACGCCGCCGGGGAACGTCCGCGTCTCCATCAGGTTCAGGTTCACCCAGCTTGCCAGCGCGGTGAAGAACGGCGTGCCGCCGCCCACGAGGACCGGATGGGTGACGATCTCGTACTCGTCGATCAGCCCAGCCCGCATGACCGCCCCGGCGAGCGTTGCGCCACCGACCCTCATCGGCCCGCCGTCCTCGGCCTTGAGCCGTCTGATCTCGGCGATCGCGTCGCCGGTGACCAGGCGAGTGTTCCAGTCGACCTTGTCGATCGTTGAGGAGAACACCACCTTCGGGGTGTCCCGCCAGTTCCGCGCGAACTCGATCTGCGCCGGGGTGGCGCCCGGTTGCTGGTCGCCGGTCGGCCAGTAAGCGCTCATGGTCTCCCACAGCTGGCGCCCATACAGAAACAGGCTGATCACCCGCTCCTGATCGAGCCACCACTGGAACAGCTCGTCGCTCGGCCCGCTCCAGCCGAGGTCGTCGCCGGGCGCGGAAATGTAGCCGTCCAGGGTCAGGTTCATGCCGTAGATCAGTTTCCGCATAGCACCATACCTTCCGTCAGTCGGTCTCGGAAGACTAGACCAGTCGAGCGCAGGAAACTAATCGGTGCGCAATCTGTTCATACAGACCGGCTCCTGGCCCTCGCTCAAAGACTTCCAAGCCGCTCGTCCCGTACACCTTGGTTCGTGCCATTAGCGTGCCATTAGGGCGGGTAAACCACGGTCA
>Ga0207693_10004198_pt1 | contig 12217 bp, 10 predicted proteins | sample LARL81metaG_FD_184347 | JGI IMG/M metagenome (GOLD analysis project Ga0207693, IMG submission 184347) | Corn, switchgrass and miscanthus rhizosphere microbial communities from Kellogg Biological Station, Michigan, USA - LAR L8-1 metaG... | ecosystem: Host-associated > Plants > Roots >...
TGCCGGCAATAAAACCGGTGAAGGCCGGATTGACGCAAATCGTGGAAAAGAAGCCGGAATATTTTTTGGCGTGACGCAGGCGATGAATGCCGTCACGCATCACATAGCCCATGGTGCCGGCATAGAGGTAGGGCCACACCGCTTCGGAGCCGTGTTTCTGCTCCGCGCGCGTAAACGCTTCCGCCACAATATCGAGCGCATCGCCCCACGAGACCGGCGCGAATTGGCCGCTACCTTTGCCGCCGACGCGGCGCAGCGGAACCTTCAGCCGATCCGGATGATGCACGCGCTCGGCATAGCGCGCGACCTTGGCGCAGATCACGCCCGCGGTATAGGCGTTGTCCGGCGCGCCGCGCACGCGGCCGATCGTATGATCGTCGACGATCTCGACTTCGAGCGCGCAGGTCGAGGGGCAGTCATGCGGACAGGCCGAGGCGCTAATCTTTTTTATTTTTTTCGGGCGGACAAGCTGGTTCATAAGCGAGGTCTCGATAGCGCCGCCGGGACATTAGCCCAAAACGCCTTACGCTATAAATAGGCGGTGTATCTACTTAATTCAGCCTGCTATGCGGTGTTGATCTTATCGGCGTTTGCAGAGGAGGCGGGGGTGAAGCTCGATCGAGGCACCGCAGACGACATTGACTTCGTGATGGCAACCGAGCGGCTCGCCGGTTACGAGCAGGTGGTCGGACGATGGGATGCCGCCCGACATCGGGCCGCGCTTGCTGACGGCCGGCACGCTTATTTTGTCGCCCGCGTTGCCTCGCAAGCCGTCGGATTTGCCATCGTCCGCGACTGGGCGTCGCCCGAACGCGTGGCCCATATCAAGCGGATTGCAGTGTCTCGCCCCGGTTTGCGCCAGGGCAGGTCGTTGCTGGCCCTGTTGGTTGAGCGCATTTTCAATGACACTGAAGCTTTTCGGATCTGGCTCGGGGTTTTTCCCGACAATATTCGGGCGCGCCGCTCATACGAAGCTGTCGGTTTTCAAGCCGAAGGCATTGCCCGCGGCAATGCTTTTTTTGGCGGTGCACATCGGGACGAATTGGTGATGGCGCTGCTGCGTCCGGAATGGTCAAGTAATTCGATGGCATATCAAGGTCACAGCGAACCGAACCCAAAGGAGTCGTGATGCAAGCCGCAGTCTTGGGTGAAAAAGGCGTCGAAGTCCGCGACCTGGGAAAGCCCACGCCGAAGCCGAACGAGGTGCTGATCCGGGTGCGGGCCTCGAGCCTCAACCGAGCCGATCTGCTGGTTGCCTCGGGCCATCAACACGGCAGTGTCGGCGGCGTCGGCGCGCGGCTTGGCTTGGAATGTTCCGGCGAGGTCGAGGCGGTCGGCAGCGATGTCAGGGGCATCAAGCCCGGCGACCGGGTCATGGCCTCGGCGCCCGGCGGCTTTGCCGAATATGTGGTCACCGATGCCGGACGGGTGCACCGCATTCCCAGCAACAATATGAGCTACGAGCAGGCGGCCTGTTTTCCGGTCGCCTTGCAGACCATGCACAATGCCGTGGTCACCGCCGGGCGCCTAAAACGCGGCGAATCCATGCTGATGCAAGGCGCCAGCGCCGGGGTCGGGCTGATGGGCATGCAGATCGGCAAGCTGATGGGTGCTTCGCTCGTGATCGGCACGTCGACCAATCCCGAGCGGCGAGCGCGGTTTTCCGAATTCGGCTGCGATCTTCCCCTCGATTCCGGCGATCCGACCTGGCCGGAGCAGGTCAAGAAGGCCACCGGCGGCAAAGGGGTCGATCTTATCGTCGATCTCGTCTCGGCGCCGGTTGCCAATCAGAATCTCGAGGCCGCCAGCATTCTCGGCCGCATCGTCAATGTCGGCCGGCTCGGCGGCATGAAAGGCGAGTTCGATTTCGACAAACATGCGCTCAAACGCATCGACTATATCGGCGTAACCTTCCGCACCCGCAGCGCCGAAGAGGTGCGCGAGATCAATCGCTTGATGCGGGCCGACCTGTGGCCGGCGATCGAGGCCGGCAAGCTGTCACTGCCGATCTTCAAAACGTTCCGGCTCGCCGACATTGCCGAGGCGCTGGCGCTGATGCGCGCCAACCGCCATTTTGGCAAGGTAGTCATCAGTGTTGCCTGACCGCTTTTTCACCTCTCCCCAGCGGAGAAAAGAAAAGGAAGAGCGCGCCGCGCGAACGAAAACCTATTCCCCTCCCGCCCACGCGTGCAGCGCGTGGTGGGGAGGGGTTAAGGGTGGGGGGACTTTATTAGCTCACCCCCACCCCGGCTCATTTCACGAGCGTGAAATTCGCCGACCCTCCCCACGGCTTTCGCGGGGGGAGGGGAAAGTTAGGCGCACCGCAAGGACGTGATTCTATTTTCCCTCCGAGTGGGGAGAAGGGAAATCGAATCGGAAAGGTCGTCATCGGCGTGTCGTGATTCGGAAGCCTACTGGCGGGGAAGCGAGGAATCGGCTTGCCCTGGGCATGGGCATCCGGCATAGGTTTTACATGACTGATTCGGCGAAAGGCCACGCGCCGATTCTGGCCGCTGGGGGCATCGTCTTACGCGGAAAAACGCGGCCGCGCATCGCCATCGTGCGATTGCGCAGGGAAAAGGCCTGGGTTTTGCCCAAAGGCAAGCTGATGCCGCGCGAGCACCCGCGCGATGGCGCCAAGCGCGAGGTACTGGAAGAGACCGGTTATAGGGTCTCGGTGCACGAATTTCTCGGCTCGATGTCCTACGCCGCGGAAGGCAAGATCAAGATCGTGCAGTTCTGGCTCATGCGCGCGATCGGTTCGCAGGCGCGCGATCTGATGGACGACGTCAAGGCGGTGAAATGGCTGCCGCTGCGGCAGGCGATCGCGATGCTCAACCGCCCGCATGAAAAAGTGTTTCTCACCCATGCCGGGCCGATTGCGCTCGACTACTTTAAGAAATCCGGGCGCGCCAAATTGCGGAAGCTATCCGGAAACGGCGGCGCGCGGTCGCGCAATGGCGCTCCGGCCTCGGTCGAGCACGTGATTGCACTCGACTACGAAAAAACGCGGCCCAACGCGTTCGCCAAGGCGCTGGCGAGCTGGCGAGCGCGCGCGGTGCAGTCCTCGGCCCGCAAGGCGAGCTGACGCACGTCAATATTGCGACGGTTTGTTTCCCGGACGCGGTGCACCGCTGATCCGGGATCGTTCCAGACTCCGCGTGTGTAAAGGTCCCGGTTCTGCTGCGCACCACCATAGCGCGCGAAGACGCGCGTGAACGCGCTTCTGGTGCTGCGCTGCGCCCGGGACACAAATCTAGCATCAATGGGTGCCAAAGACCGGAATCGTCGCAGCGCTATTCCGGCATGATCTCGTGGAACACGCTGTAGTCGATCACCAATGTGCCTTGTTCTGAAAAACTGGTGATGTCGCGGTAGCGGTGCTTCCAGCGAATGTCCTGGTAGTTATAGAGCCTGCGCGCATAAAGGTATTGCGCCGAATTGTCGTCGACGCCGCTGACATTCAGAGTCAAGGCCGCGTCGACGGCAGCGAGGTCGGCCGGGGTCACACGATAGAGCGGGCTGGTCTCGTCGATGACGTGGAATATCGACCACGACAGCATGAACATCGGATGTTCGCTGCGATCGAGCACCAGCTCGTAATAGCGGCGAAACCGGGTGCCTTCGGCGGTCGTTTCCATGCGAATGAGCCACAGCCGCGCCATCGCCTGAGAGATCGTATTGTTGCGCTCGTTGGCGATGCGGATCATCAGCGTCGGCTGGCCCTCGTGTATGGTCACCACCGGGTGGTTGGCGAAGATGAAGCGTGCGCGCGGCCGCGAGAACCGGGCAAAGATCAGCCCAGTCATCACCGCAAGGAACGACATGCCGGTAAAGATTTCGACCGTGGCGATGAAATGCCCGTAATGGGTCTGCGGGTGCATGTCGCCGTAGCCGACGGTGGCCAGCGTCTCGACCGAGAAGTAAAAAAGCCCGAGCGGCTCATTGCTGGCGACATTGGCGACCGGCTCATTGCCGAGCCAAAACAGAAACGCGAACACCGCATTGAGAACAACGAAGATCGCCGCTGCCGTGCCAAAAAAAGTCGACCAGTAAACCGTCATCGAGCGGTGATAGAGATCGGTCCAGAACCCGTCGGCCAGCCCGTGGGTTTCGATTTCGCGGCCGCTTATGCCAATAAGGTGCCTGCCGCCCTTGCGCTTGAAATCGATTTGTTTCGGTAATTTCGCCAAATGATAAATCCTATGCCAGGACCTTGGCCTTGAGCCGGCTGAACACCCTGCGCGCATTGCCTTCGAAGATTTTTTTCCGCGCGGCCTCATTGAGCCGCGGCGACTCGTCGACATATCGCTTGGTGTCGTCGAAGTAATGTCCCGATTTCGGGTCGACGCCTTTCACCGCGCCGACCATTTCCGAAGCAAACAGAATATTGTCGGCCGGTACGACCTCGGCGAGCAGATTGATGCCGGGCTGGTGATAGACGCAGGTGTCGAAGAAAATGTTGTTCTTGATGATCTCATCGAGCTCGGGCCGGCCGTTGTTGAGCGCGATGCCGCGGAAGCGGCCCCAGTGAAACGGCACCGCGCCGCCGCCGTGCGGAATGATCAGTTTGAGCGCCGGAAAGTCCTTGAACAGATCGGACAGGATCAGCTGCATGAACGCCATGGTATCGGCGTTCAAGTAATATGAGCCGGTGGTGTGCATGGCCGGATTGCAGCAGCCGGAAACGTGAATCATGGCCGGCACGTCGAGCTCGACCATTTTTTCGTAGAACGGATACCACCATTTGTCGGTGAGTGGCGGCGCGTTGAAATAGCCGCCGGACGGATCGGGATTGAGATTGCAGCCGATGAATCCCATTTTCACGCAGCGCTCGAGTTCGCCGATCGCATTCTTCGGCGGCACGCCGGGCGATTGCGGCAATTGGCAGACGCCGATGAAGTTCTGCGGAAACAGCGAGACCACGCGCGCGATCAGGTCGTTACAGATCTGCGACCATTCCAGGCTCACGCTCTCATCGCCGATATGATGGCCCATGCCTGAGGCGCGCGGCGAGAAGATCGTCAGGTCGGTGCCGCGCTCGCGCTGCAATTTGAGCTGATTTTGCTCGATGCTTTCGCGGATTTCGTCATCCGACATTTTTAGCGAGGCGCGCGACGGCATTGGGGTTTTGCCGGCCGAGGTCGCCGCCGCGGTCTGTTCTTTACGAAAACGATGCAGATCCTTGGGCTCGGTGGTGTAGTGGCCGTGACAATCGATAATCATGACAATGCCGCGTCGGGTTTTGTGAAGCTCAGACGGCAGATGCTAGGGACCACAGCGCGATTGTCAAATACGGCTGACAGAGGTCGGATGTCAGATGACGGGTATTAAAGATCAGATGACAGAAAGTGTTGACATCTGATATCCGATCTCCGACATGCGACATTCAATTGAGGGAGGAGAGGAATGGCTGAACTTCCACGGCTCAACGGCGTCATTGGCGCGCTGGAAAAGGGCCGGCACGCCTTGACCACTTTCACGCCGGCCGACGTCGAAGCGGCCGTTGCGCTCGCCACCGCGAAATATGACGCCGTGGTCTACGAGATGGAGCACAATGCCTACGACATCCGCGCCTTCCGCGATTGCCTGCAATACATGCTCAATCGGCGCCAGATCGCGCAATCGGGATCGCTGGCGCCGGCGGTGGCGCCGTTTGCGCGCATTCCCCCGAATGGCGGCGAGAAAGCGCAATTTCATGCCAAGCAGGTGCTCGATCTCGGCGCCTACGGAATCATCTGGCCGCATATCAGCAATGTCGAACAGGCCTATAACGCGGTCGCCGCCTGTCGCTATCCGCGCTTGAAGAACAAGCCGGTTTACGAACCCGCCGGTATTCGCGGCGACGGCCCGACGCAAGCGGTGCGCTATTGGGGGCTCACGCAGCAGGACTATTACGAACGCGCCGACGTCTGGCCGCTCAATCCCAAGGGCGAGATTTTCGTGATCTTGATGATCGAGGACACCGAGGGCATCGCCAATCTGAAAGACATTCTCAAAAACGTGCCGGGCATCGGCGCGATCCTGATCGGCGAGGGCGACCTATCCCAGGAGCTCGGTTATCCGCGGCAATACGAGCACAAGGTCGTGCTCGACGCCATGGCGCAGATCGTCAATACCTGCAAGGAGGCCAATGTCGTCGTCGGCCATCCGCATGTGGAAGCGCACAATGCCGAGCGGATCGTCAACGAAGGCTACCGCTTCCTGATGTGCGCGCCGGTGCGCAGCTATGGCCATCTCGACAAGGCGCGCGCGCTGACCGGACGGGCTTAGGCGTCCTCGGACCCGACGCGACTCCGTTCGTCCCCGCGGAAGCGGGGACCCAGGGTGCTCTTCAGAAAACCTGGATTCCCGCTTGCGCGGGAATGAGCGGATGAACTTGCGGCCTTAGCGCGCTACATCCGTGGTCAAATCAGCCGCCAACTTTTCGAAGCTCGTGTCCTTGAGATACTGGTCGAGTCCCCAGCGCTTGACCTGGTCAAGCACCTCGTCGAATTCCGAACGCGGTATCGCCCGATAAACGAACCGCTCGCCGCGGCCGAATGTGCTGAAATCCCACGGGTGGACGTTTTCAAATTCGCCCGGCACCGCGAGCTTCCACAGCGGCAAATATTTGGCGAGATCGGCGTTGAGCGCACGCTCGGCGCGATCGAGCGCGCGCAAATAGCCGGTCACGACTTCGGATGGCGCGCGCTCCGGCACCCACCACAGCGTATGGAAAGTATCCTCGACGATCTTCCGCAGACCAAGCTGCTCGGCCATCGCGATCTGCGGCGGCAACAGGCTCGCGGCCTCGACCTCGCCATCGAGCAACGCGCGAAGCCGCGCGCCGAAGCCGCCGGTATTCACCGTCTTGATGTGCGCAAGCGGCAGAAATTTTTCCAGCCGATAGGGCACGTTGAAATGGCTGCCGGCGCGCATGCCGACCGAAATCGGAACATCTTTGAGATCCGCCGGTGTGCGAATGCGCGAACCCGGCCGGACGAAAATCGCCCATGGCGACTCGCCATAGGCATCGGCGACGAAGCGCCCCATGCCGGCGCTGGCATTGCAGATGCTGCCCCACACGCAGGCGCCCTGGATCACGTCGGAATTGTCTTGCGTGTAAGGACGGTCCTGCGGGCGTTGCAGATAATCGAGACCCTTCCAGCTTGATTGTGTGCCGCGGAACGTCTTCCAATCGAACTCGACGTCGAGGCCCTCGGCGGCGAAGTAACCCTCCTGCATCGCGACGAAATCATTCAGTCCCATGCCCTTGGGTGCGATCTTGACGCGATGCAATTGGCTCGCCATCGGTTGCTCCGCTTTTTTACTCGTCATTGCGAGCCAACGGGTTCCGGCCGGAAGCGGCTCCTTCGTCGCTTCGCTCCTCGCAATGACGAGGCACAACTAAATCATCCCACTCTAAAGACTATCCTTGGCGCCCCCTCCCAGCAACGCCGCGTCAAAGGCGCTCGTGATCGCCTCCTTGCTTTTGCCGGGGCGCGCGGCATCGCCGATCGCGATAGCGCGCTGTCCCGGCCGTACCAGATCGCGCAACCGCGGCGCGGTGCCGCGGCGCGCCGTGTAGTAGAACCAGTTGCGGATCGACGGCGACGTAAAGAGCCGCGCAATGCCCGGCGCGCGGGCGATGCCGGTATCAAGAAGCCAGTTGGCGAGCGGTCGCAGCCCGAAGCGATAATCGGCGCCGGTGGCGATAACGACGGTATCGAATCCGGCCAGCAATGCCGAGGCGGCTTCGGCATCGGTCGCCAGACGAAATTGCACGCCCTTGGCGCGGCAGGCGGCAACGAGATCGGCGATATAGCGGGTAAAGCTGCGCGGCTCGGTCTCGACTTCTTGAAACAACGGCGCCTTGGCGGCGAATTTGAACGCGCCGCCGGGCTCGGCCGCTTTCTCGAATACGGTGACGTGGTTGCCGTCCGCCACCAGCGACGCATAGGTCAGTCCGGCGGGACCGGCGCCGATCACCGCGATGCGCTGCTCTTGCGGAATTTGCGGCGCGGCGAACAACGCTTCGCGGCCGGCAGCGCCGTTGACCACGCAGCCGATGCGGGCGCCGCCGCGCATCTCGTTGATGCAGGTATTGCAGGAAAGACAACGCCGGATCGGCTCGCCGCGGCGCACTTTCTCCACCCATTGCGGCTCGGCGATGAGCGAGCGGCCGAGCGCGATAAAATCGGCTTTGCCTTGGCCGATAACGCGCTCGGCGGTCGCCGGATCGCCGAGCCGACCGACCGCGATGACCGGAACACCGACGCGTTTTTTCACATCGGCCGCGTAGTCGAGGAAAGTAGCGTCGGAGAAATTCATCGGCGGCAGCACGACCTGCGCCGAGGGCCGCGAGCGATAATGGCCCGCGGTGACGTGCAGCGCGTCGGCGCCGGCCGCCGCGGCCCAGATCGCGATCTGGCGGCCTTCGGCAAAGCGCAAGCCGCCGGGGAAGAAATCCTCGACCGACAGCCGGTACACGACCGCGATATCCGCCACCGCGCTTTTCACCGCGCGCAGCACGTCAAGACCGAAGCGCGCGCGGTTCTCCAGCGTGCCGCCATATTCGTCGTTACGGCGGTTTTCGAATGGCGCGTGGAATTGCGAGATCAGGTAGCCGTGGGCGGCATGGATTTCGACGCAGTCGAAGCCGGCCGTGCGCGCGCGCCGCGCGGCGGCGACGTGCGCGGCGATCGTTTCCTCGATCCGCGCCTTGGTCATCTCCTGCGGAACGATGGTCTCGAAGGTGGTTTCGTAGACCGGGTGCGGAATGGCCGACGGCGCAATCGGCGTTTCGCCGCAGATGTCGATGCGGGTGTGGCCGCCGGCGTGACCGAGCTGGATCGCGGCCTTGGCGCCGCCGTGATGAATGGCATCGGTGAGACGCTTCAAGCCGGGAATGAAGCGATCGTCGTAAATTCCGATTTCGCGGCGCCGGTGGCGTCCGGCTTTTTCCGGCGAGGCCATCTCGACCGTGATCAGCCCGGTGCCGCCCTGCACGCGTGCGAGGTAATAGGCGATGCAATCCTCGGTGACAAAACCTTCGTCGTCCGCCGTGCGCGTCGTCATCGGCGGCATGACGATCCGGTTCTTGATTTCGACCGGCCCGATCCGCGCCGGGGTGAGAAGGATGTTCATTTAAGTTTCACGAGGCTGAATCTTCGATGCGCTCTATTTTCGCCTCCCACTCAAAGGGGGAGGCGAACTAAACCGTCCAGCAGCGCGCTCACAACACCGGAATCTCGCCGCCGTCGAGATCGATGGTGGCGCCGTGCAGCCAGCCGGCGTGCGAGGAGACCGCGAAAACCACAAGACTGCCGACGTCTTCGACCGTACCGATGCGAATGGGATTATTGAATTCGCGCAACAGCTGCTCGCGAATTTTTTGCTCCGGCGCGCCGCTGCGTTCGATTTCGGCTTTGATCCGCCGGCGCGTCCGGTCGGTCTCGACGATGCTGGGATGGATGCAGTTCACGCGCACGCCGTCGGTCTTGCCGCGATCGGCGAGGCATTTTGTGAAAGCGGCAACGGCGGCATTGACCGAGCTGCCGATGGTGAATTCGGCGGTCGGCTTGCGTCCGCCGGTGCCGCCGATCGAGATGAGCGCACCGCGCCGCTCCTTGAGCAGCGGCCAGGCGGCGCGCGCGAGCCGCATATGGGCGAAGAATTTCAGCGCGTAACCGTCTTCCCAATCGGCGTCGGTCAGGCTCAAAAAATCGCCGCGCTTGGTGGCGCCGGCATTGTTGACCAGAATATCGAGCGCGCCAAACTCGCGTTCGACCTCTTCGATCAGCTTCGCCGGCGCGTCCTTCTCGCGCAAATCGGTCACCGCGATGGCGGCGCGGCTGCCGCATTTGCCGATCGCGGCGGCGGTGTCGTCAAGCGCGGCGCGGTCGCGGCCGACCAGCATCACATCGCAGCCTTCGGCGGCGAGCGCCAGCGCAATGCCACGACCGATGCCGCGGCTCGATCCGGTCACCAGCGCGGTTTTGCCTTTCAATCCGAGATCCATTCCAGCGGTTCCCCTCGAATTTAGTTTCTAAAAAATAGCAGCACACTGAACGTCGGCCCACCCGACTGCTCCTAACCGACGCGAAGAACCTTAGCAGCAATCCATCCGAGTGCCCCTCCGATTAGCAAAGCTGCGTTGAAAGCCTGCTTCATATCCCCATGGTTCAAAGCGTAACGAAATCCTAGGCTTGTACCCACAACCCAACAAACGCCGCCGAGCAACATTCCGCAAATTGCCCAAATGGCTTGCCGGGTTGTCATTGAATGCAGTCCCTGCGTGTAAATCATCAATACAAAATGAAAAGAATCATTCGAGTTTCAATCCGAGCTTTTGCACCAGCGACGCCCACTTGCCCTCTTCGCGTGCAATATTGGCGGCGTATTCCTCCGGCGTGCTCGGAGTGGGATCGGTGCCATCGTCAATCAAACGTTTTTTCATCTCCTCGCTAGCAAGTATCGCGCGCAGCTCCTTGTTGAGCCGCTCGACGATCGGCCGCGGCGTGCCGGCCGGCGCGGCGAGGCCGTAATACTGCACCGCCTCGAAATCGGGCAGGCCAGATTCGGCGGCGGTCGGCACCTCCGGCACGGCGGCCGAGCGTTTGCCGGCGGTGACCGCGAGGCCGCGCAACTGGCCGGCGGCGATATTGCTGATCGAAGCCGGAATGGTGTTAAACCCGAGCGGCACGTGATTGCCGAGGAGATCGTTGGTCAGCGGCCCTGTGCCCTTATAGCTCACGATGGTGATGTCGGTACCGGCCAGCAAATTGAACAGTCGCGCGGCGAAATAATTGATGGTCGGCGCCGGCGGCGTACCGGCGGAGAGCTTGCCAGGCGCCTTCTTCGCCAAGGCGATCACCTCGGCAAGCGATTTTGCCGGCAGCGACGGATGCGCATCGACGATGATCGGGGTCGAGGCGACGAGCCCGATCGGCGCAAAATCCTTGTTGACGTCATAGCCGGTATTGCTGCCGAGACTGATGCCGGTCAGCAGCATCACGATGGTGTAGCCATCCGGCGCCGCGCGCGCCGCATCGCGCGTGCCGATCATGCCGCCGGCGCCGCCGCGATTCTCGATCACCACTTGCTGGCCGAGCGCAATGGAAAGCTTCGCGCCAATGAGGCGCCCCATCACGTCGACACCGCCGCCGGCCGGATAGGGCACGATCAGGGTGATGGGTCGGGTCGGATATTCCTGCGCGGCGGCCGAAAAAACTTGCGCGCAACACAAGGCCAGAACGGCCGCTCCCACCACGCGCGCCGCGCCAATTATCTGGGTCATGTGATCTCCTCCCGGCGGCCACTATAAAGTTATCTTCGGTCGAATGTCGCTGCTTTTTCGATTTTTTGTTTGAGCATGATCTTTTCCGAAAACCGGTATCCACTTTTCGGGATCATGCCCTAGCTCCGGCCGCATGGCATGGGCTAGAGTAGCGATCCAAACAGGAAAGCTCTTCATGCGCTTTGGTTTGTTCGGCAGTGCCACCGCGCGCCACGGCGGGCCAGATGTGGATTCCGGCCAGGGCTATCGGCAATTCGTCGAATATAATGTCGAGGCCGAGGCGCTGGGCTACCATTCGACCTTTCTGGTCGAACATCATTTCACCGGCTTCGGCCAGGTCTCGGCCAGCTTGGCGCTTTTGACCTGGGTAGCGGCAAAGACGAAAACGTTGCGGCTTGGCACCGCGGTGCTGGTGCTGCCGTGGCATAATCCGGTGCTGCTCGCCGAGCAGGCCGCGACCATCGATCTATTATCCGGTGGACGGCTCGATTTCGGCGTCGGCAAAGGCTATCGGCACGGCGAATTCGCCGGCTTTTGCATCCCGATGGAGGAGGCCGATGCGCGATTCAACGAATCGCTCGACGTCATCCTGAAATCCTGGACTTCCAAACAGCGCTTTTCGCATTCCGGAAAATACTGGCGCTTCGACGACATCATCGTCGAGCCGCCGACCGCGCAAAGGCCGCATCCGCCGATGTGGATGGCCGCGGGCAATCCGGATTCGATTCGCCAGGTCGCGAAGCGCGGCTTTAATCTGTTGCTCGATCAATTTGCCTCGTTCGAAACCGTGGCCGAGCGCATCGCCACGTTCAAAGCGGCGGTCGAAGCGCGCGGCCGCGCCTTCGATCCGATGGATGTCGGCGTAGCGCGCGCGTTTTACGTCGCCAAGGATCAGGCCGACAAGGACGCCGCGCTGGAGCGCCGGCTCGAAGCGCA
>Ga0207693_10004200_pt1 | contig 12214 bp, 7 predicted proteins | sample LARL81metaG_FD_184347 | JGI IMG/M metagenome (GOLD analysis project Ga0207693, IMG submission 184347) | Corn, switchgrass and miscanthus rhizosphere microbial communities from Kellogg Biological Station, Michigan, USA - LAR L8-1 metaG... | ecosystem: Host-associated > Plants > Roots >...
GATGCTCGCCGCGCGGCCGCCCGGCGGTGGCCCCCCGATGCGGCCGGGCCCGGCCGAGGTCGCCTAGACGATCTATTCCAAGGGATTGCCTGCGGACATGATGCGAGGGTGTCCACGATCAGGTTGTGACGACTGACATAGACACCCTCGCCACCGCACTGTACGTGAAGACCGATGACCTGCTGAAGGCTTCGCCGTATCTGGCCCGGTGGCGGCCGGCGGCAGGGATCGCGCCGAAGCTGAGCGACGCTGAGCTGGTGACGCTGGCGGTGATGCAGGCGTTGCTGGGGTTCACCTCGGAGTCGCGGTGGCTGCGGCACGCTCGCGCCCGCCTTGGGCACCTGTTCCCCTACCTGCCGCTGCAGCCGGGCTACAACAAGCGGCTGCGGGCCTCGGCGGCGCTGATCACGGTGGTGATCCGGGTGCTGGCCGCGGACACCTCGCTGTGGGCCGATGATGTCTGGGTGGTCGATTCCACCCCGGTCGAATGCGGCCGGTCCTGGGAGACGGCCAGACGCTCCGACCTGGCCGGGTGGGCGCAATACGGGTACTGCGCCTCGCATTCCCGGTACTTCTGGGGGCTGCGGCTGCACCTGGTCGCCACCCTGGGCGGCCTGCCGGTGGGCTTCGCCCTGGCCGGCGCCAAAGCCGACGAGCGGCAAGTCCTCCTGTCCATCCTCGATGACCAGGCTCTGCTCGCCGGCCGGCCCGGCCAGCTGCTGATCGGCGACGAGAACTACTACGGCAAAGACTTCGAGGCCGCCCTGGCCGGGGCCGGACTGACGCTGCTGCGCCCGGCCCGCAAGGGCGAGCCCGAGCGGGCCGGGGCCCGGTTCTTCAAGCCGCTGCGGCAGGTCATCGAGTCCATCAACCAGACCTTCAAGGCTCAACTCGACCTCGAACGCCACGGCGGCCGCACCATCGCCGGCGTGATCGTCCGCGTCCTGCAGCGCATCCTGGCTCTGACCGCCGCCATCTGGCTCAACGACAAGACCGCAGCACAGACCCACCGGTCTCTGATCGCCTACGACCACTGACCTTGGAATAGATCATCTAGTACCCGGATTGGTCCGGGCGACCGGGCCGGAACTGGCCCTTCTCGCCGGCCATCCCGCCTTCGTAGGCTGGCAGGAGCGAGAGCAAACACCGGCGAGGAGGACCGGCGTGGATACCGCCGCCGAGATACTGGATGAGGCGTACGACCGGCTGCACAGCACCGGACCCGAATGGGGCGGCAACCTGGCCAATCACGGCCCGATGGCGGCGGAGGCGCTGGCCCGGCGCGGCCGCGCGGACGTGATACCGGGCTGGATCGATGCTTACGTCGGCCGCCTGGACGAGATGCCGGCCCCGAGCGACCCGGTGACCGACGACAACTGGCGCGAGGCACTCGGCGACCGGGTGGCCGACTGGACGGTCTACCTGACCGGCCAGCTCTCGGAGCAGCCCTGGCGGGACGTGCTGGCCACCTGGTGGCCGCGGCTGCTGCCCGGCATCGCCGCCGGCGCCACGCACGGCGTGATCAGGACCGGTCACGCCGTCCGCACCCTGCTGGTCGGGGACGAGAGCCCGGCCGCCCGGACCGAGCTGGCCCACGGGCTGGCCTACTGGGCGGCCCGGTCCCGCGGCGTGCCGGGAGTGGCCGACCCGGCCGGCACGCTCGCGCCGGGGCCGGCGCTGGACGCGGTCCCGCACCTGGCCGACCAGGAGGGTCCGATCCGGTTCCGCATCACCCGGCTGGCTGACCTGGACGGCTGGACCCGGTCGGTCACCGCGCTGCGCCCGGCGGAGGAGCCGGACGAGGTACCCGAGCGGGTGGCCGAGGTCATCACCGCGGCCACGCTGCGCTACCTGCGCTACGGCCACGGCAGCCCGGTGTTGCTGGTGCACACAGCCACCGCGCCGAACGCGGTGCTGCACACCCTCCCCGCGCTACCCCGGGAGCTATGGCTTCCAAGCCTGACCGCGGCCTGGGCCGCCAGCGCCGCCCTCACAGCCATGTACGCCCCCGTGTCCGGCCAGCCGGACTCCGCGCTCCCCGCCCCGCCCCGCGCCGACGACCCGGTTGCCGAGGTCATCGACCGCGCCTGCGCGCACGGCGACGCGCATGCGATCAAGTTCACCGACACTGCCGTCTCGGTCTACCAGCAAACCGCCAACCCCGCCGCCCTAGCCGCCGCCGTCCAATCCACGCGCCTGATCGACCCGGCCAACTGACAAGCAAAAGGCCAGGCACCCGGGGGGTGGCTGGCCTGGCCAGGTTCTTGAAGACCTAGGGCGGTGAACACTCACTCGCCCATCCGGCTGTCGGCTGCGCCGAACGCCGGCTGCACGAGCAAGTGCTCCCCATCCCCCACCACGGGGAGCCAGGCGACCCGGCCCGTGAGTGCCTGCCCCCGGACGGGAGTCGCCTCCAGCGAAGTCCGGGCACGTGAGCGGTTGCCCCACCCCCTCTGGCCGCGAGCGGTCGGCCCCGGCGCGGTGAAGAGGGTTCTCACCCGATGGGGTCCCGGGGGGTGCGGGTGCTCGGAATGGCGACGTTCGGCGCCAGCCGACAGTCGCCATTCCGAGTGCGTGCACCCCCCGAATCTGCCCCGAGGATCAGGCTGCGTCCCTGCGAACAGCCTCGCCCTCGATCTCGATCTTGACCGTCTTGCCGACCAGGACCCCGCCGCCTTCGAGCGCGACGTTGTACGCCATGCCGAAGTCTTCGCGGTTGATCTCGGTAGCCAGGGAGAATCCCATCACCTGCTTGCCCCACGGGCTGTTCCCGACGCCCTCCAGGTCGAGCGTCAGCTCGACCTCCCGGGTCACGTCCTTGATCGTGAGGTCACCGAGGACGGTGAACACGTGACCCTGGCGGCCGGTCACCCGGGTCGAGCGGAAGGTGATCTCGGGGAACTTCTCCACGCTCAGGAAGTCGCCGCTGGTCAGGTGGCCATCCCGCTGCGCGTTGCCGGTGTCGATGCTCGCGGTCTTGATGACCGCCTCCGCGGTGGACTGGAACGGGTCGTCGGCGACCGTGAGTGAGCCGGTGAACTCGCCGAACCGGCCGCGGACCTTGCTGACCATCATGTGCCGGGCGGAGAACCCGATCCGGGTGTGCGCCGGGTCCAGGTCGAAGGTGCCGGGCGTCGGTATCGTCACGCCGTCGAAGTCCCGCGTGTCGGCGGCGCGAGTCGTGGCTTCAGTCATCGTCTGTGTCTTCCTTTCGGTGCGTGCCGCCGGTTCGAGGTAAGTACTTGCGGCGCGGATGGTTGCTTGAACAAGCATTCTTCTCAGAAGTATTCCTCATGTCAAGTACAGTAGAATGAAGTCGTGAGCACGGACGCGGGGATATTCGACGACCCGAGGCTGACCGCTATGGGCCTGCTGGCCGAGACGTTCACCGGCATGCAGGCCAAGATCATGCCTGCGCTGACCGAGGCGGGCCTGTCGACGACCGACTTCGACGTGCTGCTCAGGCTGGCCCGGTCACCGGGCGAGCGGCTGCGGATGACCGACCTCGCGACCCAGGCGGCCCTGTCCACCAGCGGCGTCACCCGGGTGGTGGACCGGCTCGAGAGCCGCGGGCTCGTCCGCAGGGAAACCTGCGCATCCGACCGGCGGGGAGCGTATGCCGCGCTGACCCGTGCCGGCCGGGACGTGCTCACCGGGGTGGTGAGCGGGCACGTCCGCGACATCGACCGCTGGTTCACCGGGCTGCTCGACGCCGGCCAGCTCGATGCCCTGCTCGGGGCGCTCAGGATCTTGCGCGACCAGGTGCGGCCCGGCGCCACGGCCGGAGGGTCTTCTCCGTGCGGGGGTGACGCGGAAAAGGCCCGGTGAGGTAATCTCTGCGTAATGTCCGGGTGCTACCCGGACGGCCAGCGGCATCAGGGGAGCGGTGCCCACGGCAGGGCCAATGTCGTCCCGAATGCAGGTACGAACGCAGTCGAGACGACAGGAGCTTGGATGGCCGCTGGCGATTCTTTCCGGCACCCCTCATCGACGACCCGCGGCCCGCTGCGCCAGGGCCTCTACGACCGCCGGTTCGAGCACGACGCGTGCGGTGTCGGCTTCGTGGCCGACCTGCCCGGGCGGCGCAGCCACGACATCGTGGCCAAGGCCCTGACGATCCTGCGCAACCTCGACCACCGGGGGGCCAAGGGCAGCGACCCGGACACCGGTGACGGCGCGGGCATCCTGACCCAGATTCCCGACCGCCTCTACCGGGGGGCCTGCGGCTTCGCGCTGCCGGAGCCGGGCGGCTACGCGGCCGGCATCGCGTTCCTGGCCCCCGGTCATGAGGGTGCCGCGGCGGCCGGGGCGGTGCAGCAGATCGCCGCCCAGGAAGGGCTGCGCGTGCTCGGCTGGCGGGACGTCCCGCACGACCCCGCGGCCTGCGGCCGGGGAGCGCGGGCGCTGCTGCCCGGGCTGCGCCAGCTGTTCGTCGCCGGCCGCGCAGGCGAGCAGGGGATCGACCTCGACCGGCGCGCGTTCTGCCTGCGCAAGCGCGCCGAACATGAGGCCGGGCTGTACTTCGCCAGCCTGTCGTCCCGCACGATCGTGTACAAGGGGATGTTGACCGCTCCCCAGCTGGGCGCCTTCTACCCGGATCTGTCGGATCCGCGGTACACCAGCGCCCTGGCCATGGTGCACTCACGGTTCTCCACGAACACGTTCCCGTCCTGGCCGCTCGCCCACCCCTACCGGTTCGTGGCGCACAACGGCGAGATCAACACGATCAGGGGCAACCGCAACTGGATGCGTGCCCGCGAGTCCACGCTGGCCAGCGCGCTGATCCCGCCCGCCGCGGACGGCCGCGGGCTGGACCGCCTGTTCCCCGTCCTGGGCGAGCAGGAGAGCGACTCGGCCAGCTTCGACGCCTGCCTCGAGCTGCTGCACCTGGGCGGGCGGTCGCTGCCCGAGGCCGTGCTCATGATGATCCCGGAACCGTGGGAGAACCACGCCGCGATGGACCCGCAGCTGCGGGCGTTCTACCAGTTCCACGCCTCGATGATGGAGCCCTGGGACGGGCCGGCCTGCGTCGCGTTCACCGACGGCACCGTAATCGGCGCCGTGCTCGACCGCAACGGGCTGCGCCCCGGCCGGTACTGGGTGACCGATGACGGCCTGGTCGTCCTGGCCAGCGAGGTCGGCGTGCTGGATATCGACCCGGGGTCCGTGGTGCGGAAAGGCCGGCTGCAGCCCGGGCGGATCTTCCTGGCCGATACCGGGCAGGGCCGGATCATCGAGGACGCCGAGGTCAAGACCGCGCTGGCCGCGCGGCATCCGTACGCCGACTGGCTGCACGCCGGGCTGCTGCACCTGGACGACCTGCCCGCCGGGCCGCCCGCGACCGGACCGGGCCGGCCTGACCTGCTCGACCAGCAGCGGATGTTCGGCTACACCGAGGAAGAACTCCGGGTCCTGCTGGCCCCGATGGCGCGCACCGGCGCCGAGCCGATCGGCTCGATGGGCACCGACACCCCGGTGGCGGCGCTGTCTGCCCGGCCCCGGCTGATCTTCGACTACTTCACCCAGCTCTTCGCCCAGGTGACCAACCCGCCGCTGGACGCGATCCGGGAAGAGCTCGTGACCTCGCTGGCCTCGGCCACCGGCCCCGAGCAGAACCTGCTTGCGCCGGGACCGGCGTCGTGCCGCCAGATCATGCTGCCCTACCCGGTGATCAGCGACGACGAGCTTTCCAAGATCATCCATATCAACGCCGCAGGCGACCTGCCCGGCTTTGCCGCCTACGTGGTGGACGGCCGGTACCGGGTCGGCGAGGGCGGCCGCGGGCTGCGGCGCCGGCTGGACGAGCTGTGCGCCAACGTATCGGCCGCGATCGCCCGTGGCGCGCGGCTCATCGTGCTGTCCGACCGGGCGGACCGGCTGAGCACCGGCCAGCAACAAGCCGCGCCGGCCGAGCCGGATCCGGACCAGCCGCACGCCTGGGCCCCGATACCGTCGCTGCTGCTCACCGGGGCCATCCACCACCACCTGATCAGGCAGCGCAACCGGGCCCGGGTCGGCCTCATTACCGACGCCGGCGACGCGCGCGAGTGCCATCATGTCGCGCTGCTGCTCGGCTACGGCGCGGCCGCGGTCAGCCCCTACCTGGCCATCGGCTCGGCCCGCGCCCTGGCCTGCCGCGGCGAACTGGACGGGATCAGCGAGCACCAGGCGGCCGGCAACCTGATCAAGGCGCTCGGCAAGGGCGTGCTGAAGATCATGTCCAAGATGGGAGTGTCCACCGTCGCCTCCTACACCGGGGCCCAGATCTTCGAGGCCATCGGGCTCGGCGAGGAGGTGATCGGGACCTGCTTCGCGGGCACCACGTCCCGGCTCGGCGGGATCGGCTTCGACGTGCTGGCCGCCGAGACGGCGCACCGCCACCAGCGGGCGTTCCCGCCGCGCGGCAGCGGCCCGGCGCACCGGCGGCTGGAGACCGGCGGCGAGTACCAGTGGCGGCGCGAGGGCGAGCCGCACCTGTTCAACCCGGAGACGGTGTTCAGGCTGCAGCATGCCACCCGCACCCGCCGGTACGAGATCTTCAAGGAGTACACCCGGCTGGTGGACGACCAGTCGGCCGCGCTGATGACGCTGCGCGGGCTGCTGCGCATCCGCGGCGTCGATCCGGCGCAGCCGTTCGGGCCGAAAATTCGCGAGCCGGTCCCGATCGACGAAGTGGAGCCGGCGTCGGCCATCGTGCGCCGGTTCGCCACCGGCGCGATGTCCTACGGCTCGATCTCCGCCGAGGCGCACGAGACGCTGGCCGTCGCGATGAACCGGCTCGGCGGCAAGTCGAACACCGGCGAGGGCGGCGAGGACCCGGACCGGTTCCGGCCGGACGCGGGCGGCGACCTGCGCCGTTCGGCCGTCAAGCAGGTGGCCAGCGGCCGGTTCGGCGTGACCAGCGAGTACCTGGTCAACGCCGATGACCTGCAGATCAAGATGGCGCAGGGCGCCAAGCCGGGCGAGGGCGGCCAGCTGCCCGGGCACAAGGTGTACCCCTGGATCGCCGAGACCAGGTACGCCACGCCCGGCGTGGGCCTGATCTCGCCGCCGCCGCACCACGACATTTACTCGATCGAGGACCTGGCCCAGCTCATCCACGACCTGAAGAACGCCAACCCGGCGGCCCGGGTGCACGTCAAGCTGGTCGCCGAGGTCGGGGTGGGCACCGTGGCCGCCGGGGTGTCCAAGGCGCACGCCGACGTGGTGCTGATCTCCGGGCACGACGGCGGCACCGGCGCGTCCCCGCTGACCAGCATCAAGCACGCCGGCGCCCCGTGGGAGCTCGGCCTGGCCGAGACCCAGCAGACGCTGCTGCTCAACGGGCTGCGGGACCGGATCGTGGTCCAGGTGGACGGCCAGCTGAAGACCGGCCGCGACGTGGTGATCGCGGCGCTGCTGGGGGCCGAGGAGTTCGGCTTCGCCAGCGCGCCGCTGGTCGTGGCCGGCTGCGTGATGATGCGGGTCTGCCACCTGGACACCTGCCCGGTGGGGGTGGCCACCCAGAACCCGGAGCTGCGCAAGCGGTTCACCGGCAGGCCGGAGTTCGTCGTCAATTTCTTCGAGTTCATCGCCGAGGAGGTCCGCGAGTACCTGGCGCGCCTTGGGTTCCGGACGCTGGCCGAGGCGGTCGGGCACGCCGAGCTGCTGGACACCGCGGCGGCGGTCGGGCACTGGAAGGCGAGCGGGCTCGACCTCGCCCCGGTGCTGCACGTGCCCGGGCTGCCCGCGGGCTCGGCCCGGCGCCGCACCCGGCACCAGGATCACGGCCTCGAGCTGGCCCTGGACAACACGCTCATCCAGCTCGCCGAGGGGGCCCTGGCCGACGGGACCCCGGTCCGGCTGCAGCTTCCGGTGCGCAACGTCAACCGGACGGTCGGCACCATGCTCGGCTACGAGGTGACCAGGCGCTGGGGCGGGGCGGGGCTGCCGGACAACACCATCGACGTGTCGCTGGCCGGGTCGGCCGGGCAGTCGTTCGGCGCCTTCCTGCCCCGCGGCATCACGCTGCGGCTGTCCGGCGACGCCAACGACTACCTGGGCAAGGGCCTGTCCGGAGGGCGGATCATCGCGGTACCGGACCCGGCCGCCGCCTTCGCCGCGCAGGACCAGATCATCGCCGGGAACGTGATCGGCTACGGCGCGACCGGCGGGGAGATCTTCCTGCGCGGCGTGGTCGGCGAGCGGTTCTGCGTCCGCAACTCGGGCGCGACCGCGGTGGCCGAGGGCACCGGCGACCACGGTTGCGAGTACATGACCGGGGGCCGGGTGGCCGTGCTCGGGCCGGCCGGGCGCAACTTCGCAGCCGGCATGTCCGGCGGCGTCGCCTACCTGCTCGACCCCGATCCCGCGCTGGTCAACACCGAGCTCGCCGACCTGGAACCGCTGGGACCCGACGACGCCGACTTCCTGCGCGGCCTGGTCGCGCGGCACCTGGCCGAGACCGGATCCGCGGTCGCCGCCGGGCTGCTGGCCGACTGGGACGCCGCGGCAGGCCGGTTCGGCCGGGTCATGCCGAAGGACTACAAGCGGGTTCTCGCCGCGGCCAGCCGGGCCGAGCAGGAGGGCCGCGACGTGAACCAGGCCGTGATGGCCGCGGCGCACGGCTGAACGGGGGGAGCGAGGCCATGGCAGACCCGAAGGGATTCCTCTCCACCCCCCGCGAGACCCCGCCGCGGCGGCCGGTCGACGTGCGGATCACGGACTGGCGGGAGGTGTACGCCGAGTTCGGCCGGGACCGGCTGGAACGGCAGGCGGGGCGGTGCATGGACTGCGGCATCCCGTTCTGCCACCAGGGCTGCCCGCTCGGCAACCTGATACCGGAATGGAATGACCTGGTCTGGCGGCAGGACTGGCAGGAGGCGGCGCAGCGGCTGCACGCGACCAACAACTTCCCCGAGTTCACCGGCAGGCTCTGTCCGGCGCCGTGTGAGTCCGCGTGCGTGCTCGGCATCGCAGCGCCGAATACCACGGCGGACCCGGTCACGATCAAGCAGGTCGAGGTGGAGATCATCGACCGGGCCTGGGCCGAGGGCTGGGTCCGGCCGCAGCGGCCGGACGTGGCCGCGCGCGCCGCGGGCAGCCGGGTCGCGGTGATCGGCTCCGGGCCGGCCGGCCTGGCCGCGGCCCAGCAGCTCACCCGGGCCGGCCACGTGGTGACCGTGTTCGAGCGGGCGGACCGCCCGGGCGGCCTGCTCCGCTACGGCATCCCGGAATTCAAGCTGGAGAAGCGGCACCTGGACCGGCGGCTGGCCCAGATGCTGGCGGAGGGAACCGAGTTCCGCTGCGGCGTGCGGGCCGGAGTCGACGTGACCGCCGCCGAGCTGCGCTCGCGCTTCGCCGCGATCGTGCTGGCCGGCGGGGCCACCGTCCCGCGCGACCTGCCGGTGCCCGGCCGCGAGCTGGCCGGGATCCGACAGGCCATGGAGTACCTGCCGCTGGCCAACCGCGCGGTGGCGGCGGCCGCCGTGGCCGCGGCCGGCGGGGGGTCCCGCGAGCCTGCCGAGCCGGCCATCAGCGCGCGGGGCAAGCACGTGGTGATCATCGGCGGCGGTGACACCGGAGCCGACTGCCTTGGCACCGCGCACCGGCAGGGCGCGGCCTCGGTCACCCAGCTGGAGATTCTGCCGCGTCCGCCGCAGGCGCGGCCCGACCGCCAGCCGTGGCCCACGTATCCCATGACCTACCGGGTGTCCAGCGCCCACGAGGAGGGCGGCGAGCGCGTCTACGCCGTGTCCACCCGGGAGTTCCGCGGTGACGAGGCCGGCCGGGTCCGCGCGCTGCGGCTGGTCGAGGTGGAATCCGCCGAGGGCCGGTTCGAGCCGCGGCCGGGGACCGAGCGGGAACTGCCGTGCCAGCTGGTGCTGCTCGCCCTCGGCTTCACCGGGGCCGAGCGCGGGCCGCTGCTCGACGGCCTGGGCGTGGACCTCGACGCGCGCGGGAACGTCGCCCGGGACGGGTCGTACGCGACCTCGGTTCCCGGCGTGTTCGCGGCCGGGGACATGGGCCGTGGCCAGTCGCTGATCGTGTGGGCGATCGCCGAGGGCCGCAGCGCGGCGGCCGCGGTGGACCGCTACCTGGCCGGGGACAGCGTGCTGCCGGCGGCGATCGCGCCGACCGCTCGCCCGCTCGCCTGAGCCGCGGCCCGGCCGGGCCGGCCGCCCCGGTCAGCGGGGTGGCCGGCTGCCTGGCGCGGCGCCGGGCAGATCTGCGCGCGCTGCCCGGGCGGGAATCTCGCCCGGCACCGGCGCACTTCTACGATTTGTATCGCGATGCCCAACCCGCGCCGATCGGAGGAACCGCCGTGTCCGCGAAGTTCGGTGCTGCGGCCCGCACGGACCGGAGCCAGCCGTGAGCGACTACGGGCACGAATTGGGCTTCGGCGCCTTCGTGACGCCGTCCAGCGCGCGGCCCGAGGCTGTCGTCGAGCTGGCCCGGCTGGCCGACCGGGCCGGGCTCGACCTGGTCACCTTCCAGGATCACCCGTACCAGCCGGCCTTCCTGGACACCTGGACGCTGATGTCCTACGTCGCGGCCCGGACCACGCGGGTGCGGCTGGCCGGCAACGTGCTCAGCCTGCCGCTGCGCAACCCGGCCGTTCTGGCCCGCAGCGTGGCCAGCCTGGACCTGCTCAGCGGCGGCCGGGTCGAGCTGGGCATCGGCGCCGGCGCGTTCTGGGCCGGGATCGAGGCCATGGGCGGGCGGCGGCTCGCACCCGGGCAGGCCGTCGACGCGCTGGCCGAGGCGATCCAGATCGTCCGCCAGCTCTGGGACACCACCGACTCGGAGCCCGTCCGGGTGCCGGGTACGCACCACCGGGCCGTGGGCGCCAGGCGCGGCCCGGCCCCGGCGCACCCGGTCGGCATCTGGGTCGGTGCCTACAAGCCCAGGATGCTGCGGCTGATCGGCCGCCTGGCCGACGGATGGCTGCCGACGCTGGACTACCTGCAGCCCGGCGATCTGGCCGCGGGCAATGCCCGCATCGACGAGGCGGCATCGGCCGCGGGCAGGCACCCCGGCGACATCCGCCGGCTGCTCAACATCGGGGGGCGATTCGCTCCCGGCGGGACCGGCCTGCTGGACGGGCCCCCCGAGATGTGGGCTGAGCAGCTGGCGGGCCTCGCCCTGACCGAGGGGATCAGCACGTTCATCCTGGCCTCAGACGACGCGGACGACATCCGTGCGTACGCTGCCGAGGTGGCTCCCGCCGTTCGCGAGCTCGTAGCGGCCGCCCGGGCGGCCGGGACCGGCCCGGCCGCCGGCCGGGCGGACAGCCCCGCACCGGAGCTGGCGTATAGTCCCGCACCGGAGTCGGCGGACAGCCCCGTCCAGGAGTCGGCGGACAGCCCCGTCCAGGAGTCGGCGGCAGCACCGGACGCAGACAAACTCGGGGTCGAGCCCACCCCCGACGACGGAACCCGGCTGAGCAGCACGCGGCTGTGGGACGAGGCAACCCGCCCGACCCGGCCCGCGGCGCCGGCCGGGCAGGGCTACACGCCGGTGGGCCGCGCGGCCAGCGGGCAGCTGGTCCAAGTGCACGACATGCTGCGCCGCGAGCTGGCCGCCATCCGCGACCTCATCACCCAGGTACAGAAGGGCGCCATCGACGCCGGGCAGGCCCGGTCCGAGCTGAGCCAGATGACGATGCGGCAGAACAACTGGACCCTGGGCGCTTACTGCGAGAGCTACTGCCGCGTCGTCACGCAGCACCACTCCATCGAGGACGCGGCGGTCTTCCCTTACCTGCGGACCGCCGAACCGGGGCTCGGCCCGGTGCTTGACCGCCTGAGCGAAGAACACGGCCGCATCCACCAGGTGATCGAGTCGGTGGACCGCGCTCTGGTCCGCTACATCACCCACCCCGACGACCTCACCGAGCTTCAAGACCTCACCGACCTGCTCACCGACACCCTGCTCTCCCACCTCGCCTACGAGGAGCGCGAGCTCATCGAGCCCCTCGCCCGCTATGGCTTCTACGACCAGCAGATCTGGTGACCTGGCTGGCCGGAGGCAGCAGCCGCCAGGCTATTGTCGGGCGAGGTGAGGTGACATGAACGAGGTGTTCAGTGGCGTCGGCGTGGCGCTGGTGACCGTGTTCGACGCCCGCGGCGAAGTCGACCTGGCCGCTACGTCGGGGCTGGCCAGCGACCTGGTCGCCCGCGGGCTGAACGCGGTGATCGTGTCCGGGACCACGGGCGAGGCGGGCACGCTGACC
>Ga0207693_10004201_pt1 | contig 12212 bp, 8 predicted proteins | sample LARL81metaG_FD_184347 | JGI IMG/M metagenome (GOLD analysis project Ga0207693, IMG submission 184347) | Corn, switchgrass and miscanthus rhizosphere microbial communities from Kellogg Biological Station, Michigan, USA - LAR L8-1 metaG... | ecosystem: Host-associated > Plants > Roots >...
TCTTCTGGCTGATCGCTCTGCTGGCGTTCGGGCTGGGGTTCCTGATCATCATTCCGATCGGCGGCGCCGACATGCCGGTGGTCGTGTCGATGCTCAACTCGTATTCCGGCTGGGCTGCGGCCGGCATCGGCTTCACCATCCAGAACCTCGCGCTGATCATCACCGGTTCGCTGGTGGGCGCTTCCGGCGCCATCCTGTCCTACATCATGTGCAAGGGAATGAACCGCAGCATCATCAATGTGCTGCTGGGCGGGTTCGGCACGGAGATAGGGCTTGCCACGTCCGCCGCCAACGCGGATCGCACGGTGAAGAGCGGCAATGCCGAGGATGCGGCGTTCATCATGAAGAACGCGTCGAAGGTGATCGTGGTGCCGGGTTACGGGATGGCAGTGGCGCAGGCGCAGCACGCGCTGCGTGAGATGGCGGACACGCTGAAAAAGGAAGGGGTGGAGGTGAAGTATGCCATCCACCCGGTCGCCGGTCGGATGCCTGGGCACATGAATGTCCTGCTGGCCGAGGCCAACGTGCCGTACGACGAGGTGTTCGAGTTGGAGGAGATCAACAATGAGTTCTCTACCTCCGATGTAGCGTACGTGATCGGCGCCAACGACGTCACCAATCCGGCGGCAAAGACCGATCCGCAGTCGGCGATCTACGGCATGCCGATCCTGGATGTCGAGAAGGCGGCGACGGTGCTGTTCGTCAAGCGCTCGATGGCGTCAGGCTATGCGGGCGTGGACAATGTGCTGTTCTTCCGGCCGAACACGATGATGCTGTTCGGCGATGCCAAGAAGATGACCGAGGAGATCGTGCAGGCGTTGGGGCACTGATCTGGGCGTACTCAGATGAATGGCGAATGGTGCCGCTATGAGTGGTTTTGCGCTCGCACGTGCGAGATTCAGTCCATTCGTTCTTCGCGACGGCAGCGGCAAGGTGTACTTCAGTGGCCGACATCGATCCGCCGCTCGGCGGCACCGTGAGCGCATTTGGCCGGCGCTTTCTCGCTACAAGAGGACGCGGCGGAAGACTGACGCGTGGCGGCAACGCTCATGCCCTATCCCAACGTTCAAGGTGAACCGCTCGATCGAGAAGGCGTCTCTACTGACTGTCCTCCGCCGCTGGGATCCGATCTGTGCCCTGGACGCCTGGCACCTCAAGCAATGCGATCACGCGCAGCGCCCGCCGCGGTATGATCCATGGTGAGTTGATGGTCGCCGTCGCTCGCGGGAGCGAACACTGCCGTCACACCGCTTCTTCGTCGACGCGCTCGCCTGCGCGCGCGGCAATCCCGCTGTTGCGCAGCCCCGCCGGGTGGAAGCGCGAGGCCGACCAGCCGGCCATCTCCTCGTAGCTGCGGTATTTCTCCTCCAGCGCTGCCTGCGCCGCTGCCATCAGCGCCTTGGCTTCCTCGGGCCGGCTCTGCGCCAGCGAGCGGTAGCGTGTCTCGTTGTACGCGAAGTCACGGAACTGCATGGTCGGCCGCGGGCTGTCCAGTTCGAACGGATTCCTGTCCACGTCGCGCAGCGAGGGGTTATACCGGAACAACGGCCAATAGCCGCAGGCGACCGCAAGGTCCTGCTGCTTCATGCCCTGCTGCATGTCGATGCCGTGCGCAATGCAGTGGCAATAGGCGAGGATCAGCGATGGTCCCGGATACGCCTCCGCCTCACGGAACGCCTGCAATGTCTGCTGCGGGTTGGCGCCCATCGCAACCTGGGCGACATAGACGTTGCCATAGGCGATCGACTGCAGGGCAAGATCCTTGCGCGCCACCCGTTTGCCGGCGGAGGCGAACTTGGCGATCGCACCGAGCGGCGTCGCCTTCGAGGCCTGTCCCCCAGTGTTGGAATACACTTCGGTATCCAGCACCAGCACGTTGACGTCGCGCACGCTGGCCAGGACATGATCCAGCCCGCCATAGCCGATGTCGTACGCCCAGCCATCGCCGCCGACGATCCAGATACTGCGGCGGACGAGATGCTCCACCACGGACAGCAGGTCCTTGGCGCGCGGATCGTCCAGAGCTCGTATGCGCCGCATCAGTTCGCCGACGCGCTCTCGCTGCGCGCGTATCTCCGACTCCTGTACTTGCGGCGCGGTCAGCGCGGCAGCCACAAGATCCTCTCCCAACGCGGGCGCCAACTCGCGCGCCAGACATTGTGCCATGTCGAGGTGCTTGTCCGCTGCCAGCCGATAGCCCAGGCCGAATTCGGCATTGTCCTCGAACAGCGAGTTCGACCAGGCCGGCCCGCGGCCCTCACGGTTGGCCGACCACGGCGTCACCGGCAGGTTGCCGCCATAGATCGAGGAACAGCCGGTGGCATTGGCGATCTGCAGTCTGTCGCCGAACAGCTGAGACAGCAGCTTCAGATAAGGCGTCTCGCCGCAGCCGGCGCAGGCACCGGAATAGGCGAACAACGGTTCGAGGAACTGCACACCCCGCACGTTGGCGAAGTCCACGCGCGCCCGGTCGTTCACCGGCAGCGTGGCGAAGAACGCATTGTCCGTCCGCCCGTCCGCCACCAACGGTTCCTTGTCGTGCATCTCGAGCGACTTGCGCGGCACCACGGGGCAGGCCTCCACACAAAGCCCGCAGCCCGTGCAGTCCTCGATCGAGAAGTCGAGCGTGAAACGGACATCGGGAAAGCCGCGCACATTGATCGGCGCCGAGAGGAAATGCGCCGGTGCGCCGCTTAGATTGGCGGCATCGAAGTACTTCGCCTGGATCACGCCGTGCGGGCAGACGAAGCTGCACTGACCGCACTGGATGCAGGTCTCCGCATCCCACACCGGCACGGCATCGGCGATATTGCGCTTTTCCCAGATGGCAGTGCCGGACGGCCAGGTGCCGTCCACCGGCAGATGGCTCACCGGGATGTCGTCGCCGCGGCCCTCCAGCATCGCTGCGGTCACATTGCGCACGAAGGCCGGTGCGTTCGACGGTACCAGCGACGGGGGGTCGTACCGGCCGGTCGCTGACTCCGGCACCGCGACCTCGAACAGCCGTTCGAGCGTTTCGTCCACGGCCCGGAAGTTCGCCTGCACCACGGCCTCACCCTTGCTGCCGTAGCTCTTGCGGATCGCTTCCTTGATGTGGCCGATCGCCTTCTCGCGCGGTAGCACCCCCGAGATGGCGAAGAAGCAGGTCTGCAGCACGGTGTTGGTGCGGCCGCGCAGCCCAACCTCCTGCGCCACCCGCGTGGCGTCGATCACGAACAGCCGCAGTTTCAACGCGATGGTGCGATCCTGCATCGAGCGCGGCAGATGATCCCACACCTCGTCCGCGCCATGCGGCGCGTTCAGCAGCACGGTGGCGCCGGGTGCCGCCAGCCGCAGCACGTCATGGCGTGAGACGAACTGGAACTGATGACAGCCGATGAAGCTGGCATGCTGGATCAGGTAGGGCGCATGGATCGGTCGCGGACCGAAGCGCAGATGCGAGATCGTCTGCGCGCCCGACTTGTGCGAATCGTAGACGAAATAACCCTGCGCGTACAGGCCGGCATCCTCGGCGATGATCTTCACGCTGTTCTTGTTGGCGCCCACCGTGCCGTCGGCGCCGAGACCGTAGAACACCGCCTGGACCAAATCATTCGGCTCGATGGTGAATGTCGCGTCGGGCGTCAGGCTGGTGTGCGATACATCATCGACGATGCCGATCGTGAAGCTGTTGCGTGGCTCGGGCTGGCGCAATTCGTCGAACACCGCCTTGGCCAATGAGGGATTGAAGTCCTTCGACGACAGGCCGTAGCGGCCACCGATCACCAGCGGCATGGTGCCTCGCCGTTGGCGTGAGACCGCCTGTGCCAGCGTGGTCACCACGTCGATGTACAGCGGCTCGCCTGGCGCGCCCGACTCCTTGGTTTGCTCCAGGACGGCAATGGCCCGAACGCTGCGCGGCAGAGCAGCAAGAAACGCTTCCGCGGCGAACGGCCGGTAGAGGCGGACCTGCAGCACGCCAACCCGTTCGCCATGCTCGTTGAGCGCTGCGGCGGTTGCGCGGGCGGTCTCCGTGCCGGATCCCATGATCACCACGACACGATCGGCGTCCGCCGCTCCGTCGTAGTCGAACAGATGATACTGCCGGCCGGTCATGCCCGCGAAGCGGTCCATCTGTTGCTGCACGATCTCCGGCACGCGCGCATAGAACGGATTGGCGGTCTCGCGCGCCTGGAAGAACGTGTCGGCATTGTGCGCCGTGCCGCGAACCACCGGCCGTTCGGGCGACAGGGCCCGCGCGCGATGTTCCCGCACCAGGTCGTCGTCGATCATGGCGCGGATGTGCGCATCGCTCAGCAAAGAGATGGTGTCGAGCTCGTGCGACGTGCGGAAGCCATCGAAGAAGTGCAGGAACGGAATACGCGAGGCGAGTGTCGCAGCCTGGGTGATCAGCGCGGCGTCGTGCGCCTCCTGCACCGAGGCCGAGCACAGCATGGCAAAGCCGGTGGTGCGCGCCGCCATCACGTCTGAATGGTCGCCGAAGATCGACAGCGCCTGGGTCGCGAGGGCGCGAGCGGCGATATGGAATACGGTTGGCGTCAGCTCGCCCGCGATCTTGAACATGTTGGGCAGCATCAGCAGCAGCCCCTGCGAGGCGGTGAACGTCGTGGTCAACGCCCCCGATTGCAGCGCACCGTGCACCGCGCCGGCGGCGCCGCCCTCGCTCTGCATCTCCTGCACCACGGGGACGTTGCCCCAGATGTTGGGAAGGCCCTTGGCCGACCACTCATCGGCGAGTTCCGCCATGGTGGAGGAGGGCGTGATCGGGAAGATCGCGCACACCTCGTTCACCCGGTAGGCGACGTGCGCCACCGCAGTGTTGCCGTCCATTATGGCGCGGGATTCGGACATCGGTCGGAGCTCCTCAAGTACGGTGCGTCATCCCCGCGAAAGCGGGAATCCAGTGATTGGACCCCGGCGTTCGCCGGGGTGACGAGATCAGCCTTCCGCGACCATCTCGATCGCGTGGCATGGACACTGCTCGAAGCATGTGCCGCAGCCGGTGCATTTCGCGGGATCGACGCTGTAGCCCAACCCGGGGCCGAGCTTGGCGATCGCCTGTTCGGGGCATGCTGCGTAGCAGTTGTCGCACTCGAAGCAGTTGCCGCAGGACAGACAGCGCTGCGCCTCGTGGCGTGCCTCGGCTTCGCTCAGGCCACCAAGCACTTCGTCGAAACCGGACACCCGGTCCTTGTCCGCGAGGTGGTGCTGCACCGCCGGATCGACGTCGCTGAACACTGGCAGGTTCAGCATATCGAACGTCACCACCGGGGCGGACGCGGGCTTATCGTAGGTCGTGCCGCGCAGCCAGGCGTCGATGCAGCGCGCCGCCTTCTTGCCATGGCCCACGGCGACAGTGACCGTGCGCTCCGCCGGCACCATGTCGCCGCCGGCGAACACGCCCGGATGGCCGGTCATCATCTGGTGGTCCACCACCACGGTGTCCCACTTGAACTCGACGCCCGGCACCGTGCGCAGGAAGTCGCTGTCGCTGTCCTGACCGAGCGCCAGGACCACAGCGTCGGCTTGCAGCGTCTCCAGCTCGCCGGTCGGCTGCGGCCGGCCTTTGTCGTCGATCGTCATGCGCTCGATGGTCAACGTGTCGCCGACAATCTCCTTGATCGTCGTCAGCCACTTGATCTTCACGCCCTCGGCCAGCGCCTCATCGGCCTCGAAGCCATGCGCCGGCATGTGCGCGCGGTCGCGGCGGTAAACGATCAGCGCCTCATCGGCGCCCAACCGCTTCAGGCTGCGCGCGGCATCCATCGCGGTGTTGCCGCCGCCATACACCACCACCCGGCGGCCCAGTAGCGGCGCGTCGCCGGTCGCGGTCTCGCGCAGCAGCGCCACCGCATCCAGCACCTTCACTGCGTCGCGTGCCGGGATGTCGGCGTGCTTGCCGACATGCGCGCCGATGGCCACGAACACCGCATCGAACCGGCCCGCGTCGCGCTCGGCCAGCAGATCGGCGACCTTGTGGTTCAGCACGATGCGCACGCCCATGCGCTGGATATGGTCGATCTCCGCCAGCAGGCCGGCGCGAGGCAGCCGATAGGCGGGGATGCCGAAATGCAGCATGCCGCCGGGCAGCGGCCCGGCTTCGCGGATCTCCACCTGATGGCCGAGCCTGGCCAGGTGATAGGCGGCGGACAGCCCGCTCGGCCCGGCGCCGATGACCAGGATACGCTTGCCGCTGGCCGGCGCCACGGGGACGGTCCAGCCTTCCGCGATCGCCATGTCGCCGAGGAAGCGCTCCACCGCATGGATCGACACTGAGGCGTCGAGCTCGCCCCTGTTGCAGGCGGATTCGCATGGGTGATAGCAGACCCTGCCATGGGTCGCCGGCAGGGGGTTGTCCGCCACCAGCGTCTCCCAGGCACGGCGGTAATCGCCGGCCTGCGCCAGCGCCAGCCAAGCCTGGATATTCTCTCCGGCGGGGCAGGCGTGATTGCACGGCGGCTTTAACGCAACGTAGTGCGGCAGGCGCGTGCGGTATGGCCCCGTGCCGTGATGCAGCGTTAGATCGACGGCGGGGGTCATGTCGGGTGCGGATCGCGGCCCGCGTGGTTGTATTTCGTCCATGCCGCGCATCTGCACACCAGTGCGTTAGCAATTCATTGATGTAGATCAACCAAATGGTGTGGAAGAAGCGCTACCTTTGGGTCGCCATGCAACCACGCCTCATCACGCTGACTCTGAACCCCGCACTCGACCTTGCCGCCGATGCGGACGCGGTGGTGCCGACGCACAAGGTCCGGATGCACCATGAGCACGCAGACCCCGGCGGGGGCGGCGTCAACGTGGCGCGCGTCCTGCACGAGTTGGGAGGCGACGCGGTCGCCATCCTGGCCGTCGGCGGCGCCTCCGGTCGCGTGCTGGAGGAGATGCTTGAAGAGGCGGGGTTGAAGCTGCGCTGCGTGGAGATAAGCGGGCTCACCCGGGTCAGCCTGAACGTCCAGGATCGCAGCAGCGGGCTGGAGTACCGGTTCGTACCGGAGGGCCCGCCTCTGAGTGCGGCTGAGTTCCGCGCCCTCCTGGCCGCAGTCGAGCAGGAGCCCGGGGATTGGCTGATAGCCAGCGGAAGCCTGCCGAACGGGGTTCCCGATGACGCCTATGCGGAGGTGGCGCGGATCGCCGAGCGCCGTGGACAGCGCTTCGTGCTGGATACCTCGGGCGTCGCGTTGGCGGCAGCGCTCGATCAAGGCGGATGCGAGCTGGTGAAGCCGAGTCTCGGTGAGTTGGAGTATCTGGTGGGCAGGCCGCTGAAGGACCCCGCGGAGCAGGACGAAGAGGCATTGAACCTGGTACGCCGCGGCGCGTCCAGGATGGTTGCGGTCACGCTTGGGGCCGAGGGCGCGCTGCTGGCCACCGCAAATGGCGTGCTGCGAATGCCCGCCATGGATGTGCCCATGCAGAGCTCGGTCGGCGCCGGCGACGCCTTTCTCGCGGCGGCAACGTTGACCCTGGCACGTGGCGGATCGCCGATGGACGCCTTGGCGTGGGGGACCGCGGCCGGAGCAGCCGTCGTCGCGTGTGCCGGTACGGCCAGGCTGCGGCAGACCGACGTGGACGTGCGCTACCGGGCGCTCTGCTGCGCCGTCTGCTGAGGCGGAGTTTGTCGCTCGGCGGCCAGTGCGGCGTAGCGATTCGCAAGCGTCAGTAGAGCCCGCATGATGTCCTCTGTGGTGGCAGTCGCTGCCATTCGCCGCAGCTCATGCGCATTGGCCTGCAACTGATCCGACGTGCGTTGCGCGAGAGGGATATAGCTCGACGTCACTGCCGACGCCGCTGTCTCTGAATGATGCGCCTGATCAATGAATGGTATGGTCTGAGAATCCGCCTCGACAGTCGCGGGGACATCGTGCGGCATGTGAGACATAGGCGACTCCTCGGATGGCATTTCGACGCAGTTAGCCCGAGAGTCGGTAAAAGAAGGGTTCACGCCGACGGTCGGCGCAACTTCACAAGGTCTTTACCGCGGCGCGCCACGCCGATCGGAGTCTGTCGGCACAGTGAATCGAAACGCACTGCCGCCGGCTGGATTCGGTTCCATCCACAGGCTTCCTCCGTGCGCCTCTATGATCGTGCGACAGACCGACAATCCGATTCCCATGCCTTCTGGCTTCGTCGTGACGAAAGGCTGAAACAGCCTGGCATGTATTTCCGCAGGTATCCCATTGCCGGTATCGATCACGCTGACCAGAACATGATCGTCGTGTCGCGCTGCCGCGACCGTCAGTTCGCGAGCCTCGCGACCTTCCATCGACTCTACTGCATTGCGGATCAGATTCAGCAGCACCTGCTGGATCTGTACGCGATCCACCGATGCGTCCGGCAGATCTGGATCCATGCTGATCAGAACCTTGACGCCACGCTCCTTGGCACCGACCAGTGCCAGTGCACTCGCCTCTTCGATCAGTTTCGCGATGCTCTCCGATTGGCGAGCCACCTCGCCGCGGGAGACGAAGGCCCGCAGCCTGCGGATGATCTCGCCACTGCGCAGCGTCTGCTCCACCGCGTGGTTCATCGCCTGGCGGACCCGATCGAGATTGGGCTCGGGTGAGGCCAACAGTCGGAGTGCGGCGCGCACATAGTTGGCCGTGGCAGTTAGCGGCTGGTTCAGTTCGTGTGCCAGCGCCGCCGCCATCTGTCCCATCGACCGTACGCGCGAGACGTGCAGCAGACCGTCCTGCAGCTCATGCAGCCGCCGCTCTGCCTGCTGTCGCTCGGTAAGGTCGCGGACGAAGCCGGTGAACAGGCGTTGGCCCGTCTGGTTCGCCTCGCCGACCGACAGCTCCATAGGAAAGGTGCTGCCATCCTTGCGTTGGCCGACCACGACGCGGCCGATACCGATGATGCGGCGCTCGCCCGTGCGTCGATAGCGGTCGAGATAGCCGTCGTGCTGCTCGCGATAGGGCGGCGGCATCAGTATCCTGACGTTGTGCCCACCGACCTCGTCCGCCGTGTAGCCGAACAAACGCTCCGCTGCAGTGCTGAAGAACCGAACGGTCCCTTGCTCGTCGATCACGATCATCGCGTCGGGCACGGTTTCGAGGATCGAGCGCAGCAACGCCGACTCGCTGGGGACCATGTTCGCTTCGGGTGGACTGTCTGGCTGCATGGCAGCCACGGACTCTACCGGTGCGGCGGTTCCGGGCAAGGATTAATGATAGCGAGCCTGTTACAATCAGCTGCTCGAGTGCGCGATGAAGTCGAGCAGCAGATCGTCGTCCAGGGGCTTTTCCAGCACCTTGGCCACGTCGAGCTCGCGTGCGAGCCGGACCAGATCCGGCGACGGCGAGCCGGTAATGAGCACCACTGGCAGGGTCACGCCCTGGCCGCGCAGGCGAGACACCAGCTGCAGTCCCGTCTGCTCGGGCATGTGCTGATCCACCACGAGGCAGGCGAGATCGCCCATGGATGCCTCGCGCATGAACTGGGCGGCGGAACCGTAGGTGGCGACGGCGTAACCAGCGATCTCCAGCAGGAACCGCAGCGAGTCGCGCACCGCGTCGTCATCGTCGACGACGGCTACCAGCCGATGCGACCCGTCTTGCATTCCCACCGCTCCAGCGCCCATCAGGCACATGTTGTCCGTCAACATGGACGCAATCTGGGCGCATCCGGAGCAACTCGCCTTGACCTAGGTCAACGTCCCGGCACTTTTGCCTGCTCCACCGCTATCGTCATGCGGACCAGCTCCGGAAGGCTGCGTGCGCCCATCTTCTCCATGACCCGGGCCCGATGGACTTCGACAGTCCGCGGGCTGGAGCCGAGGTCATAGGCTATGGTCTTGTTCGGCTGACCGGTGACCAGACGGTCCAGCACCTCTCGTTCCCGAGGTGTCAGGGTGGCCAGTCGCGCGGAGAAGTCGGCCACTGCCGCTGCTTCCGCGCGAGAGCGCTGGCTGACGGCGGTGGCGCGGTTGACTGCCGCCAGCAGTTGGGAATCGTCGAACGGCTTTTCCAGGAAGTCCGTGGCGCCGGCTTTCATCGCCTCCACGGCGATCGGCACGTCGCCGTGCCCGGTCATCACGATAACCGGCAGGCGGATGTCCAGCTCACTCATGCGCCGCTGCAGCTCGAGGCCATTAAGTTCAGGCATCTGTACGTCGGTCAGTACACAGCCGGCAGTACGTTGGGACGCCGCCTGGAGAAAGGCCGCCGCGGAAGCATACGAACGCACCGAATATCCCGCCGCCTCGAGAAGAACAGACAATGAATCGCGCACGGACTCATCGTCGTCGATGACATGGATTAGAGGTGCTTCAGCCATTGGGGCCTCCCCGCCATCTCGTTCCGGGAGGCAATACGTAGCATTCCGTACGTCCGTTTCCGAATATCGCGCCGTTAATGGGGCGGTTACACCCGGAACCATCGAACAAATAGTGGGTGATGGAGGGGAAGATGCAGGCGACGATGCAGCGGACGGAGCAGCGCTTCGGCAACCTTGACGGCAGACGCCCGGCCATCCCTCACAGGGTCCCGGTCACGCGAGACGCGCTCGATCTTCTAGAACAATTCGGCACGACCATGTCGGTTCAGCATGACCGCGAAATTCACGGCCAAGGCGATCGGGCGGATTGGTGCTACCGCATCGTGAGCGGCTGCGTCCGGATGGTGAACCTGATGGAGGACGGCCGGCGCCAGATCGGCGAATTCCTGATGGCCGGCGATCTGCTCGGTTTCGATACGCTGGGGACCTATGACTTCTCGGCCGAGGCCGTGTCCGAGGTGGTGCTGCGGCGCTATCCGCGGCGGATGGTGGACGCGCTCGCCGAGAGCAACGTCGCCTTGGCGCGGCGCTTGCGCGATATGACATCGGGTAGCCTTCGCCTGGCGCATAGCCGGCTGGTGCTGCTGGGGCGCAAGACCGCGTCGGAGCGGATCGCGAGCTTCCTGCTGGAAATGGCGAAGAGGCTGCCCGAAGTGCATCGGGACGTGCTGGACCTGCCGATGGGTCGCGCCGACATCGCGGATCATCTCGGTCTGACGATCGAGACAGTGTGCCGCGTGATGGCGCACCTGCGCCGCGACGGGACCGTCGTGGTCGAGCGCGGCCACGTCACGATCCGCGACAGCGTGGCGCTGCAACAGATGGCGTCGGAGCCGCGGCACTGACCACCGCGAAGCGTTGCGCGACACGGCAGGCAGCACACGCCCGCCACACGTGGCACCCTCACCCGTCCGCTTCGCGCAGCGACCTCTCCCGCGAGCGGGAGAGGTGAAACACAGTTACGCCGACATCTTGATCGGTGGCTCCAGATCGTCCGGTAGCGGGCACACATACGGATTGCGCCCGATACGTGCCTGATGATCGGCCTTCGCCCGTGCCAGCAGCACCTCGTCTCGGATCACGTCAATCGCTGTGCCGGCCATCACCTTCGCCACGTGCACCAGCCCTTTGTGTGCCGCCGGCATCTTGCCCTGCGCGGTGAGTTGCCATGAATGGCCCGGCGTACCGATCGCATAGGTCGCCCCACGTGCCTGTACCGTCGGCACCACCCAACTGACGTCGCCGACATCCGTCGAACCCATCATCGGTGCGCTCTTGGCATCCAGCGGCACGATCTGGTCGCACAGCGACACGTCATGCTGCATCGGCAGGCCGACGCGGCGATACGCCGATTCGATGTCCTCCTCCGTCAGCGTCGCCTGGATCTTCGCGGCGAATGCGCGGTCCGCATCGTCGAACGGCGGAGGACCGATGCGCTGGAGATTGTCGTGCATCGCCTTCTCCAGCGGCGTGTTTGCCAGCAGGTTCGACACCGCGCTCACCACCTGCGATTCCACGCGTGTCTCGGTCATCAGCGCCGCACCGTCGGCGATCTTGCGGACGCGCTCGATCAGCCGCACCAGCTCCGGCAATTCACGTGCGCGGATCAGGTAGCGCACCTTCGCACGTGCCTGCACGACGTTAGGTGCGATGCCGCCAGCGTCGAGCAGCGCGTAGTGGACGCGCGCGTCGGACGGCATGTGCTCACGCATGTAATTCACGCCGACATTCATCAACTCCACCGCATCGAGCGCGCTACGCCCGAGATGCGGCGCCGCGGCCGCATGCGACGCACGCCCGTGGAAGGTGAAATCGATGCGCGTGTTGGCCAGCGACACAGCCTCATTCACGCCGGAGAACGCGGCGGGATGCCAGGAGATTGCGACATCCACATCGCTGAACGTGCCGGCGCGTGCCATGAAGCCCTTCGCCGCGCC
>Ga0207693_10004203_pt1 | contig 12211 bp, 16 predicted proteins | sample LARL81metaG_FD_184347 | JGI IMG/M metagenome (GOLD analysis project Ga0207693, IMG submission 184347) | Corn, switchgrass and miscanthus rhizosphere microbial communities from Kellogg Biological Station, Michigan, USA - LAR L8-1 metaG... | ecosystem: Host-associated > Plants > Roots >...
GGGTCATAGCTGATGCTTTTTATGCTAAGGCCAAAGAGAGTTCGTCCGGGCTCCTGGAGATTATTGCGAACCTGATTCGCAGCGGGCCCAGTGACCATAAAGGACAGAACGCTCCGGTCTGGATTCCGCGAAATGGCAAAGACCACAACGGCAACCCCTTCATACTCCTAACTTGCACGCAATGTTTGCGGTCGTTTCCGTTTACTGTTGACCACGAGCCCAGGGGCGAAGTGTTGAAAACGCCGTGCATCTACTGCCCTCATGAAGTCACCTATATCATTGATTTCTCCCGCTCCGTGAACTCGCCCGAAAAGCGTGCGGCATGGAAGGCCGCTTTCTTGAAGTCGCAGGAGAACTCTGTCGCCACGGGCGTTGCGACGCCAACTGCATCCGCCAAAGTTACAAAGTCAGTCCATTAGCGGAAACAGAGACCGGCGCGAACCTCCAGCAAATTGAATGCCTCGAGACGAATTTGCGAAAAAACTAGTCCCGACCATGGCCCGTGTCACACCGCAGCGTGGCATGGTTGGCAGGCGGTCGCTTTCAATATGTTTCTGGTTTGCTTTCCCAGCCTCATTCTTGTCGCAGCCCGGGACCCAGAAAGTTTATGGAAGTGTGAGCAATTTTGAGCAGACCTTCAGCAACTCTGAATCGATAATCCAATGACGCTGTAACCGTAGGTTTTCTCTTCCCAGGAGGTTTCTATGGCGTTTCGCATATTGTTGGCTGATGACCATCCGGTTTTCCGGATGGGTGTGTGTTCGCTGATCAGATCTCACGCAGGATGGGAGGTCTGCGGAGAGGCCGCAGATGGGCGCGAGGCCGTAGCCATATGCAGGGAGTTGAAACCGAATCTCATCATCCTGGATATTTGCATGCCGAACCTGAACGGCGTCGACGCGGCTCGGCTGATTCTGAAACACAACCCAGACCAGAAAATACTGGTCCTGACAAATGTCGAATCCGAGCAGGCCATCCGGGACTGCTTGCATGCCGGCGTACGTGGATGGGTCTTCAAGTCTGATCGGCCCGATGAACTGATGGCAGCGATAGTGCAAATGCAGCAGAATAGGTCCAGCTTCAGCTCGCGGGTGTCCAACCTGATCTTGGATGGATATCTGCGTCCGCATCGTGCGGCCCCAATTCAAGCGCTGCCCCCAAGATTGTCGCTGCGGGAACGCGAGGTCGTCCAGCTGGTGAGCGAAGGCAAGACTTCCAAGGAAGTCGCCACGCTGTTGGGCATGACCGTAAAGACCGCGGAAACCCATCGCAGCAATATCATGATCAAGCTCAAGCTTCACTCCAGCGTCGAGTTGGTGATGTATGCGATCAGGAACGAAATCATTCACGTGCAACTGCCAAATGTTGCACCGCCAATTTCCTCACTGCGAATTGAGCCTCGGGAGATGGATTTTCAGTCCACGGGATGACGATTCCGGTGTCTCTAGCCGGGCCCCTGGGTTCTTGGATATTGGAGAGAGGTTGGCGGTGTGACGCTCGCTGTCAATCGTGCAGGACATTGAGCAGCGAGCTGTGGACTTGCAGTCCGCCGTTGTAATGAATGAAAACCCAATCTTCTGAACCGGTTCCTGAAAAAGCTGACTCGCGAACGAGTAATGCCCTCCATCTCGGCCAATGTTTCCTGACTGATTCTTGGGACCACGAGTCGTGGCGAATGAGTTCGGTCGGAGTCTCCACCCGTCGATCTATTTCAAGCCCAGCTGGCCATTGTATTGTTGGGTAATTCCGTAGCACTCACAGGCGGAGTCCTCAAGTTTGTTGCGGTTCACGATCTTCACCGCGCCCCGGGTGTACTCGATGAGCCCATCCCTTTGCAAAATACCGGCCGCCGAGCTTACGCTAGGCCTATCCGTCCCTAACATGGTTGCCAGGAAATCATGGGTGATGGGCAGCGACTCTGCATCCACTCTGTCCTGAGTCATTAGCAACCACCGTGCAAGGCGCTGCTTGATATCGTGCAGGCGATTACATGCGGCCGTTTGTGCAACCTGCATTCCCTGAACTATTGCATAGCGGCTCAACATCAATTGCAGGTGTGGGGTGGTTTCCAAAGTGCTCTGCAACGCTCCGACTTCGACCCGAAATCCATCCCCGGTGATTTGTACTATCGATTGAAGCGGGCTGATGCTCAGGCCAACCGCTGCTGGTGTTCCTGTAAAGCCCTCATTGCCGACTATGCCGGCTTCGGCGGTCCTTCCATCTTTCATTACCACCACAAGAGAAATCAAACCTCGATTGGGGAAATACGCAAATTCCAGTTTTCCACCCCCATCGTGAAGAACTAAATGGCTTGGCAAGCTGACATATTCGAGATGAGGACGAAGTGAGTTGTAGTCGCTATCGGAAGTGGACAGGAGAATTATATTGCTGACTGGTTTCCCATCAGCGCTGGTCCGCTCTCCAGCCTGCACCGTTTGTAAGCCTTTGCCTTCCACACAAACCGTCCTTAGAAACTAGGATCACAGCCAACAACCGCGGGCGCACGAACAAAAATCTTCCGCGTATGTAGGACGCCCGACAGACCTTCCAAATTAGCGCGGGTAAACTCCACCTCTTCACGGATCTTCAGCCACACCCAAATTGGTGACGGGTTTCGACTGCAATCAGGCAGTACGCGGCTATGAAAGGAGAATGCTTCGCCCCCTGACTGCAAGCGGGTACTGGGCATGCGGGTCAGACGACGTTGGGCGTAGCGACATTGGCAGCAGTGAGCCGAAAATTGGTGTGGATTGAGCAACAGCGTTTTCAGGGTTTTGGTTGCTCCGAATGTGGCTGGCGGTTCAAATCGCCTGGCGCGCTCACCGGCACATCTTTCGACGAAATGATGCGCAACTTCGAGTTGCAGCGCGACAGAGAATTTACATTGCATGTTTGCGCCGATCATCCACGAGCCAAGAGCACATAATTAAAACCGCACAACTACCAGCGGATCCGGATACGCTGCCTTCTCGTTGGAAGTAGCCGAATTCAACAAGGCGCGGAAAAATATCTCTTGCAGCGTGAGTTCCCGGGTTTTCACCACCACATAATGCAATGTTCCACAGCTTGAAAAATGCTCAATAATGCTCATTGTCGACAAATGGCCAAGCCGCAGTTTTGTTGGTCGCCACTAGCTCCCGGGCTGATATTCCAAATCCCAGCTTTAAGCACAGCGATGAGCAAATCAGGCACTTGCTGGATCCAACCCGGCGAACGGCTCGATCTTCGTCGCGACCAGCACTTCCAATAGAGTTGCCGTGTTACGAACGCTTCCGGAAATGCCGATCAGTACTTCCGAGACCTTGGGGTGTTGGTCAGCGAGAGAGTCAAGACGGTCGCTTACGCCGTGGAGTTGCCGGGCTTCGTGCAGGATCTCAATCGAAGGCATGGGGAACCGGCTTTCCTGAGAACCTAAGGAGAGAAAATTTCAGATGGGCTGACTTAGTTCAGGGAACCTGAAAGAGGAGAAGGTGGTAACCACCTCAACTTCATTCTATCACTGAATTGCCCGCCCGGCAGGTTGCAGCCCTAAGGCCTGCCTGAAACAGTACCCCCTCTACAGCATTAGCTTTATTCGATTTGACATGAAAAAGCGCCCTGCTGGAGAGGAGAGCGCTTTTCTTGAAAGAGGTTTTAAGCCTCCTTCGTAATTGAGCTGACAATAGCGCAGATGACAGTTTCAGGATGTTCAATACTGCACAGAGCGAGATCGAAGTTGAAAGTAGCTTGGTACCTGCGGTAGGAGGCCACCATGTCCCACGACAATTGGCGCGAGCTCGCTGAAAGAGTCACAAAAGAACAAGACCCCGAAAAACTAATGGCTCTTGTTGAAGAACTCACGGGAGTTCTGTCGCAGCACGAAGCGTCTGCCCAGCAACGCAGAAAAGCCTGATCGAACCACGGCAGGAATTCAATCGTGCAGAACTACATTGAGCAATGAGCTGTGGACTTGCAGTCCGCCGTTGTAGTGAATGAAACCCAATTTTCTGAACCGGTTCATGAAATAGCTGACTCGCGAACGAGTGGTGCCGACCATCTCGGCTAGCGTTTCCTGACTGATTTTAGGTACCACGGTTTCTGGCACTCCCTCCTTGCCGAAACGCGCCAGCAATAACAAGACGCGGGCCAGTCTCTTCTCACTCGAATTAAACAACTGGTCAACCAGGTCTTCCTCATAACGGATATTGCGCGCCAGCAAATAGGCCACGAACATGTCGGAAAAGGCGTGTTCGCGATGAAGGGCAGTCATCATTGCCCTTTTGTCGATCCGCAGAAGCTCGCAATCTGTCATCGCCGCCGCAGATCCCATACGAAGGATCTGACCCGCCAGGGCCCCCTCGCCAAAAAAATTCCCTTCGTTCACTATGCCGATCGTCGCTTCCTTGCCGGTTTTGGATACGACCGTGAGTCGCACTTTGCCTTTTTGAATATAGAACACAGCGTCTGCGTCATCGCCTTGTACAAAGACGGTTTTCTTTTTCGACACCAGCACCATCTTCCTGCCGTCGCCGATGGTAGCGAGAAAAGTGTTGGGATCGAATTCTCGTGCTTTTTTAGTCACTGCAATGGGACTCATAGTCGTGCACTTTCGCGAGTTTCAGGGATTGCGAACCATCGGTCGTTCTTGGAGCGCTTCGGCCAACCCTTAGTGCCCTACTCACATTAGCTCGGTTTCGGTCATACGGGTGAACTCTTAGCAGGTTTTAGCGCGAGGCACGCAATGTAAGTTATTGATAATAGTAATATTAGGGGGGGGGTACGCAGTAGATCGCACAGTTAGGTTGGATATCGCATAGATTTTTAGTTGCAGGGATACGATTTGTTAATGTAGGATTTGTGGCGTTCGGGTACGATAATCGCTGAATTAAGGCTCATTCAATGGGAGTTAACGGAAACAAGAACGACACGCACTATACGCCGGTGAATCGCGTCGATGTTCCGCAGGGCCGCAAAGGAAAGCACAGGAAGGCAGTGACTGACATTCTGGCGGACCTTACAAAGCTGAACGCGCAGCAAGCGGTCAGGGTTCCGTTGAGCAGTCTGAACGGTGAGAAGATGCAGAACCTTCGCTCCGCTTTGAACCGCGTAACCCGCGAGAAGAATACTCCTGTGGTAACGTCGAGCGACGAGAAGTATCTGTACGTGTGGCGCGCCGACCCGCCGAAAAATACCGACGCAATCGAGTAGAACTTTGCAGGGAGTCCAATTTGCGTCGGGCGCGCGGGTGCGCTCAATCGTGCAGAACTACATTGAGCAGAGAGCTATGGACCTGTAGGCCACCATCTTCGCCTCCAGCATAGTTGATGAAGCCCAGCTTCCTGAATCGGTTCATGAAAAAACTGACCCGTGAACGGGTGGTGCCGACCATCTCCGCCAGAGTCTCCTGACTGATCCTGGGGACTACGGTTTCAGGAACCCCTTCCTTACCAAAATGCGCCAGCATGAGAAGAACGCGCGCCAGACGCTTTTCGCTGGAATTGAAGAGTTGGTCAACCAGGTCCTCTTCATAGCGGATATTGCGGGCCAGCAGATAGGCCACGAACATATCGGAAAGTGTCTGTTCGCGGTGAAGGGCGTCCATCATGGCTTTCTTTTCAATTCGCATGACGGAGCAATCGGTCATTGCGGTTGCCGTGCCCATGCGTAGAGCCTGGCCGGCCAGCGAACCTTCGCCAAAGAAACTTTTCTCACTCAATATTCCGATTGTCGCTTCTTTGCCCGTCTTGGAGACAACCGCGAGTTTCACCTTTCCGCTCTGAAGATAGAAGACAGCGTCGGCGGCGTCTCCTTGTGCAAAGATGGTCTGCTTCTTCGGAAAGCGCATACCCTTCCGACCCTCGCCTACGGTGGCGAGCAGCGCCTCGGGATCGAACGTACGGCTTTTCTTGGCAACCGCCACAGGGCTCATCTTCCTTGATTCTAGCCCCAAAGTAGCGCTGGTTCGACTCAATCGTTTCCTGTCCCAGGGGTGATACTTTCGAGCGCCGGAAGTGAGCGATTCTGCACAGTATTTCTTAGCGAAGTGAGCGAATCTTAAAGATGGCTCAAGAGAGCAGTTTTCCGCCAAACCAGACGGCTACCTGACCTCTTGGGCCAGGTGTTTAGCCGGACAACGTGTTCGCGAACCGCTCCCACAGGGGGAACGCTATGCATCCTGAAGAGCTCATGAAACCCGACCTGCTCAGCGAAGTCGTGCTTTTGGCCTTTGGCACGCTGGTGCTCACGTCATTGGTGCTGTTCGTAATGACCACGTTGGCTCGATCGTAATTGCGCACCCGATTTTCTAAGCAAGGAATTATGCCGCCAACTATTCAAGTGGGGACAGTTCTGATCGACGATGCGCCGTTAATGACGCGGTTGCTGGGTGTGGAGTGCGAGCCATGCTCAGGAAGCTGGAGCGTGGTCAAACTGCTGGACGGCTTTGCGCTTGACCGCAAAATTCGTGCGGCGGGCTGGAACTTCTTTTTCATGGCGGCCGAAATCAAGGTGGTGTTCCTTGGCACTCTTGGAGCGCGGAACCTCCAGAATGCAATGACACGCATTCTAGCGAAGGTAAAGCGGCAACACTTTAATGGCCTGGAGGTGACGGGAATTGTCGCCAAGCGTTTTCTGGGCGTACCGTATGGGACGGTTTTGGCGCATTCGCGCCATATCCAACTAGGCGGACGACTGGACGGCGCTGAGGCGCGACGCGTGTCTCAGGGTGACAGCGATTGGGCCAGAGGTTGAGCACATCCGTTAAATGCAGTTCGGTTAAATGCAGTTCAGTCCGACGCAAGCACATGCAGGAGGCGCTTTGACGGTACAGGCCGACTTGTATCTCGCAGCAATCGTAACCGCAATGTTCCTCTTGGGCTGTGTCCTCGTGATCTTGAATCGACGTGAACGATCTCAGGCACGCAAACGTGGAAATTACGCATCCCGCAATTGAGAAGCGCCGGCTTCTTGCGGAGACCTACTTATCCGAAGCCGCCAGGCGGCGATCTCGATGGGGATCGGTACGCGGCAAGCCGGTGCTAAGCTCACATTTCTCTCCCGGCCTGGACCCGCACGTAGGGCAGCGAACCGATAGCGCCTGTTTCTCGCTGACTTTCATACTCACATAATGCGCCGCGACTCGACAGCAAGCTGGTCAATTCTGACCAGTCACTGAACGCGATTCCCGTAACAGCCACCACTCGGCTGCTCGCTCTCAACACTCCTGAGTAACGCCCAGTACCCCTCACATTTTACGGAGCCACGAAAGTCAGGCCGGCGTCGGCTAAGCCGCCGGGCTCTTCAGGGTCATGACGGGCGCCCGGGACGGAGAACTAACGGTGTACCTCGCGCTTGATTTCCTAATTGTAAGATGGTGCGCCCTGAGAGATTCGAACTCCCGACCTTCTGGTTCGTAGCCAGACGCTCTATCCAACTGAGCTAAGGGCGCAATGCGGATGTCTTCTGATTATATCGAAAATTATGCTCGCGTCTCGCGGGACGGCCTTCTTGGATTCTTGCGAGGCGGGCCAGGCTCCACAGTGCCACGCCTCTAAATTCTGCTACCCTTGTTATTGTTATTGCGGCCCCGTAGCTCAACTGGATAGAGCATCAGACTTCGGATCTGAGGGTTGGGGGTTCGACTCCCTCCGGGGTCGCCAGCTTTTCCGGCGAGCTGGCCGGAAGCAGGCTGACCACGGTTCCTCATCTTCCTCAGACCTTATATCCTTCCTCAACATGATTACCTGATTGCTAGATATTGAAGCCCGGCAAATAGCAAACGCCCCACTCTCGCGCGAAATCTCGAGAAATGGGGCGTCGGCGGATCACCATATCCTTACTGCACCGTCAGCACCGCCGATCCGGTAATGCCTCCGGAATTCGCTCCGATGGTCGCAGTCCCGGCGGCAATGCAATTCGCCTGTCCTGCAACGCTCGGTGCGTTTGCGATCGTGGCAACCGGAGCCGAAGACGAACTCCAGTGGCTGTTGAGGGTAATGTCTTGCGTGCTGCCATCACTGAACGTCCCGGTAGCGACGAACAGCTGACTCGTTCCGGCTGCGGCTGTAGGTGCCACCGGCGTGAGCGCCAGTGATACCAGCGTCCCGGTCCCGATTGTGAGAGTGGTGTTGCCACTCACGCCCGATGCGGTCGCCGTGATTGTGACTGTGCCGCCCTTCTTGCCGTGTGCAATGCCAGTGGAGCGAATCGACGCCAGGTTCGGCTTCGACGATCTCCACGAAACTCCGGCCAGGTTCGTAGCCACGCTGCCGTCGCTGAATGTGCCGGTGGCCGTGAACTTAATCGTAGTTCCCTTGGCGATGCGCGGGGTCGCCGGACTCACCGTGATTGACACCAAGTGGGCTGTCGTCACCGTGAGCGTAGTCGAGCCGCTTACCGATCCAAACACTGCGGTGATGGTTGTGCTTCCGTTCGCCACGCTGGTTGCCAGACCCTGAGCATTGATGGTTGCGGCCGCGGCTGAAGACGAAGTCCAGAAGACCGTACCGGTTACATCTTGCGTGCTGGAATCGCTGAAAGTGCCGATGGCGGTGAACTGTTTGGTCGTCCCCACAGCCATGCTTGAGTTGGATGGATTGACGGCGATCGAAACCAGCGTTGCTGCCGTCACCGTAAGTGATGCTGTCCCACTCACCGATCCTGATGTCGCGGTAATTGTGGCCGTGCCTGTGCCTACCGCGGCAACGAGTCCCGTGGCGGGGTCGATGCTGGCCACTGAATTGGACGATGAAGTCCACGTCACCGAGGGCAGCAGCTGTATGCTGCCGTCATCGAAATTGCCGACTGCGCTGAATTGCAGTTCTGTGCCCGCGGCGACCGATGGTGTGGCTGGGCTTACAGTGATCGACGTCAGATGTGCGGCAACCACAGTCAACACAGAAGTATCGGTGAGTGCCCCAAGAGTCGCAGTGATAGTGGTTTGTCCTGCCGCCACCGTTGTAGCCAATCCAGAGTTCACGATCGTTGCAACTGAGGGTGACGACGATGTCCACGTAACCCCGCTGCTTAGATCAGCGCTCGATCCATCGCTGTAGGTTGCGGTTGCCACAAACTGCTGGTTGATGCCAATGCCAAGAGTTAACCCAACCGGAGTTACAGCAATTGAGACAATCGTCGGCGCGGTTACCGTGAGTGTGGTTGACTGCGAAACGCCTGCGAAGCTGGCCGAGATGTTGGTCGAACCCGAAGTAAGTGCGCTGGCCATACCCGCGGCGGTGATAGTTGCTACGGCCGTGGAAGATGAGCTCCAGGTGACCAGCGTGGTCAAATCGGCGCTGCTTCCGTCGCTGTAATTTCCTATGGCCGTAAACTGCTGGCTGGTATTGACGCCGATCGAGGAAGCTGCCGGCGAGATTACGATCGCACTCAAGTTTGCCGCTGCTGCGCTCACCGTCAATGTGGCCGATGACGTCATTGAGCCGCTTTGAGCTGTAATGGTTACCGACCCCGAGGCTGAGCCGGTCGCGACACCCGTGGCGCTGACGCCGGCGATGTTCGAATCAGACGACCCCCACTGCACGGATCCCGTCATGTCTTTGGTTGTCCCGTCAGAAAGATGGCCGGTGGCTGTGAACTGCTGGTTTGCGCCCAGGCCGATTGACGTCGAAGTTGGCGAAACCTGGATAGAGGAAACCGTTGCGGTCGGGTTAGAGCCCTGCGTCTGTGAGCCTCCCCCGCCATTCGCACCGCAGGCGGTCAGAATCGAAAGGACTAGCACCAGGGCAGTGCAGTGTACGGTTTTCATGAACATCTCCGGGTCAAAAGATTGTGATGGGGAACGATCTGTGGGGACTGTCACTGAGGATCTTACGTGATCCCGTTTCGGAACCCTTCAACTTTGAAACAGCGGCCGGTTACCGGGGTAATCAAATTAGGTCACGTTGGGTATAGGGTCGTAACCAGTACATATTTTTGGAAAACAAGCAGTGGGCCAGCGTCTTTGCAGTTTCGGCTGTTTAGAAACTGGCGTTTACCGTCTGCTTGAAACAAAAAGGCCGCTTTGGCAGCGGCCTTGCTTCTCACAGTGATCTGGGTTTGTCTTACGGCCAAATGCCCCGAGTGAACATAGCTTTCGCTACTCGGTCGATGGCCAGGATGTAAGCGCCAGTGCGCATTGCAACGTTGTATTTCCTGGCGGTCGCCAGCACGTCCGAGAACGCTCTTACCATGACCTTTTCCAGCCGGCGGTTCACGTCATCCTCGTCCCAGAACAACTCTTGCAAGTCTTGCACCCACTCGAAATAGGAAACCGTCACGCCTCCGGCATTCGCCAGCACATCCGGAATCACCATGATTCCTTTCTTGTACATGACGTCGTCAGCATCCGGAGTCGTCGGCCCATTGGCGGCTTCCGCCACGATCCGCGCTTTCACCATGTCGACGCTTTCCAGTGTGATTTGGTTCTCAAGCGCAGCCGGAACCAGAATGTCGCATTCGAGTCCTAGAACCGCCTCGCTTGGAATCGGCTTGGCATTTGGAAATCCCACAACGCTGCCGGTTGTTTGCTTATGCGCAAGAAGTTCGGCGACATTGAGGCCGGCGCTGTTGTATATCCCGCCGTGCGAATCGCTGACCGCGACAATGGTCGCTCCCTGATGTGCGAGTAAATCGGCAGCAATACTGCCCGCATTGCCGAATCCCTGAATGGCAACCGTCGAGCGATTGAGCGCGATGCCTAGCACTTCGCATGCTGCGCGTATGCAGAACATGCAGCCGCGCGCTGTGGCTTCGTTGCGACCGAATGACCCGCCAAGATAGGTCGGCTTTCCGGTTACAACTCCGGGTGCGTTGCTGCCGTGGGCCATGCTGTATGTGTCCATGATCCACGCCATGGTTTGTGAGTCGGTATAAACATCGGGCGCAGGAATATCTTTATCAGGCCCGATGATTGGCATGATTTCGTACGCATAGCGCCGGGTCAGGCGCTCGAGTTCATTGTGCGAGAGATGGTGTGGATCGCAAACAATGCCGCCTTTCGCGCCTCCAAATGGAATGTTTACGGTTGCGCACTTCCAGGTCATCCACGAAGCCAGCGCCTTGACTTCATCGAACGTTACCCCGGGATGATAGCGGATGCCGCCCTTACACGGGCCCCGCGCAGAGTTGTGTTGCACACGGAAGCCTTCAAACACCCGAATGCTTCCATCATCCATCTTTACCGGCAACGAAAGCGAAAGCGCCCGCCGCGGGCGGCGAAGCACCTCACGCATTCCTGGATCAAGATTGCATTTTTCAGCCGCCGTATCGAACTGACGCATTGCAATGCGGAACGGGTTAAGGTCTTCCTGGGTTTCAGATTTGAAGGGAATCGGAACTCGCGCTGTTGCCATAGGCATCTCCTTTCGCGGGTCCCACCTTCCCGCCTGGAGAAGGCGGGATCCCAGCACATCCATTACGCCACGTCGTCCATCTCCATCTCGAGCAGACGCAATTCCTCTCCACCGACCAGTTCGGTGTGGGGATTGTTGCACTCCGGACAAGGCGACTCCGAGCGGCTGGCTTCGAAATTGTGGCCGCAGTTCCGGCAGTGATGACGCACCGGCAGGACCTTAACAAAAAGTTGCGCGCCTTCGGCGACCGTGCCGCGCGTCACCTCGGAAAAAACATGCCGCAGACGATCGGGATCGAAGACCCGCCGCCCTCCGACTTCCAGGTGCACGCCCAAAATCCGGGCCGCAGAATTTTTGTAGGCCGCTTGGTCCACTACTGCCAAAACGTGATTTGCGATTTCGCGTTCGTCCATGCCCCACCTCGGGCTTGAAGATGAACAAAGGGGCGGCGGTGAAGAGTATCGAAGGCAGGGTGCGTCCGGCTTCACCATCCGGGTCGCAGACAGGAATCTTATACACCCGCGTCAGAAGGGCTGTCCAGAGGCTTTTCCGCCTTCATCGGGCGTGTGGCCAGGTTCTTCGGTCGCTCAGAACACTCTAAAAAATCGCGTGGTACCATCAAAATCGAGTGCGTATCCTCTTTATCGGCGATATCTTTGGCCGTCCGGGCCGCACCATTGTCCGCGACAAGCTGAAGAATTTAGTCCGCGAGCATGGCATCGATCTGGTTCTTGCCAATGGTGAAAATGCAGCCGCCGGGTTCGGCATCACCCCTGCTCTTGCCGAGGATCTCTTCGATCTTGGCATCGATGTGCTGACCACCGGCAATCACGTCTGGGACAAGCGCGAAATCATAGATTTTTTCGCCTCTGCCGACGGCGATG
>Ga0207693_10004204_pt1 | contig 12207 bp, 8 predicted proteins | sample LARL81metaG_FD_184347 | JGI IMG/M metagenome (GOLD analysis project Ga0207693, IMG submission 184347) | Corn, switchgrass and miscanthus rhizosphere microbial communities from Kellogg Biological Station, Michigan, USA - LAR L8-1 metaG... | ecosystem: Host-associated > Plants > Roots >...
GATCGCGCGCACCTCGGCGAAAACGATCTCGTTCATCTGGCGCTGACCGAGACGATAGGCGCGGACCAGCGCGTTCACCGGGACGCCGTGTTGGGCGAGCCGGCGCGCATACTCCAGTGCTGCCGTGGGCGATTCCACCCGCTCCACGGCGATGTCGTAGCGCAGGGCGCGCAGGATGGTGTCCACGTTTCCCTCGACGCTGGAGCCGAGCAGCTCCATGACCCGCGCATCGCCGCGCAGCTCGGGGATCTGCTCCTCCAACAGACTCTGAATGCCAGACGACAGCGCCGCCAGCCGCTCGTGCAGCCGGTCGGCGGTCTCGGCGACGTAGCGGCTCATGTCGACGTCATCGTCGCGACGCCGGGTGGTCACCTCATGACAGTAGATCGTCGCGCCCCCGATAACCGGCGATTTGCAGGGCCTACAGGTTGTTGGCAGGCAACAAAGCCCTGGTCGATTGTTATCGGTTCGCGACTGTGCCGTGGATCGCCCGATTCCTATCGTTATCGCCACTCAACCCCGAACGAGGAGCGCATATGAACCTGTCGGCACTTCCCGATCAACGCGCCGCGGAGGGCCCACTGCGCCCCGCCGTCGCCGATGACAAAACCGATCTGGACAACGCCCAGTTCCTCGCCGCCGTGCAGCGCGCTGCGGCGTCGTTGCGCGGCCATGGGGTGACGGCCGGCGACGTCGTCGCCATCATGCTGCCCAACGCCGCCAGCTTCGTCGTGGCGATGTTCGCAGCGTGGCGCTTGGGCGCGGCGGTCACGCCGATCAACCCGTCGCTACGACCTGCGGAGGTCACCTACCAGGTCTCCGACGCCGGCGCCAAGGTCCTGATCGTCGAGCAGACCCCGGAGTTCGACACAGGTGTGGCGGTAGTCGATACAGACCAGCTCGACGACGGAGAGGCAACGGCCGAAGCCGATGCGCCTCACGTGGGCGACGACGCGCTGGCCCTGCTGATCTACACCAGCGGGACGACCGGTCGGCCGAAGGGCGTGATGCTCGATCACGCCAACCTCGATGCGATGTGCAACGGGGTGATCGACGCGTTCAAGCTGACCGGTGCCGATCACAGCCTGCTGATACTGCCGCTGTTCCACGTCAATGGAATAGTCGTCGGGACTCTCTCACCGCTGCTGGCAGGCGGCAGAGCGACCGTGGCGGGCCGGTTCAGGCCCGAGTCGTTCTTCGACCGGATCGAGCAGAGCCGCCCCACGTACTTCTCCGCAGTACCAACCATTTACACGATGCTGTGCGGCTTACCCGCAAGCGTGAAACCGGACACCTCGTCGGTGCGCTTCGCCATCTGTGGGGCGGCGCCGGCCAGCGTCGAATTGCTGGAGGCGTTCGAATCCCGTTACGGCATCCCGATCATCGAAGGGTACGGGTTGTCGGAGGGATCCTGCGCCAGCACGGTTAATCCGTTGGACGGCGAGCGCAAGCCCGGCACGGTGGGACTTCCCGTGCCGGGTCAAACGATCCGCATCGTCGACACGGCGGGGCGTCGGGTGCCCGACGGCCAGCCCGGCGAGGTTGTGATCAAGGGCCCCAACGTGATGCGCGGCTATCTAAACCGGCCCGAGGAAACGGCCAAGACGGTCGTCGACGGCTGGTTGCACACCGGGGACGTCGGCCGGCTGGACGAGGACGGCTATCTCGTTCTGGTCGACCGCGCAAAGGACATGATCATCCGCGGCGGCGAAAACATCTACCCCCGCGAGATCGAGGCGATCGTTCACCAGTTGCCCCAGATCGCCGAGGCCGCCGTCGTCGGAAGGGCCAACGCGCTTTACGGCGAAGAGCCAGTGCTGTACGTGTCGCTGCACCCCCGACAGACCCTCGACACCGACGCCATCCGCGCGCACCTCAGCGAGTCGTTGTCGAAATACAAACTGCCGGTGGAGATCACGATCATGAATGACCTCCCCAAGAACGCGGTCGGCAAAATCGACAAGCCGACGCTGCGTAAACGACCTGTCGAGACACGTTGAAAAACAAGCCCATCACACAGCAGAGGAGCATCAATCATGGGATTCACCAAGCCGGACTTGCCCGACGTCGATCCGGACACCTTCATGCAGAAACCGCTCATGGAGCGGATGCGGATCCTCGCCACCGACTGGGTGGACAACGGATTCGGCTCACCAAAAATGGTCCACACCATCTACATCGCGAAGCTCGTCTTGTTATACGCGCTCGGCGGCATCCTGGTGGCGACGTTGACGTCCGGGCTTCCGTTCCTTCATGTTTCGCAGTGGTGGAACCAGCCCATCGTCTATGAGAAGGCCGTTCTGTGGACTGTCCTACTGGAACTGATCGGCGTTGCCGGATCGTGGGGCCCGCTGGCAGGCAAGATCAAGCCGATGACAGGCGGCATCCTGTTCTGGGCGCGCCCGGGCACCATCCGGCTACGGCCGTGGAAGTGGGTGCCGCTAACCGGGGGCGACCGACGGACCTGGTTTGACGTCGGCCTGTACATCGTGCTGATGATCAGCGTCGCCGTCCCCCTATTTGCGCCTGGGGTACACAGCGATTCACTCTCGGCCGCGATGCCCGGCAACACGTCCGGGCTGGTCTATCCCGCGCTGCTGATCGCCCCGATCGTGCTGCTCGTGGTCATGGGATTGCGGGACAAGATCGTCTTCCTCGCGGCGCGAGGTGAGCAGTATCTCCCCGCCCTGATCATCTTCGCCGCATTCGGTTTCGTCGATATGATCATCGCGTTGAAGCTGCTGATCGTGGTGGTGTGGGTCGGCGCGGGGGTGTCGAAGCTGGGGCTGCACTTCACCAACGTCATCCCGCCGATGGTCAGCAACAGCCCGTTCATTCCGTTCAAGTGGCTGAAGCGGGCGCACTACCGGAACTTCCCCAACGACCTTCGCCCGTCACACCTCGCCTCGTTCATGGCGCACGGGCCCGGCAGCGTGGTGGAGATCCTCGCGCCGCTGACCCTGCTGTTCTCGACGAACAAGTGGGTGACGCTGGTCGCCGTGGCGATCATGGTGTGCTTCCACCTGTTCATCATCTCGACGTTCCCGCTCGCGGTTCCACTGGAATGGAACGTGCTGTTCGCCTACGCGACCCTCTTCCTGTTCTGGGGCTTCCCGGCGTGGAACGGTTACGCGGTATGGGATATGTCCTCGGTCTGGCTGACGGTCGTTGTTGTCGCGGCGCTCCTGTTCTATCCGATCCTGGGCAACTTCAGGCCGGACAAGGTGTCGTTCCTGCCGTCGATGCGGCAGTACGCCGGCAACTGGGCATCCGCGGTGTGGGCCTTCGCCCCCGGCGCCGAGGCCAAGCTCAACAAGGTGACCCGCACCGCCAAAAACCAGGTCGACCAGTTCGTCGATTTCGGTTACGAGCCGCAGTGGGCCGATGTCACGATGCAACGGGTGATCTCGTGGCGCACCATGCACAGCCAAGGCCGGGGCCTATTCTCGGTGCTGCTGAAGACCCTGCCGGACATCGACAGCCGCTCGGTTCGTGAGGGCGAGTTCGTCTGCAACTCATTGATCGGATTCAACTTCGGTGACGGCCACCTGCACGACGAAGACATGATCGCGGCTGTGCAGCGTGAAGCGGCGTTCGAGCCCGGCGAGTTGGTGGTCGTTTGGGTCGAATCGCAGGCCTGGGGCAGTCACGTCCAGCACTACCAGGTGATTGACGCGGCCCTGGGCGTGATCGAGCGCGGCACCTGGAAGGTCACCGACGCCGTCGCTGAGCAGCCGTGGCTGCCCAACGGCCCGATCCCGACAGAGGTCACATGGTCGCTCACGGCCAAGAGGTCGGCAGTGATCCGCGACGAGGAGGATCACGATCACGGGGCAATGGCGTGACGCGCACCCGAAGCCGAGCGCGAGTGAGGATCGCAGCAAGGAACGAGCGAGGACCGCAGCGAGTGGGAGGCGAGGCATGAGCACCCGAAGCCGAGCGCGAGTGAGGATCGCAGCAAGGAACGAGCGAGGACCGCAGCGAGCGGGAGGCGAGGCATGAGCACCCGAAGCCGAGCGCGAGTGAGGATCGCAGCAAGGAACGAGCGAGGACCGGAGCGAGTGGGAGGCGAGGCATGAGCAACGCGATCGTCGTGGGGGCCGGGCCGAACGGCCTGGCCGCCGGGGTCGCCCTCGCCAAGGCCGGCCTCCAGGTCACCGTTCTGGAGGCCGCTGACGAAATCGGGGGTGGCACGCGCAGCAGCGAGGCGATCATTCCCGGCCTGCTGCACGACCACTGCTCGGCGATCCATCCGATGGCCGTCGGCTCGCAGTTCCTCGCCGGCCTGGGTCTCGATCGTTACGGCTTGTCTTGGCGCCTCCCGGAAATTGACTGCGTCCACCCGCTCGACGGGGGTAGCGCGGGCGTGTTGTACCGCTCGGTCGAGGCCACGGCCGACGGGTTGGGCGCCGATGGTGCCCGGTGGCGCCGCCTGTTCGGCAAGACGTCGGCCAGTTTCGATGCGCTTGCCGAGGACATCATGGGTCCGCTGCTGAGGGTGCCGCATCATCCGTTGACGCTGGCCCGCTTCGGCGCCCCCACCGCACTGCCCGCATCCACCCTGGCCCGGTGGTTTCGCAGCGCGGAAGCTCGGGCATTGTTCGGAGGCGTTGCGGCGCACGCCTTTCGGCCGCTGCACTACCCCATGACATCGGCGATCGGCCTAGGCATTCTCACCGCGGGACATCGCCACGGATGGCCGGTGGCGGCGGGCGGTTCACAGTCGATCACCAACGCGTTGGCCGCGCTGCTTTCCGACCTCGGCGGCAAGATCGAAACGGGCACGCGGATCGAGACGGCCTCGCAGTTGCCGCCCGCCGATGTGACGATGTTCGATCTCGCGCCCGAAGCCGTCGCCCGCATCCTCGGCGACCGCCTGCCGCGCCGAATCGCCGGCGCCTTTCGACGGTTCAGGCAGGGGCCTGGCGCTTTCAAGGTGGACTTCGCGGTGGAAGGTGGCGTCCCGTGGATCAACCCGGCGGCGCGGCGCGCCGGGACCGTACACGTGGTCGGCAGCTTCACCGAACTCGCCGCTACCGAACGCGATATCCACGCCGGACGCATGCCCGAGCGGCCGTTCGTGTTGGTCGGGCAACAATACCTGGCCGACCCGCAGCGCTCCGTTGGCAACGTGCATCCGGTGTGGACGTACGCCCATGTGCCCAACGGCTATTCGGGTGACGCGACAGCGGCGATCGTCAACCAGATCGAGCGCTTCGCGCCCGGCTTCCGCGAACGGATCGTCGGACAGACGGTACGAACCACCAAACAAATGTCGCTCTACAACCCGAATTACGTCGGCGGCGACATCATGACCGGTTCGAAAGACATCCGCCAGTTGGCGTTTGGACCGCGGATCACCTTGTCGCCGTATCGAATTGGATTGCGCGGGATGTACATCTGCTCGGCGGCAACACCGCCGGGACCTGGTGCGCACGGAATGTGCGGCGCCAACGCAGCCGAGGCTGCGCTCAATGAGCTCGACCGACGCTGAACTGGAGACAGGAGATCATGACAAACATTCTCGAAACGGAACCGCTCGCATCGACCGAAGCCGTGTCACCGAAGCTGGCCGGCCGCGTCGCGTTCGTCACCGGCGGCACACGTGGTATCGGCGCCGCGATCGCGCGCAGCCTCGCCAATCAGGGCGCCACGGTAGCGGTCGGCTACGGCCGAAACCGGGACAGCGCCGACAGATTCGTCGCCGACCTATTGGGAACAACAACACGGCGCCACGGCGCCTCGGCCTCCGCCCACCGCGGCAACGTCGGCTCCGCCGGCGATTGTCGCCGCACTATCGCAGAGGTGATCGACACGCACGGCAGGCTGGACATCCTGGTGAACAACGCCGGTATCACGATAGACAAGACCGTGGCCGCGATGACCGAAGACGATTGGTACAACGTCCTCGCGGTGAATCTTTCGGGCGCGTTCTTCTTGTCCCAGGCAGCGTTGGAGCACATGGTTTCGCGAGGAACTGGGCGGATCGTCAACGTTTCCTCGGTCGTCGGTGAGACCGGCAATATCGGCCAGGCAAACTATGCGGCATCCAAGTCGGGGCTGTTCGGGTTGACCAAGACGCTGGCGAAGGAAGCCGCGTACATGCTCGCCAAGTCGGGCAAGCGCAGCGACGACAGCATCGGCATCACCGTCAACACGGTTACCCCCGGGTTGATCACGACGGATATGACCACCGCAATACCCGACAAGGTGATGGAGAAGCTAACCAGCCAGATTCCCGTCGGCCGCGCCGGCAGGCCCGAGGAAGTCGCGCGGGTCGTCCACTTCCTGGCCGCCGACGCCTCTTCGTACATAACCGGACAGGTGTGGAGCGTCAACGGTGGCATGGACATGTAACCGCGAGCAGCCGATCCGCACGGGATTCCCTCAAGCGCTCGACTGCAGAACTCGGCAACCGCACGGCGTCGAACCCGGCGCCGTGGCCGAGCTGATCAAACAGTTGCCGGTGGTCGAATTTCCGTGCAGACATGCGATTTACACCGAAGGAGAGCCCGGCGACCGGCTGTACATCATCGCTTCGGGAAAGGTAAAGCTCACCCGTCGCTGCCCCAACGGCCGCGCTAGGCTGCTGACTGTCGTCGGCCCGCCCGACATGTTCGGTGCCGTATCGACATTGGACGCGGGACCACGCACGGCCAGCGCGGCGACCATCACCCCTGTGCGCGCGGCATCGATGGATCGCGACGCGATACGCGCCTGGATCACCAAGTGCCCCGAGAGCGGCGAACTGCTGTTGCGGCTGCTGGCCCGCCAGCTGCGCCGCAACGACGCCGATCTAACGGAATTGATCTCTACGGACGGGCCAGGTCGTGTCGCCAGGCAGCTGTTGGCACTCGCTCAGCGGTTCGGCACATACGAAGACGGCGAGCTGCGGGTTACCCCTGACCTAACACAGGAGGAGATCGCGCAAATGATCGGGTCGTCGCGAGAAACCGTCAACAAGACGTTGGCCTCTTTTGCCCACCGCGGCTGGATCGAGATCGACGGGAAGAGCGTGCTGATTCGCGAACCAAAGCGGCTAGCAGAGCGATTTCGCTAGTAGTAACAGGAGGAATGATCAAAATGTCCAACGAGACAACGGAAAAACAGGAATTCGGATCGCACGTCGCGGAGCACGCGACCGTCGAACACCGCCATGCCGAGGAGCATGCGGCGCTGTACGGCAGGCATCTGGCCGCGTACGAGAGGCTCTACGCGCGGCACCGCGGAGAGCACGTGCGCCTGGCGGAGAGTCACATCGCCGATCACGAACGAACAGCCAGTGCTTTGGTGGCGCGGCGGGTGGCGGCGTCCGGACGGCACGCCGGGCAGCACCTGGGGATGGCGATCCGCCACGCGTCCCAACTCACCTGGCTGACCGTGCGACACGCCGCCGAGCGTGTTGATTTGGACCGCCGTCATGCGACGGAGCTCATCACCCAAGAGCGTCGGCACGCGCGGGAAGATCTGCGCTGAGCGCGATCACCCGTTAACCCGAAGTTCCCCTGTTGTGTTGACGGGTTGGGGTGTTGAGCTGGGGTTTTGTGGTCTGACCGGGTTTGGGTACTGACTACGTCAGGCCGTGGCGGTGGGAGACGTCGAGTAATTCGAAGGCTCGCCGTTGTAGTGGGGTGGGGGTGGTGGTCATGGTGAAGGCTGGCATGTCGTCGGTGGGCTGGATCTGGTTGGCGCAGAGGGTGGCTAGGTCGGCGAGCAGGCTGGTGAAGCTGTGCACCGGGGTGTCCTCGGTGGTGCGTTTACGCGCGGCTTTGTTGAGGGCCTCATCGGAGCGTTGGGCCGCGGCGACGGGGTTGGCGCGTTTGGTGGCCGCGGCGGGTTTGTCGTTGTCGACGAACAGGATTGGGGCCAGGGCCTGTTTCATGTGCCAGCTGATGTAGTAGGACAGCATGCGCAGGAACACGTGGGCGCGCACCCGATCGGCCAGGCGGTGTCGGATGGGGCGGATGTCCAGTTCGGTGTTGAGGGTGCGGAAGAACCGTTCGACATCGGCAAGGTTCTTGTAGCGCAGTACCACGTCGTGTTGGTTGAGGGTCTGTTCGGGCAGGCTGGTGCGCAGCACGTAGATCCCGTCGAGGGCGGCCTCGGCGGCGATGGCCTCGGTGTTGCGGGTGAACGTGAAGGATTCGTCGGTGATCTCGAGGGTGAAGTGTTTGGCCATGTTGTAGTGGTTGACCACGTTGCCCACCCGCAGCGCGATCTTGTCTGTGCCGCGCAGCGGTCGTTTGGCGCGGCCGGTGGCCGCGGCGATGGGGGTGAGTTCTTTTTCGGTGGCGGCCAGCAGCTCGCCGCGTTTGCGGGCGCGTTCCTCGGCCAGCACGGGGTTGTGGCAGCACACCAGCCGCTCGCCGGGAAACTCCGGGGAGGTGATCTCGACGAGGTCCTGCTCATCAAACAGCGACAACTGCAACGCGTCGGTTTCGACCAACGCTTTGATCTGCGGGGCGCGCAACGCGCTGATCCAATCCAGCTGCGCGGGGCGCAGCTCCTCACGGATGCGCGCGTTGGTGAGCATGCCCCGATCACCGACCAAACACACCCTGCTCAACCCGAACCGGTTCTTGACCTTGTCGATCTGGGCGGCCAGGGTGTTGGGGTCGGCGGTGTTGCCCTCGAACACCTCGATCGCGATCGGCGCCCCGGCGGGCGAGCACAGCAGCCCGTAGACGATCTGCAGCCGGCCTTTCACCCCGTCTTTGGGGTGCCCGATCGCCCCGAGCGGGCAGGTGCGGCCCTCAAACGCTGCCGAGGACACGTCATAGAGCACCAGCGTGCCGTTGACTAAATGCCGTGCGGCCAAGGCGTTTTCGATGGCGTCTTTGCGGGCCAGCGCCCAGTCCATGGCCGCGTACAGGTCGTCCTCATCGCAGCCGCACACGCCGAGCAACTGCCCCAGTGAGCTGGTAGCGGTCTCGGTGCGCAGCCCGCGCGCGGTGGCCAGCTTCGAGCCGGGATCGATCACCTGGGCGACCAGCATCGCGGTCACCAGATCGCGTTTGCGCGAGGGTGTGGCATCGATGAGTTCCTGCATGCCCAGTCGCTGCGCGGTGCCGAGCACCGCCGCGACATGCCCGTGCGGCAGGCTGCGGGTGATCTCAAACGCCTCGCAAAGATCCACCGCCGCCGGCAGGCCCTTCAGCGCGCGTTTGAGGGTCTGAACCTTGTGCTCGGGCCAGTGGGACAGGTTGGCCAGGGTACGGGTTTTCACCTTGCCCTCGTCGCGGTAGCTTTCGCGCAGCAGCACCGCCGGCGGTGACCCCCGGTTCGGCACCGACGTCACATACATGCTTACTTTCTAGCACAGTCATGGCATGAACCTCGTATAATAAGCCCATGACACGCCGAGATAGTAAAGGAATTACATGAGTACAGACGGCGGCACACGGTAACGCAAAACACCTGCTCACAAACCACATCGAGATTCAGGCCCGCCCTACAAGGGGGAACTTCGGGTTAACGAGCCTTGTGACGGCGACCCGCGCGGCGTCAGCAACGCGGTGGCGAGGCGTGCAACGCTGCGTTGTCGTCGGTGAATGCGGTTGCGGCAATTCGAAAATCGCCGTGCCATCGATTGCCCCAAGGGGCACGCCCGGGATCCGCTCAGTAGTTGTTGCAGCTGTTGGCGATCTGCTCGACCAGGCCAACGTAGCTCTGAGTCCCTGGAACGCTCTGCATCTGCTGAGCCATCTGCTGGCGCTGATTCACCGGCGAGCCAAAGAAAGTCCGCACCCAAGCCTGCGCCGCCGGGGATGCGTTGAACTGCTGGGCTGTTTCCGGCGATAGCGCGTTGAGCGCCGCCACCGCCTGCGAGTATGTGCATGTTGTGTTGATGGCCGCGTCTAGGGGATCTGCGAACGCGACCCCGGCGCCAGCGGTCAACGACAACGCCAGACCACCAACCGCAACTGCCATTCTTGTCGCCAATAGCGTGGCCATTTTCTTACACCTCGCAACTAACGTGCCGTCCAGCGCTGGGTGACGACAATCACCGCAGCGGATTCCGTCTCGAATCGAGGCTAGCAGGCCTCGTGCGCTATGCAAACAAATCGTTACACCCGAACGGAATTTGTTCATTTGCCGGCGATTCAAACTGGATCTTCCACACCACATTCGACGATGGTTCCAGCCACGATGCTCCATGAACGACAAACATGAGTTTGTCGTAAACCAGCGCAATGACCAAGACCCACATGAACGTTCAGTGCATCGTCGGCCACGCTCGCGGAACTCTGGCGGGTACTTGCATGGCCCTGTCGCCAGAAAGCGGGAAGCCTCACCCTGACGGCGATGATCGGTCCATTGGGTACGGCGGAAGTTCCCGGCCGCGCCGCACACGTCGCGAACGCGTGAGTGACGCCAACGGAATTCCAATGCACCGCAACATTCTCCGGCCCGGGATCGTCGGAGTTGGGGCTTCGCGATCACGACAGCGATTGACGCCTTGGGCCTGGGCGGCTTGACGAGGACCCGCTACGGCGGCTCGCGGATCGATGGACTACGCCATGGGCTTTTCTGCTTCTTCGTGAACGCCCGTCTTGGTGCGGCTGTCGGCCTCGAGGATTCGATCGAGGAACGTCATCGGCAACTGCGGCATCGCGGGGTCAGACCTGCCCATCTGCTGGTCGTTTCGAATTTCTGCGATGAGCGACACGAGTTGTTCGCCGCCGTCGAGCGGGAACCGAACCATGCCGAGGTCGGCGCACCGCGCGAGGACAGCGCCGAAAAGTTGCTTGGCCTCCGCGGTCCGGCCGGCCGCCAATAGGCATGCGGCAAGCAGACGCTCGGCCCGCAGCGACGCGCGATGCCGGCCGCGACCCTTCAGGCGATCGACCCATTCCTGCGCCCAGCGACACGCAACATCGTCCTGCTCGCGGGATTCTGTGATGAGCAATCGGATTGCGGTTTCCTCCTCGAGCTGGGCGGTTATCTCGTCGATCCCGTCCACCGGCCGTCGGCGGTGCGCAAACTCAACTGGCGGACTGACGACCGGTCGGCTCGGTAACCCGCGAATCACTCGCTCGTTCTCGACGCTGGCGAGTAATCGCGGTCTAGACAGTCGTTCGGCGATATCGGCAGCCTGATCAAGGTACGCCGCCGCGGCGGCCCGGTCGCCGCGCCGCACCGCCAGGCGCGCACCGACGACGAACCGGGCGTTGATCATGTCGACGATGCCTTCCTCGGCGCCGAGCTTGAAACTCTCGGCGAGCAATCGCTGGGCCTCGTCGGTCCCTCCGCGCTCGTAAAGCAACTCCGCCAGCAGCGCACCGGCAAGTCGGGCACCCTGCCCATGTGCGGCCCCCGACTTGCATGCCACCTGCCGCGCAGCGCGGAAACATTGCTCGGCGCGCGCCAGATCCAGCTGCTCGAACGCGGCGATTCCATCCAGCGCATGTCCATACATCACGGTGTACGGCCCGCTGTTTTGCCGGTGGTACGGGCTCGCCCACGTCTGCCAGCGACGTGCTGCATCGAAATCGAATCGGGCGATCGCGGCGAACGTCGCAGCGTTCACCGCCACCGATACCACGAAGGGCAGCAATGTGTCTGGCCGGGACAGGCATTCGCCGACCAGGTCGTCGATGCCGTCGGCTCGATCGGTCATCCCCCGCACCACCGCCTCCACGACGCGGGCTTCTGCCCACAGATCCGCAACGTCGGTGCCGGAGCCCTTCATCGTTTCCAATGCACCGTCGACCCGTTCGAGCGCCGCGTACGCGAGACTTGTCCGACCTAGCAGCACGTAGGCCCACGACAAAATCATCTGCAGTTTCAGACTGGACACCACCGCCTCGGACGGCAGCTTTTCAACAAGGCCGAGGAGGGTCGACATCTGCGACTGCTCGAGCAACGCCGGGCCGTCGGTCTCGACGAGTTCGACCGCCCGCGGGGCGTCGCCCGCGGCCAGGGCGTGGTCGACCGCCTCAACGACCCTGTGGTGGTTGGCAAACCATTCCGACGCGGTACGGTGCAGCGGTGTTGTCAGCTCCGGGTGGTCACGATCGAGGCGTCGCCGCAGGAACTCGGCGAATAGGTCTTGATACCGGAACCAATCGCCATTGTCATCGAGCCTGCGCAGGAACAGGTCACGTGTCTCGACCTCCTCGAGCATGGCTTGCCCGCGCGCCTCGCCGCTGAGCGCGGACGCCAGCGATCCACAGATCCGCTCGGTGATCGAGGTCGTCAACAGGA
>Ga0207693_10004207_pt1 | contig 12203 bp, 8 predicted proteins | sample LARL81metaG_FD_184347 | JGI IMG/M metagenome (GOLD analysis project Ga0207693, IMG submission 184347) | Corn, switchgrass and miscanthus rhizosphere microbial communities from Kellogg Biological Station, Michigan, USA - LAR L8-1 metaG... | ecosystem: Host-associated > Plants > Roots >...
CTGGTTAGTTCATGCCAGGACTAAACACCTACACGGTTGATAGATAAACGGATCCTAAAAACCTCCCGAATTTTAGATGACTCTCAGTGAATCTGTGCTGCCTTTTACTTTTCTTGACAGTACGACAGTAATGGCTTGGAAAGACGCGAGTCCTGAGCCCTGAATCACGCGCCGCCAGCGAAGGAACTCGCGGCTCGGAGTTCCGTTCCCATTATTGCTACTGCGGTTCCGCATTGGTCATCCAACGCGAACGTGGAATTTCCCGATGACCTTCATCATCGTAAAAAAATTTCATTTCGTGATCGGAGTGTGCGTTGGGGACTGGGTGATCGTCGGCTGAACTGAAACGACGTGCGTCATACGAGACCGGCAGCGGATTGCGTGTCGTGTAGATCGCTTCATTTAATGTGGTTCCGTTCGGGGGAGTAGCTCCTGCGACAACCGCGAAGGGATTTCCATTCACATAAGAGACGCCCACGTAGTCGGCCAACATCGGCCCATTGTCGGAAACCGGCAACCAACTTACTTTCATTGGTCCACCGAGTTTGGCCCCTGCAGTCCACGTCGCACCACTATCCACGGATGTCGTGAATCCCGCATACAACTGGCATGTGCTGCTGTTGCAGTTGGTGTTGGAATAGTAGTAGTAAACGATCGCAACGTGCGCATTTGCGCCTGACGTTGTGGGATCAGCGCCGATACCGGGAATAAAGTGATCAACGGTACTTGTCGTTGGATCGATAGGGATGCGAGTAACCGCGCTCCATGTCTTGCCATCAGTCGACGTGCTCATGACGATGTCATTGGCGGAACATCCGTTCCTGAATCGGCAATCGGCCCAAACGACGTAGACCTTGCCACTGCCATCAATCGTTGCGGACGGCAGGTTGGGATTGCGAATGCCAGCCGCGTCGAAATGGCTATTGATCGATGCGATCTGTTGACTGCGACCCCAAGTGGCACCGCCGTTAGTAGAACTGAAGACATCGATCCCTCCGCCCTCGAAAGGAACGATCACCGTCCCGTTCGGTTGGACGACGGGTTCACCGCCCAGGCCAAAAGCGTGGTCGGAAGATGCGAGTCCGGGTCCCCAGGTTTGGCCACCATCACTCGAAACGCTCATCAGGACGTCGCCGCTACCGAAGGCCTGGTCCCATTCCGTGTAGCAGTTACCGTAATAGGGGCTGGTGGGAGTGTTGTCGCAGACGGTCCAGTTCTTGTCGTCGAGGTGTGTCTTATCGATGAAGACAGGATTGCTCCAATTCAACCCGTCACTGGAACGGCTCACGGCGACATCGCCGATGAGGCCCGAATTCCCGTTCAGACCGGCAAGGGGTAGAGTCGAGATCAGCCACACTCCGTGCTTGGCGTCGTAAGCGACGGAAGGATCGGCGGCGGCTCCATATGTTCCGTTCTTGTAATACTTCGTGAGCCCCGGAAGAAGGCCGTAATGCCAGGTCTTACCGGCATCGGTGGAAGTGGAGAAACCGACGTCGCCGCTACCCCATCCAACCGATCCGGGACGCCTTGCGACGTGGAATGCGGAGACCATCGTGTTGCCCCATGCAAACATATGAGGCTCGACTTCGGTTTTGTGAGTGCTATCCGAATTGGTCAGTGTGTCGACGCTGATCCTTACCGGAGAGTTCTGGCCGGAAACCGACGTAACGAATTGGGAGGCGAAAATCAGGGTAACAGCAAGCGTTCGGACTGAGCGGAATTGGGTGATTAGTGAAGCGGTCATCAAGGATGTCCTAGGCGTGAGGATTGAATCGGCTGCAGGGGACGATCCGCCGAAGCAGGAATCGAAATTCATCCCGCGCACTATATCCCATAGCAGTCGGGATGTCGATGTGAAGGAATTTTCACAGGCAAGGGAGTACAAGGTTCGGTGGAAAGAATACGAGGCGATTGCTTGACCTGAATTATCCGCGTCATATTTAATCCGAGTAAGCCCGGTACTGGGGACAACAAGGAGCGCTCCGAATGAAAGTTGCATTTCTGGGTTTGGGAATTATGGGTCAGGCAATGGCAACAAACCTGGCGAAGGCTGGTCATGAAGTGACGGTGTGGAATCGTACTCCGGGCAAGATGGTGGAGGGCGCGGCGATCGCCCCAACTCCCGCTGCCGCAGCACAGGGCGCAGAAGTGGTGTGGCTTTGTGTTTCCGATACAGACGCCGTAGAGGAAGTAATCTTCGGTAACGAGGGCGCAGAATCGTCGCTCGCTGAAGGCGCGATGGTCGCCGACTCAAGTACGATTTCTCCGTCGGCGACGATCAAATTTGCCGAACGACTCGCAGCCAAGGGCGTTGCCTGGGTGGATGCACCGATGACTGGATCAAAGATCGGTGCGCGCGATGGCACGCTCGTCTTTATTGTTGGTGGGGCAGAAGATCAAATCGAGCGACTGAAGCCGCTATTTGCGGCGATGGGCAAGAAGATTTTCCGCATGGGTGAGACCGGAAAAGGGCAGGCGACCAAGCTCGCAATGAACCTCCAGATTGCCATGATCTACGAAGGATTCGCCGAGGCTTTGACTCTCGCTACGAAGTTGGGGGTAGACACGCAACAATTGGTTTCGTTGATTGAAGCCACGATGGTTCGATCCGGAGTGGTGGAATACAAGGCGCCATTCATTTTGCAGCGCGACTTTACGCCGAATTTTCCGCTGCGGCTGATGCATAAGGACATCCGGCTAACGCTGGAAGCCGCAAAGGAATCCCGCGTGAAATTGCCCGGACTAGAAACGGTTGAAGAGATCTACGAGATGGCGACCGAAGACGGGCACAAAGATCTGGATTATGCCGCTACTCTGACTTTGCTTGAGAAGTGGGCTGGCGTGCAGGTGAAGGGGAAGGCGGCTTAACTGTTTCTATGGCGAATCCAATTCTTCTTTCTCGATGACGTGTCCGGATTCATCGAACGAGACTAGCCAAAAGCCAACCAAGCGGTAAGGGATCCCATAGGCGGAGTCGTAGGAGCATCGAGCATGACGGGCCCAGCAAGGGCGATATACGCGATCAGCCTTTCCCAGTAGCGTTACGACATCCTGTTCAGTCATTCCCTGCTGAACTATAAGAATGTTGCGCTCGAATCGCTGGTTCAGTATCACGCGCCGTGTACCTAGTGCGCCGGCAACTAGCAAGCACAAGATTCCTAGAGTTTTTAGTAGTTTCTTCATCGTCGGAATTACCAGCGTAATGCTCTTGAGCAGGCCTATTACACAAGTATTACAGTTACATCCCTTTGCCTCCTGATAGCTTAGGCGTGGGTTTTTCTACGTCGAAGTCTTGGGAACGGGGATCATCTTGGACATTCAACTGCAAGATTTGGAAAAGGCTCAGTCTGGCAAAGGTGAAGTGAATTGGGTAACAGCGATATTCATGGCGCTGTTTCATGTGGGGGCCGTGGCGGCCCTTTTCTTTTTTACCTGGAAGGCATTATTCGTCGCGATTTTCTTGTGGTGGGTTGCAGGAAGTCCCGGTATTGGAATGGCCTACCACCGTTTGCTCACACACCGGGGTTACAAGACATACAAGTGGATGGAGTATTTTCTGACTGTGTGCGCGACTCTGGCGCTGGAGGGTGGACCGATCTTCTGGGTGGCTACACACCGCATTCATCATCAATATTCAGATCAGGAAGGCGATCCGCATTCGCCGATCGATGGCAAGTGGTGGGCGCACATGGGATGGATTCTCATGGGCAAGTCGATGCATCATGACTCCACGACGCTGGCGCGCTACGTGCCCGATCTTGCGAAAGACAAGTTCCATGTTTGGATTACCAAGTACCACTACGTTCCGCAGATCGTTCTTGGAATTGTGTTGTATGCGATCGGCGGGCTGCCGTGGCTGCTCTGGGGAACTTTCTTCCGCACCGTGTTCCTGCTGCATTGCACTTGGCTCGTGAATTCGGCTACGCACTCTTGGGGAACGCGGCGGTTTACCACGCGAGATCTCTCCACCAACAGCTTCTGGGTAGCTCTGCTCACATTTGGCGAGGGCTGGCATAACAACCATCACGCGCATCCAACGTCGGCCGCACACGGACTTACCTGGTGGGAGATTGATGGTAATTGGTATGGCATTTGGCTGCTGCAGAAGCTTGGTCTCGTTTGGGACGTAAAGCGTGTGAAATTGGCAGATGTCAAGAAAGGCTTGGTTGCCGCGCCGAACGGGCAGTTGGTTACGGCGGATGCGCCTGCCGAATCCTTTGCCGCTGGAGATTGATCGCGTCTAGTTTAGTTCACGCTCCGGCCGTGATGGCCGGGGCTTTGTTTTGCCGAGAGTCACTGGTTTCTCAGTTTGGAAACGCTCAAAAGCTTTACCGCGAAGGTCGCGAAGGAAAGCCGCGAAGAACGGCGAGCAAACCATCTTCCTGATCTAACACGCTGGTCTACAGGCGGATGATCATCACTTCTGTGGCTTTGATCAAGGCTGCTGCGGTTTGACCCTTTTTTAATCCCATTTCTCGGACTGCGCTTGAGGTGATTAGCGACGTAATCAGTTGTCCTCCCACCGAGAGTGTTACTTGGCCGACCAATCCGCTTACTCGCACATCGACGATACGGCCGACGAGTTGGTTGCGTCCGCTGATCCGCTGATAGCTAACGCGCCGCTCTTCCTCGTTGTGACCCCGTGTTCGATAGAGCAAACGGTCAATCTCTGATTGTGGGATCCGGTAATGTCCGCCCGGAGTCTTCACAGCGCGCAACTTGTCGTTATAGATCCACTGCTTGATCGTCGGGTAGCTGATCTGAAGCTGGACGGCTGCATCACGCAGCCGAAGTAATTCCTCTGCCTTATGCTCTTTGCGAGATGCTTTTGATCTGGTTGCCATTTGAACGGAAATCCTATCTCTCGAGAGTGGTGCGGTCAATGCAGGCTCAACTCTTCGAGACGTGAATATTAAGCGCGCTATGTTCATCTGACGCACGAAGCGTATATAAGCGAATCAAAATCGACACACAAATCGAACATCATATACACTTCAATCCTCTACACTAGATCTCGGAGAGAAGCATGCGTAATCGTTTTCCGTCTATATATGGCCCTACGATGCCCCTTCCGCATAGCGCAGTTCAGTTGAGCTGTCATTTCTTTGTATTGCTCTGTCTCGGCTTGTGCTGCTCGGTAAGTTTGTGGTCACAGACGTCGGCCAATATCTCGGGAATCGTTGCTGATCAGTCGGGCGCAGCGGTGGGGAGTGCCGGAGTGGGGATAAAGAACCTGGAAACCGGAGCATCGCGGTCAGCCACGACCGATGCGGCAGGTCGATATCAAGTCTTTGCTCTTCCGGTTGGATCCTATGAAGTTCGTGCGACCAAAGATGGGTTTGCGACAGGTCTTCGTACGGGGATTCGTCTCGTGGTCGGACAGGAAGCAACGGTCGATTTCGCGCTTCGTGTTGGCGGTGTTAGCGAAGAGCTGAAAGTGACAGCAGACGCTCCGGTTGTGGAGTTGAGCGCTAAGGATATCTCAGGACTTGTGGGAGAGCGGCAAGTCAAGGATCTGCCATTGAACGGGCGCAGCTACGATCTGCTGCTTCCTTTGAATCCCGGGGTCGTCAACTTCACTTCAGAGAAAACGGGCGGCATTGGTGTATCGAACTCGACGACTGGAAATAACTTCGCTGTGTCGGGGAATCGGCCGCAACAGAACCTATTCCTGATGAACGGAGTGGAATTCACCGGGGCCGCCGAAAACAATATGACACCCGGAGGGAGCAGTGGAGAGCTGCTAGGGGTCGATGCAGTGCGCGAATTCAACCTGCTGCGCGATTCGTATGGCGCCGAATACGGCAAACATCCAGGCGGGCAAGTCATCATCGTCACCGATTCCGGAACAAACCGGTTGCATGGAAGCGTCTATGAGTTTCTGAGAAACAACGCCCTGGATGCGGCGAACTATTTTGACCAGGGGGCGGCGCCGCCATTTCAGAGAAACCAGTTTGGCGCCTCACTCGGTGGACCGTTGCAGAAGGATCGGACTTTCCTGTTCGGAAATTACGAAGGATTCCGGCAACATCTGCACCAAACGTCGGCGGCTTTCGTTCCGGATGCAGCATCGCGAGCTGCCGCGGTACCAAGCGTCCAACCCCTGCTGAATCTCTGGCTGACCGCTCCAGCGGGGGCTCCGGATTTCAACGGAATCGCGCAGGTGTTCAGCAGTCCGCTCCAGACGATACGCGAGGACTTTGGCACGGTACGACTCGATCGCAACTTTGGGCAGTGCGATTCGCTGGCAGCGGTGTACACGATTGACGATGGGAACGATCTGACTGCGACTGTGCTCAATCCCTACAGTTCGGACGTGCTTTCACTGCGGGAGCAAGTACTGAGTGTAGATGAGACACATTCATTTTCCTCTGCAACAGTGAATGTTGCTCGCGTCGGCTACTCGCGAGCCCGTTACTTCTTCACCGGCGAACCGACACCAGGAACTCCGGCAGAAAGTGTTCCCGGATTTCTTCTTGGCAGAAAAGTTGGAGCGGTTGTCGTAGGTGGGGCTGCTACCTCCAATCCACAGGCGCAACTCGGATTGGCCGGGAGCAATAACGGTAGCAATTTGTCGATCGCGAGAAACCTCTACACTTTTGAAGATCACCTGACGCTGCTGCGCGGAAGACATCAATTTACTCTCGGCGCATGGTTTCAGCCGTTTCAATCCAATGAAGTAATAGCGTTGAGTCAGTACGGGCAGGCGACATTCTCGAGCCTTAGCAGTTTCCTCGCTGGGACGACGTCGAGCTTCTTATATGACCCGGCACCCAGTGCCATGAACTGGCGCTCTTTGTTTGGCGCCTGGTATGCCGAGGATGTAATTCGCGCGACCTCGAAGCTGACCTTGTCGCTGGGCTTCCGGAACGAGTTTTCCAATGGTTGGAACGAGGCACACGACCGCGCCGCCAACTACACGTTCACCAACGGAGTCATCAATACTGATCCACACGTCGGACATTCCCTTTTTACGACGAATAATGGCAAGTTTCTTCCGCAGCCCCGGCTTGGTGTAGCATGGAGCCCATTCCGCGACCGGACCATCGTGCGGGCCGGTTTCGGGATGTACAACGATCTGCAAGATGCGTTGGGGTACCGCACGGACCAAAATGCCCCATTTAATCCCACGTACAGCATCGCCTCGCTTCCAGTATCGGCGCTTCCCATTGATCCATCGGCTGCCGTTCCTACAGGCGCCAAGTTAGTGCCCGGTGGAGTGCAGCCGGATATGAAAACGCCGACGCTCATCTCGTGGTCTCTGCGGGTGGAGCAGCAGATTCTGCCAGAGACTTCGCTAGCTGTTGGTTACATCGGCAGTCATGGGTACCACGAAATGATTGGTATCGACGCCAACGAGCCGTTTCCGGTCATTTGCCCAGCATCACCCTGCCCCGCGACTTATCCCAGCACTTTTCCTGGAGCACTGGCGAATGCTCCGGTACCGGCAGGAGCGTACTACATTCCTTTCGTTTCGCCGAGCACGCCACGGGCTAATCCGGCTATAGCGAATACGTGGACGTGGTTTTCGCGGGGTGACAGCAACTACAACGCACTGCAAATCGATGTGAACCGCCGGTTCAGTCATGGGCTTTCGTTGCGTGGAGTGTATACGTGGTCGAAGGCGCTGGACGACGGTGACTCACTCAACGCCACAGCTGCGGGCAACGCACCCGGACTGGTATCGAACCCATTCAACCTGCGCGCGGACTACGGACTTGCGACGTATGACGTGCGCCATATCGCAGTGATCAACACAATGTACCGCCTGCCATTCGGCCATGGCGAGGCCTATGGTGGATCGCTGGAAGGGTGGAAGAGTGCCATCGCCAGTGGATGGTCTGTGAACAGCATCATCACAGTGCAGTCCGGGTTTCCATTCACGCCACAGCTGAGCTACAACCCATCGAATAACGGCGACACGCGCAATCCGGTAAGGCCGTTTGCGAATCCGGATTTTACCGGCCCCGTGATTCTTGGAAAACCAGGCCAATGGTTCAATCCAGATGCTTTCCTTGCACCGCCTCCCAACAGCGGATTCTACGGAAATCTGGGCCGCGACACGCTGATCGGTCCAGGCTTGGCGACCTGGGATTTCTCCGTAGTGAAACAGACTACCCTGCATGAAAACGTCGGATTGCAATTCCGTGCGGAAATCTTCAACCTGATGAATCGCGCAAACTTCAACACGCCGAACCTTATCGTCTTTACGCCAACGGGCGTCTCAGGCACTGCAGGTGCGATCAGCAGTACAGCGACAACCTCTCGACAGGTGCAACTTGGACTGAAATTAAACTGGTAGCCTTTTCCTTAACATCTCAGTTCCGTGATGGGCAGACAGTTTAGAATCTGTCCAGATTCTCATGCGGATCTCGAGCCGTCGCGGAACGATCGTTTTTTTCCTTTGCCTGGGCATTGGACTCGTAGCCCTCGCTGTCGCGCTGAACGTCGGGTGGATCATCCTCAACTGGCGCGAGGGCGTGCTGCTGTTTTTCGGGATCGTTTTCTTTGCGCTGCTGATCGCGGGCATGGTGGTGAACACGATTTTTCTGGTGCGGGAGTTACGGCGCAGCGAGCAGCACGACAGTTTCATCAATGCGGTCACGCATGAATTGAAGACTCCAATCGCTTCGATCCGTCTCCATCTGGAGACGTTGCAGCGGCGTCAATTAGCGGAGGAGCGCAAGCAGGAGTTCTACAAACTCATGCTGAGCGATGCGGACCGGCTCACGGAAACGGTGGAGCAAGTACTCAAGGCAGGTCGAGCTGGCGACAAAAAGGCCGGCAGAGAGAAGGCCGACGTCGATTTCAGCCGCTTGGTCCACGAGTGCATGGAAGTGATACGCAATCGATATCATCTGCAAGCCGAGAATCTACGATACGAAGAATTGGCGGGCAATGGGAATGGACTTCACGTGAAGGGTAGCGTGGACGATCTGCGTACAGCCGTTTCAAATGTGCTGGACAACGCCGTGAAGTATTCAGGGGAGCAAATTGACGTGCGGATCCGACTGGAGTCGCCAGATCAAAAGAAAGTGGTGCTCAAGGTGCGAGATCAGGGCGTGGGAATTGCGCCTGAGGATCTCAAGAGAATCTTCAAACGATTTCATCGGCTGGCGCCGCGGTCACTGTCTCACGTGAAAGGAACCGGGTTGGGATTGTTCATCGTGAAGTCGATTGCCAAGAAACATGGTGGCACGGCATTTGCGACGAGCGAAGGCGAAGGACAGGGAACAACCGTGGTGATTGAGCTGCCGAAATCCGTACCGGTGCAACCGGGAGCGGAAGCATGAGCCGCATCCTCGTGGTAGAGGACGAGGAACATTTGGCACAGGGCCTTCGGTTCAACCTCGAAGAGGAGGGGTACGAGGCTGAGGTAGTCGGCGATGGGGAGTCGGCCACAGCCAAATTGCTGGCAAAAAACGAAAAGTTCGACGCTGTCGTTCTCGACATCATGCTGCCGGGTAAAGACGGATTCCATGTCGTATCGGAATTGCGCGCGGCTAAGAACTACGTTCCGGTGCTGATGTTGACCGCGCGGGGGCGCCCAGAAGATGTGCTGAAGGGCTTTGCCTCAGGCGCTGATGATTATCTGGCAAAGCCGTTCGATCTTTCCATTCTGCTGGCACGCTTGCAAGGCTTATTGCGGCGGACTCAATGGATGCACACGGGGCAAGCCGCCGAGACGGAGAAGAATAGCAGGGAGGTGGGCGATTTCCAGCAGTTTTCGTTCGCCGGGAAGACGATTGATTTTGGGGGGCTGGAACTACGCTCGCGCGGGAACACCATTCACTTGACACTGATGGAGTCGGAGTTGCTGCGGCATCTGGTGCAGAACGACGGCAAGATCGTTTCCCGCAAACAGATTCTTGAAGAGGTTTGGGGGCTGCACGAAGACACCGATACGCGCGCCATCGACAATTTCGTCGTGAGACTTCGGCGATACATCGAGGATGATCCGGGAAATCCGCGGCATTTGTTGACTGTTCGGGGTGTGGGATACCGGTTCTCCGCGAAGCCCGAGGCGAAATAAGGGCCGGAGCCACAATTTACGCACGACACAGCTCAGCCAATAAAGTCTCCCGGCGCTCTGCAGCCAAGCCATCCATCCGATTCAAAACCATAACATAGACCGGAATTGATACAGCCGCCAGAAGTAAGAAGAAAACCGCAGCGATCCAAAGATTGTGATAGAGCCGAGACAACGCGAACACACCTGCGCCGAAGCCTACGATCACGATCTGCATTCCGAAGCTCGCGAGGACCGTTGTCTGCGAGACATTCTGCCGGCCGAAGGTAGAAAAGTCGCGTTTCTTCGGTGAATAGAGCGAAAGCAGATTTCCCGCTGTGAAGTTCAGGGGCGCGGCGAACAATAATCCAGCGAAAGTGGCAATCGTTACGGCCAGGTGCGGAGCTCCATAAAGGTAAGTCACCGCGATCCATGCGAACGTCGTGGTCGCGATGAGCACGGCGGCGTGAGTAAGATTCTTTCCTAGTACGATGTGACGAAACCGCGCTGGAGATGCGTAGAAGAACTGCATGCCGCCGCCATCGCCACCGAAGCTGTTGTAAACGAGATTCGTGAGGATCAGCAAGCTGTACGCCGCGGCTCCCGGAAACGCGGTGTCGGGCGTGCGATTCATAATCCCCGAGTGGCGAATCCCGTTAAGCGGTCCCATTCGGATTACCACCAGCATGAAAATCGGCATGATCAGGGTCAGCAGCATGGGGCCTGAGCGCGACAAATACCGCATCTCCTTCTCGAAAACTGCCGCGACGCAGTGGGAGAAGCCGGGAATGTCCCAACCAACCTGCAAGATTCGTCGCTGTTTTGTAAGCGGACGCGCCGCAGCTTCGCTCAGGTTTTCGCCATGGAACTGCGCTCGAATGCGTATATTCAGCAGAAGTCCTACGGCGACTGTGATTATCGCCAGGAAAAGCAAGGAAGCGAATCCTAGAAGGAAATCAGCGCCCAGCGCTCGCGAGATCGCGTCGGCAGCGAGGCCTGGAGGCAAAACGGCTTGTATCTTTTCGGCGATTGCCAGCGACCGCAGCAGTTGCGGATGCGACCCGTGGGTGACCCGCTGCATGAGGGGGCCGATCATCTGAAAACTGAGTGTCGCGAGGATGAAAAGCACTCCGAGCACTTCGCGGGTTCGGCGTTGCGCCAACCAGCGTTCGAGCCAGGCAAAGATCGTCTGCATCAGAACTAGGTTAAACAGTGCAAATGTTACGAGAACAATAACAACCCAGAGAAATGGCAGTGGCCGTGCAGCAGTCACGCCGACAAGAACTCCGAACAGACCGACAGAGCCGAGTCCGCTCGCCGGATCGAGGAAGCCATAGGCCAGCCGAACAAGGAAGTAGGAGCGGTACGTCAGGGGAAAGCGCAACAGTTCGGAAGAATCTGGATTGTTCGTGAACGCAGTGGCCATCACCGGAAAAGCTTGCCAGAAGAAGAGAATAATCCAGAGGAGTGCGGCAGATTCTCCGAGAGCCGGATGTTGCCGGTAGAAAAAATCATAGTTGTTGGTTTTGTCCTGACCAATGTGGATACGTCCACCGATTTCAGGTAAAACCATGATCCGGACAAATTCATTCTCCAGAAAAACCGCTTGGTATGATTTGTCGGTCTCTTCGTCGGAAATGCGATCGGTGAAAGGGTTGGGATATACCTTTCCGCTGCTGCCCTGATAGACGCGCTTGTCCAGAAACATCGGATTGCGGTCGGCGGGCAGGGCGGGGTAAGTTGGAATGGTGACGCTTTCCTGCCATGCCAGCACTGGTTCTTCGGAGGAAATGTTCTTAACTTTGCGTTTTCCGTTGCGGCTCGCAATCCCGAGCAGATTCGGCAGCAGGCGAACGCGGCCAGTGGCATCCACGATCAGATCGGGTTGGCCCGTTAAGAAATCGCCCGCCGCCTGCACGGTTTCCGCGCTTAATTGGACGCGATCGCTGTCTGCAACTCTTTCCAGAGACGCGCCGGCATTAAACACTTTAGCCCCGGCTTTGCGCGCGGCATTCAGGATCGCATCGTCGAATCGGTCGCGCGGCACATTATAGGCATAGCGCGGCATCGATCCGCTAAGCTGGGAAAAGGGAAACGAAAAGTTGACGCTCTCCCCAATGTTGAAGGTCGCCCCGGGTTTTAACAGACTGAAATGGCGGACCTCCTCCTCCACTCCCAATTCCCGTAGCATCGG
>Ga0207693_10004210_pt1 | contig 12199 bp, 13 predicted proteins | sample LARL81metaG_FD_184347 | JGI IMG/M metagenome (GOLD analysis project Ga0207693, IMG submission 184347) | Corn, switchgrass and miscanthus rhizosphere microbial communities from Kellogg Biological Station, Michigan, USA - LAR L8-1 metaG... | ecosystem: Host-associated > Plants > Roots >...
GATCTGCGACTCGTCGGCGTCGAGATCGAGGAACAGCTCGTAGACCTCGTCGACCACCTCGTCGACGCGGGCGTCCGGACGGTCGATCTTGTTGACGACGAGGATCACCGGCAGCCGGCCCTCGAGCGCCTTGCGCAGCACGAACCGGGTCTGCGGCAGCGGGCCCTCGCTGGCATCGACGAGCAGCAGCACGCCGTCGACCATCGTCAGCCCCCGCTCGACCTCGCCGCCGAAGTCGGCGTGGCCGGGGGTGTCGACGATGTTGAGCTTGACGCCCGCATAGTGGACGGCGGTGTTCTTGGCGAGGATCGTGATGCCCTTCTCGCGCTCGAGGTCCATCGAGTCGAGCACGCGGTCGTTCACGTCCTGGTTGGCGCGAAACGCTCCCGACTGCCAAAGCAGGGCGTCGACGAGCGTCGTCTTGCCGTGATCGACGTGGGCGATGATCGCAAGGTTGCGGATGTCGGTCCGGGCGGCCATGTGTCCGGTTCACGATAGCCCGCCGGGCACCGCGAGCCGCCGCCGGACGCCATTCACACGAACTGCGCAAATCCGAGCAAAGGCGGCATATGATGCCGCCGGTGATTCTTGGCGGGGGAGCACTGTGAGCGATATCCGCGACCCATATGAGGCCGAACGCCTCGACGTTGTCGCTCCCGACGAATTGCACACTCGCAGGGACTTCCTCCAGCGCACCGCGGTCACCGCCGGGCTCGCAGCGTCGCTTGGGCTGACCTTGCACCCCGACACCGTGATCGCCGCGGCGGCACGAAAGCAGCGCCGCACCGCGATCCCGTCGCCCCGGAACCTGCCGATCGACACGTTCGTCGTGCTGATGATGGAAAACCGCTCGTTCGACCATTACCTCGGCTGGCTGCCCGGGGCCGACGGCCGTCAGGCCGGCCTGCGGTTCACCGACGCCCACGGCCAAACGTTCGCGACTCACCGGCTGGTCAACAACTACCAGGGGTGCGGGTTCCTGGACCCCGACCACTCGTGGGACGGCGGGCGGACGGAGATGGACGGCGGCAAGATGGACGGCTTCCTACGCGCCCAGAGCGACGTGTTCTCGATCGGCTACTACGCCGAGCAGGACCTTCCGTTCACGCCGCACGTGGCTAAGGCGTTCACTGCGTACGACCGCTTTTTCTGCTCGCTGCTGTCGTCGACGTACCCCAACCGCGAGTACATGCACTCGGGCCAGTCCTACGGGATGATGGACAACACGATCCCGGTCGGGTCGGGCGGGCAGCTCGGCTTCCCCGATACGACGATCTTCCACGCGCTGTCGGCCAAGGGCGTCGCAAACCACTACTACTACTCCGACATTCCGGTCTCGGCGCTGTGGGGCGCGCCCGGGATCGCGCGCTCGAGCCCGGTCCAGGTCTACTACGAGCAGGCGGCGACCGGCAAGCTGCCGGCGCTGTCGTTCGTCGACCCCGCGTTCAACGGCGAGGACCAGGGCACGTCGGGGGACGAGCACCCGCACGGCGACGTCCGCGTCGGCCAGGCGTTCATCGCCGACGTCGTCCACGCGTTCCTGGAGTCGCCGCAGTTCAAGCGCGGCGCACTGTTCATCGTCTACGACGAGTGGGGCGGCTTCTTCGACCACGTCCCGCCGCCCCGCGTGCCCGACCTGCGTGCCAGCTCTGACCTCAAGAGGGACTTCGGCCAGATGGGCCTGCGGATCCCAGCGGTCGTGGTGTCACCGTACGCGCGGCGCGGCCACGTCGACCATTCGATCTACGGATTTGAGTCGATCCTGAAGATGATCCGCTACCGCTACGGGGTCGGGCCGCTGACACCGCGCGATCTCTACGCGAACAGCATCGCCGCGTCGTTTGACTGGGAGTCCAAGCCTGATTACGAGGTGCCGGCGCTGCCCACCCCGCCGCACATCATGGGAACGGCGTGCAGCGGCTCGAGCCCGCTCAGCGGCCTGCCGGTCCCGGTGCCGGTGCCGCCCACGCCGCCCACGCCGCCCGTGCCCCTCGCCACGCGCGACAAGTGGAGGGCACAGCAGCCGCAGCAGCGCCCCAAACCACACGACCTCGCCAACCTAATCACGTCTGGCTACCTCGAGCGCCTGCACTTCAAGTACCGACCCGCCACGCCCGCGACGATGTTCCGCCATCCGTCCGCGCTGGGGATGCGGCCGTGAGACGCAAAGCACTGATCGCGGCCGCAGCGGCGACCGCTGCGATCGCGTACTCCGCGGCTGCCGGCGCCGACAGCTTCAACCCGGTGCGGCTCGCGATCAACGTCGCTCCCGTGGCGCGACTGCACAAGCCGCTCAAGGTCAGCGTCGACGTCACCGCCGACCCCAGCGTGCTCGACAACGCGACGGGCGCGTTGCGAATCCGCGCCAAGCTGGCGCAGGAGTGCGGCGGCACATTTTCGTCGACGCCGGGCGTGACGCTGCTCGACCAGCGGCTGCGTCCACAGCCCGCGACAGGCCGTCCCTACGACGCGACCGCGAGCGGATCGGGTCGGCCGAGGCGCTACGGCGATCAGACGGTGTGCGCGTTCCTGGAGGAGAGCGGTGACAACCGCATGTTCGCCAACGACACGTCCAACGAGGTCAACGTCTCGCGCAAGTGCACGACCGCCGCGGCGACGTACGACGCCGCCCGGCGCCGGCACGCGCGACGGAGCAAGCTCAAGGCCGATCGTCGCGCCGCCCGCCGCGCCTGCGGGCCGGGTGTGCCGCTGTGAGGCGGCTCAGACTCGGCATCGCGCTGGTGTGCTGCCTGTCGCTGGCCGCCTGCGCGGGGCAGGCGCAAGCAGCATTGCCCTCGATCCATCACGTGTTCATGATCGTGCTCGAGAACGAGTCGGCCTCGACCACGTTCGGCGCCGCAAGCCCCGCGCCGTACCTGTCGCAGACGCTGCGGGCCCAGGGCGCGTACCTGCCCAAGTACTACGGCGTTGGCCACGAGAGCAACGACAACTACATCGCGATGGTGTCCGGCGAGGCGCCGAATGTGGCCAACCAGGCCGACTGCCAGACGTTCTCGGACTTCGCGTCCAGCGCGCTCGGGCCCAACGGCCAGGCGCTGGGACCAGGGTGCGTGTATCCGTCCAACGTGCAGACGATCGGTGATCAGCTGATCTCTGCCGGGCTGACCTGGCGCGACTACAACGAGGACATGGGCGCCGATCCAAAGCGCGAGTCATCGGTCTGCGGCCACCCTGGCATCAACATGGTGGACGGGACCCAGAAGGCCACCGCGACCGACGACTACGCCACGCGCCACAACCCATTCGTCTACTTCCACTCGATCATCGACGACACGACGCTGTGCGACTCGCACGTCGTCGGGCTCGACATGCTCGGAAAGGACCTGGCATCGGCAGCGAACACGCCCAACTACGTGTTCATCACACCGGATCTGTGCAACGACGGCCACGATGCCCCATGCGCCAACGGTCAGCCCGGCGGACTCGCCCAGGCAGACTCGTTCCTGCGCAAGTGGGTTCCGCTGATCACCAACTCGCCGGCGTTCAAGGACCAAAACGGCCTGCTGATCGTCACCTTCGACGAGTCCGACACCAGCGACGCGAGCTCGTGTTGCGGCGAGATTCCCGGCCCGGGGTCGCCGCTTCCGGGCATCTTCGGGCAGGGCGGGGGCGACGTCGGCGCCGTTGTGCTGTCGCCGTGCATCGCGCCCGGCACCGTTTCGCAGACTCCTTACAACCACTACACGATGCTGCGCAGCGTCGAGGACTTGTTCGGCCTGTCACACCTGGGGTACGCGGGTCGCTCCGGCGAGCAGTCGTTCGGCTCAGACGTGTTCACACGAAGCTGTCCACTGGCCGCGGCGAACGCTCCGCCCGGCGCGCGGATCAAAGCGCCGTCGATTGCTTCGAGCTCGGCCACCAAGCCGCGGATACCGGTGTCGTGGAGCTCGGTCGGATCCGCCGCGAGCAGCTACACGGTGCAAGTACAGCAGGGCGCGGGTGCCTGGCGGACGCTGCTGGCAGTCACGACCCATCGTTCGCTGACGTTCGCCGGACGGGCCGGACGCACGTATCACTTCCGCGTGCGCGGCATCGGCGCATCGGGACTGGCCGGCGCGTTCGTCACCGCGACCACCGTCACCCCGACGGGCGTCCACCCCAAGGGCGCTCACTACACGGGCAGCTGGCACGTCGCCAAGGTCAACGGCGCGTGGCAGGGTCACGCGATCAAGAGCTCTACGCCCGACGCCAAGCTCGCGCTGCGATACGTCGGCGGCGCGCTCGAGCTGATCGGCGAGCGTGGACCCACGGGCGGCGGGGCGCGGATCACGTTCGACGGCCACAGCAGCACGATCGACCTCCACGGCGCACACGCGCGGACGCGGCAGGTCATCTACCGGCACGCGGCCACCGCGGGCGTCCACAGGCTGACGTTGAAGGTGTTACGCGGAGTCGTCGCGCTCGAGGGGCTGGCGATCAGCTCCCGAACCGGCTGACAGCTCGCCCGCTGCAGGCTCCGCTGATCCAAGCTCGCCGGGCGAGCTGCCCTCCCGCAGCTGACCGGGCGCCGCCTCGCCGTTGGCCTGCGTCGCGGCGCCGCGGATTGCATCCAGCGTGGGCTTGACGAGGTCGATCGGGAACACGATCGTCGAGTTCTGGCTGCCGCCGATCTCGCGTAGCGTCTGCAGATAGCGCAACTGCAGCGTGGTCGGGTTACGGCCAATCACGTCGGCCGCCTCGGCGAGCTTCGCGGCTGCCTGGAACTCGCCTTCGGCATTGATGATCTTCGCGCGCCGCTCGCGCTCGGCCTCGGCCTGGCGAGCGATTGCGTGCTGCATCCGCTCGGGAATCTCGACGTCCCGGATCTCAACGGTCGTCACCTTGATTCCCCACGGTTCGGTCTGCGAGTCGATCACGACCTGAAGGCTCGCGTTGAGCTGATCGCGCTCGGCCAGCAGCGAGTCGAGGTCGACCCCGCCGAGCACCGAGCGCAGCGTGGTCTGGGCGATCTGGAGCGTAGCGTTGTGGAAGTTCTCCACCTGCGTGACCGCGCTGTTGGCGTCCACCACGCGGTAGTAACAGACCGCCGTCACCCGCACCGGGATGTTGTCGCGCGTGATCGTCTCCTGCGGCGGGACCGTGAGCGTGACCGTGCGCAGGCTGACCCGCACCATCCGGTCGATCGAGGGCACGAGCAGCACCAGTCCCGGACCGCGCTGGTCCACGAGCCGTCCCAGCCTGAACACCACCGCGCGCTCGTACTCGCGCAGGACGCGCACCGAGGCAGCCGCCACGGTCAGCCCGATCACTACGAGCACGACTAAAACGATGATCACTGCCGTCATGTCAGCTCCCACTCCTCGGCCCGACGTACGCCGACCGTCAGGCCGGTCAGGTGCTCCACCACGACGCGGTCACCGGCGTGCAGCTCGGCGCCGTCCTCGTCGACGATCGATCGGCGCGCGCGCCAAAGCGCCCCATCGACGAGCACGCTTCCGGTCGGCTCGGCCCAGCTTCGAACCACGCCCTGATGGCCGATCAGGCCTTCGGGCCCGGCGCGCACCCGGCGACGGCGCACCGCCAAACCCTTGGTCACCGACAGCGCCACGGCGCCGGCTCCGATCGCCACCAGCAGAAGTGCGGCGATCAAGGCCACCGCGAACCCACCGCCCAGGCCGCTGATGGCGAGCAGGGCGCCCACGCCGATGGCCAAAACGCCAGGCCCACCGAGCATCCCGAGGGAGGGCACGTGCGCCTCGGCCACGATCACGATCGCTCCCACGATCAGAAGCGACACGCCGAGTGCGGTCATATGTCAGATGGTACGCCTGTCGACGCGCCGGCCGAGGGCGTTCACGACCCCGGCGTCAGCGACCTGGCCGCGACCACGATCAACTCGACGCACGCTTCCAGCGGCATCGCGGTCGAGTCGATCCGCAGGTGATAGAGCGTCGGGTCGTCGACGTCGACGCCGTAGAACTGTTTGAGGTAGGCGGCGTGGGCACGATCCAGCTGCCGGACCGTCCGGCGGGCGGTCTCCTCGTCGACGTTCTGGATGCGCATCGCCTGCCGAACACGGCGTTCGACGGGACCGTCGAGCCGCACGCGAAGCGCCTGCGGATGCTCGCGCAGCACCACAGCTCCGCCCCGGCCAAGGATCACCCCCTCGCCGGTTTCGGCCTGTCGGCACAGGACTTCCTCGGTGGCACGACGGAAGTCCTCGCCCGACATCGCCTGCGCCGGCAGTGGCGTCGGGGCGCCGGTGTCGGACCCGAGAAAGCCGCCGAGCATCCGCTCGATGAAGCTGGGAGCTGTCTGCTCGTCGTGCGCGACTGCCTCGTCGAGCGGAACGCTGAGCTGCTCGGCGACTGCTGTGGGAATCGCGCGATCGACGAACGGCACGCCGAGTCGTTCCGCCAGCACCGGCCCAATACGGCTGCCACCGGCGCCGTAGGAGGCCGAAAGCGCGACCAGCGTCACGGACTGAGCGTAACTCTCAGGCTGACAGTGCGCGCCGGATCGCGCTGCGCCCGCGCTTGTTCTGGAACATCGCCGAGTCCGCGCAACGCAAGAGTTCGTCGGCGGTGTCTGCATCGATCGGGAACACGGCGCGGCCGACGCTGGCGCCGAGTCGCAGCTCGTGGCCGGCGATCTTGAAGGGATCCTCGAACGCGCGAGTCAGCCGGGCGATGACCGCCTCAGCTTCCTGGGGCGACGTGTGGCCGTGGATCAAGATCGCGAACTCGTCGCCGCCCAAGCGGGCCACCGCGTCGTCGGCCCGGGTGGAGCCGATCAGACGCTGACCGACGGCAACCAGCAGCTGGTCGCCGACCTCGTGGCCGAACTCGTCGTTGACCGGCTTGAACCCGTCGAGGTCGACGTAGAACAGCGTCAGCGACTGGCTGCTCTGCCGGGCACGATTGATCGCTACGCGCAGCTGCTCGGTGAACTGGAGGCGGTTGGCCAGCCCTGTGAGCTGGTCGTGGAGCGCCTGGTGGGTGATCTGGTCGACCAGCGCGCCGTTCTGAAGCGCCGTCGTCGCCTGCGCCGCGACACCCGAGAGCCGGTCGAGCAGGTCCGGGTTGGGCTTGAGCCGGTCGGCACGCTGCAGCACAGACACGACCAGCAATCCCAGGAGCGCGTCCGTGGTCGCGAGCGGCACGATGATCGTGGCCTCGGCGCCGACCTTCGCGGTGAGCTCGCGCAGCACCGGGTCGCCGTTCTCGGCGTCGATGAACATCGGCTCGTGGCTGGGGTTGTTGAGCAGGCGCTCAAGCGGGCCGCCGGGCACCGGCGTCCGAACCTTGAGCTCCTCGAGCTCGTCGTCGTCGCTTTGGTTGCGGTGGACGGCCTGCTGGACGAGCTGCGCATCGACCGAGTCCCACAGGTACACGCCCACGCGATCGCAGTCGACGACCGAAGGAACCGCGTCTGCGAGGCGCAGCGCGACCTCGCGGCTGGTTCCGGCACGCGCGAGTGCCCTCGCCAGGTCGAGCAGCGCCGCCGACTGGTCGTAGCGCTGCTGGGCCTGCATCAGCGCGCTTGCGCCGTCCAGCGCGCTGGCCGCGTAGCGCGCGTACACCTGAAGTAGCTCGCGCTCCACGGGGAAGAAGCGCTGGTCTGCGTGGTGCATCGCCAGCAGCCGGCCGTACTCGTGCCGGTTTGACCCAACCGGGACTACGAGCCACGAGTCGGGGTGCGACGCGGGGTGGCGCTCCAGCACGAGCTTGGCGTATTCCATCGCTTCCTCGTCATCGAAGCCCTTGTGGTGGCAGTGGACCTCGCCATCGGGCGTCAGCCGCACGGCCACCAGGTAGCGCGGCGCGCGCACCTCGACTGCGGCTCGATCGGTGATCCGCGCGAGGACGTCGTCGATGTGGTCGGCCGCGATCAGGTCAGACGCGGTCGCGAACATGCTCTGCAGACGCTCGCGCATCGCGTCGAGCTGCTGGCGAAGCGCCGCCACCTGGCCCGACGTGTCGGCCGTCACCTTGGCCTGGTCGGCGTCCCAGGTGATGCGGTAGTGGCACTCCGAAGCGCCGTGCGCCGCGCACTGGTCGTGCTGGACGTGCGCTCTGGGGAGCCCGAACAGGATTGGGGTGGTGCTGAGCAGCCCGCGCGTCCAGGCGCAGTGGTGCGCGCTGCGCTCAAAGCCGGGCGCGGCGGTGGCAACGATCTCGGCAAAGCCCGGGCCGGCGTCGGTCGCCTCGAGCTGCGCGGCGACGCTGAACTTGCTCGCTGAGGTCGCGATCTGGCGGTACACGTTCTCCGGAGATCCGAGCGAGCGCAACAGCGCCGCAACTGGCGACGCGTTGAGCCGCTCGGCCGCGTCTGCGCCGACCGCACGCGCGAAATCGGGGTGGTGGGTGACGTCGGTTCCGGCCCGCCACAACGCGATCGCCTCGTCGTAGGAGATCCAGTTCGTGATGTCGAGCAGATACTCGGGGGAGCGCTCCGAGCCCGCGAGCGCGAGCAGCTTTCCGACCGCCTGATCTCCTCCAAAAGCATGCACCCGCGCCAGCAGGACCGCGCTCATCGAGCACGAGAAGTGGTTGCCGTCGGCAGCGGGTTCGGGGTCGGTTAGCACACCTCCCATGCACGGGTTATCGGAAAGCCCACGGCAATCGATTCCGTAGGAACTACGCAATGGACAACTTGGCGCCCCCCGTGGGTAGGCTGTCGGTCACAGCCCTGACAGCGTTAGGGTTCGGGGCGGGCGGGACCAAATACTGCAAAGTCGACCCGGAGCGGACATGACGAGCACCAACGCCAGCGCACACGTCACCGACCTGGCCTCCCTGCGCGAAAGCGCCGGCAAGCACCTCGGCTACACCGAGTGGGCGGAGATGACCCAGGAGCGGGTCAACCAGTTCGCCGACGCCACCGACGACCACCAGTTCATCCACGTCGACCCGGAGAAGGCGAAGAGCACGCCGTTCGGCGGGACCGTCGCCCACGGCTTCCTAAGCCTGTCGCTGACCGCGAGCGTAGGCCAGCAGCTGATGCACGTGAGCGACGCCAAGATGGCCGTCAACTATGGGCTAGACCGCGTCCGCTTCCCCGCCCCGTTGAAGGTCGGCGCGCGCTGGCGCGGCGGCGCCGAGATCGTCGAAGTGAGTGAGGCCGGCGGCGGCGTCCAGGTCAAGCAGCGGATCACGATCGAGGCCGAAGGCTCCGAGAAGCCCGTGTGCGTGGCCGACTGTCTCGTTCGCATCTACGGGTGACGATCGACGTCGACAGCCTCAATGCGATCGACGTGCATGTGCACGCCGAGCGCAACCGCGGGGAACCTCAGGATGAGGTCACCACGGGTCTGCTCGATGCTGCCGCCAAGTACTTCGGTGCCGAGCCGATCCAGCCGACCGCACAGGAGGTCGCCGACTACTACCGCGAACGCGGGATCCTCGCGGTCGTGTTCACAGTCGATGACGAGGCGGGCATGGGCCGCCGGCGCCTTGGCAACGACGAGGTGGTCGAAGCCGCCCGCGCCAACCCCGACGTGATGATCGCGTTTGGCAGTGTCGACCCCCACAAGGGCAAGCTCGGTGTGCGCGAGGCGCGCGAGCTGATCGAAGCCGGCGTTCGCGGCTTCAAGTTCCACCCCAATACGCAGGCGTTCTGGCCCAACGATCCCGAGTACTTCCCGCTGTACGAGGTGATTGCCGAGGCCGGGCTGATCGCGCTGTTTCACTCGGGCACGACCGGGATTGGCGCCGGCATGCCCGGTGGCGGCGGCGTTCGCCTGAAGTACTCAAATCCAATGGCCGTCGACGATGTCGCCGCCGAGTTCCCGGAGCTGGACATCATCCTCGCCCACCCTTCGTTTCCCTGGCAGGACGAGGCGCTGGCGATCGCGGTGCACAAGCCCAACGTCTACATCGACCTGTCGGGCTGGTCGCCGAAGTACTTCCCCGACAACCTCGTGCAGTACACGAACACGCTCCTGCGTCACAAGATGCTGTTCGGCTCCGACTATCCGCTGATCTCGCCCGACCGGTGGCTGTCTGACTTCGAGAAGATCCCGATCCGCGACGAAGTCCGTCCGCTCGTGCTCAAGGAGAACGCGGCGAAGCTCCTCGGCCTACGCTAGAGGCCGCCCGACAGCCGGTTCATCACGGCGCGCATCCCTTCGACCAGGATCGCGCGCTCGCGCTGGGGGACGTCAGCCAGGATCTGCTCTTGGAGGCCGGCCACGGCTCGGTCTGCGTCACGCAGCAGCTCGCGGCCGCGCTTGGTCAGCTCCGCCCGCAGGATCCTGGCGTGGTGAGCATCGGGCTCGCGCACGACCAGCTCGCGACGCTCGAGCCTCGTCAGGATCTCGATCATCGACTGCGGCGTCACCAGCGAGCGACGCGCCAGCTGGGCGTTGGAGAGACCTGGCCGGGCTCCCAGCACCGACAGCGCCGTGTACTCCTGCACGCTCAAGCCACACTGGGCCAGCCGGGTGCGCATCTCGCGGCGGATTCCCTGCTCGGCTCGGCCCACCACGTAGATGAACGATGGCGGCGGCTCTCGGTTCGCTCGCGACCTCGGCATCGGTTTCACGCTACATGAGCGAGCAAGCCCCTCATCTACGCTTGCAGACGACGGCCGATTGGAGCAGAAACGGACCCCGTCGGCGTCACGATCTACACCGACCCTGGGTGCCCGTTCGGGTTCAACGCCCAGCGCCCGTGAGGAGCTCGAGCACGCCGGCGCCCGGTTCGGGCCCATCGCAGGTGACGGATACTGGTCGTCCCGGTAGCGTCTGCACAACCGTTCACCCCGGCGGGGTGAGGCCAGCTCACCCCCGAGACCACGAATATCGACCGCCAGTCGTGCAAAGAGAGTCTCTTCCGTATGTAGTGGTCGGCGCCGTTGTCGCCGGCGAGCGAGGCTCGCGCGCGATCGCCTCGGTCGGGGTTGCCGCCGCCGGGGTGGCACTGAAGCCCGCCGGCCTGTGGTGGCGCTCGCCGCTCGGGGCGCCCGTGCGCAACCGGGTCGCCGCTGCGTCTGACGCGCTCGAGCGAAGCGGCCGCGAGCTTGTCGCGCGCACGAGCGACCAGGCCCGCGTCAGCGGGTCCAGGGAGCTCAAGCGGCTCGGCGATCAGCTCAATGAATCTGGCCTCACGGACGAGATCATCGACAAGCTGCTGTCCAGCGGCGCGTTTGACCGGATCGTCACCGTCGTGATCAACCATCCCGCGACCGAGGCGCTGGTCGTCAACGTGGTCGACGAACCCGCACTCGAACGACTGGTTGCGCGAGTCATGGAAAGCCGCCTGGTCGACGGCATCACCACGCAGCTGCTGGCCAGCGAGGAGATGCAGGCGATCCTCGACTACGTCACCCGCTCACCAGAATTGCGCGCAGCGCTCGCCCACCAGACAGCCGGGATGGCGGAGGACGTGGCAATCGGGGTCAGGTCGCGAACGTACAACGCCGATGCGGCGGCCGAGCGCTTCGCGCGTCGCCTGCTCAAGCGGCGATCCAAACCCGAGCCGCAGCAGTGACCGAAGAGCCTCAGATCCACATCGGCTACGCGGGACTGGTCACCCGGGCCGTGGCGCTCGGGCTCGACGCGCTCGTGGTCAACATCATCGCCGTGATCACCGGGGCTCTGATCAACCTGATCGCCTCGTTTTTCGGGAGCAACGGCACACTCAGTCCCCTGGAGGCGCTGCTTGGCGGTGCAGCGTGGCTTGTTTGGGGCGCTGTGTATTACACAGTCTTCTGGAGCCTCACCGGACAGACCCCCGGAGACCGGCTGATGGGAATCAGGGTGTACGGCACGACCTCGGACCGGATCCACATCCGCCAGGCGTTCGTTCGCTACTGGGCGATGTTGCTTGCTTTCCTGCCGTTGGGCGCGGGATTTGTGCCCGTGCTGTACGACGAGCGGCGGCGGGGTTGGCACGACCGGATCGCCAAGACCGTCGTGCGCTGGGACGAGGGCGAGGAGGTCACCGCGATAGCGGACCCGCCGGTCGCGGTGACCCCTATAGCGGAGCTTGGACCCGGCGCGGACGCCGGGACTGTGCCCGCTGGTCACGCTCCTACTGCGTGACGTGCTCATCATCCGAATGGGATGACCCGCGCACGTTTGGCCTGTCATACGCTTGCCATCACTGTTGCGCACAATTACCGGGTCGGCATCCCCGCGGCGGCGTGGCGGAGGCTGACCCGACGGGCAAAGATGGAGGGCAGTCATGGCCGATATCAACGTTGACGAGCTGGGGCCGGTCGATTACGTCGTGGT
>Ga0207693_10004211_pt1 | contig 12198 bp, 9 predicted proteins | sample LARL81metaG_FD_184347 | JGI IMG/M metagenome (GOLD analysis project Ga0207693, IMG submission 184347) | Corn, switchgrass and miscanthus rhizosphere microbial communities from Kellogg Biological Station, Michigan, USA - LAR L8-1 metaG... | ecosystem: Host-associated > Plants > Roots >...
TCATGGGTCCGCGGAAGCCCGTCACCTGATCCGTGAAGGCATGGCTCGAGTACACGCCGAGCGGGCCCTCCTGGATCGGGAGGATAGTCAACACTAATGACTCTCGCGAATCAGCTTAACCGAAAAACGGTCGGTTTCACGAGGGACACGCTCGTTAACCACTTCTGCGAGCCTCATTAGCTCCCTCCGGCAGCGGTTGCCCCCCTCGTGGCCCCGTCCCCATGACGTAATCTGCGAGACTCAAGACGCTGGCCGCCCAGAAGCGGCTGCCACTCCCGTGCAGCCGGAGCACCTCGATCCGCTCGGCCAGCCCGGGGCTGCCCGTGACCAGCATGCCGCCTTCGCCTGTCGTCATGCTCTTCGTCGGATAGAAGCTGAACGCGCCCACGTCGCCCCAGGCCCATGTGCCGGCCGTGCGTTGGTCCACACGAGCCGGCGGAGCACGGGAAGGTGGGCGAGGAAGCGGTTGGCGAAGCGGCTCAAGGGACTGAGCCGGACGGGGAGCAGGATATGGCCGCGCGCGCGTATCGCCTCGAACCCGGCGAGGCGGAGGAGATTCTCGATGTCGCCCACCGTGGTCCAGTTCAGGAAGGGCAGCGGATACTTGAGGCCGCGGGCCTCGAACAGGTGCACCACGGGCTGCCACAGCCGGCTGTACCAGTTGATGATGATGCGCGTGCGGGGATGGGAGACAGCGCGCAGCCGCTCGAGGGCCTCGCGGAGGTCGAAGAGATAGCCCACGAGGTCCGAGAGGACGATGTAGTCGAACACGCGATCCGGCAGCTCCAGCCGCTCCGCCGCGGCCTGGCGAAACTCCAGGCGGGGATGACGCTGGGCCGCCTCCTTGACCATGACGCTCGACAGATCCACCCCCACACCCTCCGAGGGCTCGAGCGCAGCGAGGAGATCGCCGGTACCGCAACCGATCCCGAGCACGCGCGTCCCGGGCGGCACGTAGAAGCGCGCGGTCCGCGTGATGCACTCGTGGTAGCCGGGATTGCGGGCGCGCCAGTAGCCGACACGCTCCGCGTAGTCGTCGAAGAAGGCCTCGAAGCCCGCGAGGTATTCGTCGAGCGCGGCGGGCGGCCGCTCCCCTCTCACCTGCCGTGCCCAGTGGACGGCGTCGCTGGCTGCCACGCTAGGAGCGGCCGCCTCCCTCGTCGAGATACCACCGCACGGTTCGCTCGAGACCCTCCTTCAAGGGCGTCCGCGCCTTGAACCCGAAGGCCTGAGTGGCCCGGGAGGTGTCGAGGGCCCGGCGCGGCTGGCCGTCGGGGCGATTCGCGTCCCAGGCGAGAGCACCCTCGTACCCGGTGACGTCCTTGATGAGCTCGCCCAGGCTCCGCGTGGAGATCTCCGAGCCCGATCGGATATTGACCGGCTCGCGGCTCTGGTAGCGTTCGGCGGCCAGCACCACCGCTTCCGCCGCATCCTCCACGAAGAGGAATTCCCGGGTAGGGTTGCCCGTGCCCCAGCAGCTCACGGACGGCGTCCGCGCCCGCTTGGCCTCGAGGCACTTCCGGATCAGCGCGGGAACGATATGAGAGCGCCTTGAGGTCGAAGTTGTCGCGTGGGCCGAGAGGATGGCGCACACGTGCGCGTGAGAAGGAGCAGCGACAGCGTCGCCATGCTGAGTACCGGACCCCAGGGCGGGCGCACGCAGACAATCAGGGCCACACCCCCGAGGAGGATGCTGGTCGCCAGTGAGTGATAGATCCCCTTCGCGAAGTAGCCGGCCAGGGCGCCCGGTGGGCCATCAGCGCCACCAGCCTTATGGCAAGCGCTGTCAGGCGTGCGGCCAGCAGACTGCGTCCCAGAGGATCTGCGATTCGCCCACAATCCCAGAGCGGTAGGGGCTAAGAAGCCCAATGCACACAGGTGCTCTCGTCGGTCCACGTCACGATCACTCGGGGAGCGCCCTGCCCTGGACCCAAGAGCGCGGCGGCCAGAGCGAGTGCAGACCAGAAGACCCAGCGCCGACGGAAGCGGTCGCTAGTCAGATCGGTCTGGTACTAAGGCCCGCACTCGAGGATCACGAGGTCGTTGTGCGGAAGGGAGGCGACGTGCGATCTACCTTGGTCGACGCGGCGCACACGGAAATGTCGCTCGACAATGGCCCGGTACTGATCGGGGCGGCGCACGAAGGTTCCCCGCTCCAGCTTTCTGAACTGCCGGTGAAGGAATGACGGATCGTTCCCGGCGGGGAACGCGATGTCGATCATCACAAAGGTGCCTCCATCGGTGAGCAGGCTCCGCATCCGGGCCAGTTCAGTGGACAGCTTGTCGTCGGCGATGTGATGGAAGCAGCAATTGGCCACGATCACGTCGAAGCCCGCGGCGGCGCGGAGCTCGGCTTCGCTCGAGATAAAGCGTGCCCCACGGTATAGGCGACGGGCATAGCTCACGAGCCGCGGATCGATGTCGTAGCCGACATAGCGCAGTCCCGCCCGCTGGAATGTCGGCGCGAAGAGGCCGGTGCCGCAGCCGAAGTCGAGGGCCGTGCGCCCTGGTGGCAGGCCGAGAGCGCGCAGGCGATCCAGGAGATCGCGGCGCTGCTCGAGCTTGTTCAGCGTGATGAGGCGCTGCACGACGTCGTTAAAGAGAGCCCAGGCCAGGCCCGTCGCGTCCATGCCCGTCACTGCGCACGCCCCTTCGGTGGAGGCGTGCCCGCAATCAGCGCCATCCTATCGGGCGGCGACAGTAGCCGAGTCATGGGAGTGGGTGATGACCTTGGTCACCGAAGTGAGCGCGTCGACGACGGTCTGGTGATACGAGGGGTACTTGGCCGTCTAGAGCCGTCATGATCCGCGGTGCAAGCTCACGGCGGCCGCCGAGTTCCAGTCCGCCGGGGGTCTAGTCCTCATCCCAGGCCACCACCCGCCCGCGCTGCTTGTCTGGCCGACGACCCAGCAGGACCCAGCGCGACCACCAGTAGAGGATATCCGAGACGGCGGCCACGATGGCCTTGAGCCGCGTGCCCTTGGCCTTACCCTTCTCGCGCTTGATGAAGGGCACCGAGATCTCCCTGATGGTCGTGCCGCGCCACCAGACCTTGAGCAGGCATTCCGGATTCGTGAAGGAGCTCTCCGTCTCGAGCGTCACCGACTGGATGAGCGCGCGTGGGTACACAGTCACGTTCTGGTAATCGCGGAGCGGGAGCCGGAAGAGGAACCTGATGAGCATGTAGTTGGTGACCGAGACGAGAGCCTTGCCGAAGTTGTCGGACCGCTTGGCGAAGATGCCTAGCGGAGAGACGGGAGCCAGCCGCACGCCCTGGAGCACCTCGTACTTCGCCACCTGCCCGAGGGAGGCCAGGATCTCGCGGATGTCATAGGCCCAGTCCACCGTCTGCCAGAAGAGATAGTCCTTGGTCGCGAGCGAGATGGCCCGCTTGGTGTTGTAGCCCGGACCCCGGTTCCCCTCGTTCTGGTAGACGCGGAGCCAGGGCCGGGTCTTCTGGTACTCGTAGGCGATCTCCCAGGTGCGATCGGTGCTCCCGTCCTCGATGATGATGACCTCGAAGTCGTCCGTGACCTGCCGGAGGCATTGCTCGGCCTTCTCGATGTACTCGCCGACGCTCGCCTCCTCGTTGAGCGCCCAGCCGAGCAACGACAGGCTAAACGGCAGCTTGCGGCCCATGACCTGATTCGACGGAGACGCCTGGCTCATTCGCCTCCCATCATGTACATATCGTGCCACTCCTGGAATACGACGAGGGAGAGCACCTTGTTGACGAAGCGGTAGTCGTGCTGACCCCGGTACAGCTCGTCCACAAGGGTCTGCACCCGGTCGGAGTCGAAGAGCGCGTGCTTGGCCATGCGCGACGGGCTCAGGGTCCCGCGGACATAGTCCTCGAGCCCATGGAGGAGCCAGTCGGTCACCGGCATGACGAAGCCTTCCTTCGGACGGAAGACCATCTCCTCGGGGAAGTATCTGAGCGCCGCCTGCTTGAGCAGGTACTTGCTCTCCCCGCCCCGCATCTTGAGCGGCCCGGGAAGCCCCGCCACGAACTGGACGACCTCGGTGTCGAGGAAGGCCGTCCGCACCTCGAGGGAATGAGCCATGGACAGCCGGTCCACGAACGTCATCACCTGGTCGGGGAATATGGTCCGGAATTCCGCTTCGAGAATGCGGTTCACCGGATCCGTAGCGGAGAGCCCGGCGAACAGGCGCCGGAGATGCTCACGAGTGCTGAAGCCGCCCATGGCCGCGGACACATCGGGCGCCCACAGGCGGCTCTTCTCCTCGTCCGTGAACACCATCAGCTCGTGGCGCCACTCCCAGTCCGCCATGGGGGCCAGCCTGGCCAGGAAATCCGGCTGCGTCTCGAAGGGGCGGATGAGCGACACGTCGCCGCTCCTCGCATACTCGGCATAGTTCGCCAGAGGCAGGGCGAGGCGGTGGGAGAGATAGCTGCCGAAAAGCTCGTCGGCGCCGTCTCCCGCTATCGCCACCTTGACGTGCCGGCTGATGAGCTGGGCGAGGAAATACGTGGACACCACGCCGGCGAATGGCTCGTCGAAGCAGCGGAGGATACGCCGGAGGCTGTCGGGGTAGTCGCCGAAGGCGATGGTCTCCTCGTGGTGCTCGGTGTCGTACCGCTCGGCCACCCAGCGCGCCCAGCGCCTGTCCTGCTCCTTGCCCGCGGTGGTCGAGCCCTCGGCATAGGTCAGGGTGAAGGTCTTGACCGGCCCCGTGGAGAGCTCGGCGGCCAAGGCCGTGGAAAGGCTCGAGTCGATGCCTCCGCTCAGGAAGAACCCGATGGGCACGTCCGACATCAGCCGGCGCTCGACCCCGCGCCGCAAGAGCTCGAGGAGGCGGTCGACGATCTCTCCTTCCGTCATCGCCGCCGCCTCGGCCGAGGGAGAGAAGTCCACGTCCCAGTAGCGGCGTATCGCGGGCGGGGCGCCGGGACGGTAGACGAGCAAATGGGCGGGCGGAAGCATCCGCACGCCTTCGAAGATGGAGAGCGGATGAGGCACGTGCTTGTAGCTCAGATAGTGGTAGAGCGCCTCGAGATCGATGCGGCGCTCGAATCCGGCGATACGCAGGAGCGCCTTAATCTCCGAGGCAAAATAAAGCGCGCCGCGATGTTGATGGTAATAGAGCGGTTTCTTCCCCATCCGGTCCCGGGCGAGGATTCCCACCTTGCCGGCATCGTCCCAGACCGCCACCGCGAACATCCCGTCGATCTTGGTGGCGAGCTCCGCGCCGTGCTCCTCGTAGAGGTGCGGGAGCGTCTCGGTGTCACAGCGGCTGGCGAACCGATGGCCCCGGGCGAGGAGATCCCGCCGCAGGGTGGGAAAGTTGTAGAGCTCGCCGTTCTGGGCGGCCCAGACCGTGCCGTCCTCGTTGGACACCGGCTGCCGTCCGCCCTCGACGTCCACGATGCTGAGCCGGCAGGCGCCGAGCGCAAAATCCCGGCCACTCACCGCGTGCTCGTCGTCGGGGCCACGATGGGTCAAGGTGCCGAGCATGGCGCGGACCGTGTCCACGTCGCCCAGGCCAAAGACCCCGCAGATCCCGCACATGTCAGTTCCCCAAAGGCGCGTAGGTGCCGGGGCGAAGCCCCTCGTGTACGGGGGAAACGGCATGCGCAGCCCGCACCGATACCGTTTCGTCCAGGATGCGCTCCTCGACCGAGCCCGCGCGCGCGTCCACGAGATACTCGGCCGCCGGGACCACGTCGAAGCGGCGCTCGGCCTTGCGGATGTTCACGTATTCGAAGACGAGCACGCTGTCCGGCGGACAGGGCACCGTCCGCGCATAGCGGAGCAGCCGGTCGCGAAAGAGCGTCGCATTGCTCGGATAGTACTTCAACGTGGTGAAGAGGCTGGTCACCGCCACCGACTCGCAGACATGGCCGAAGCGCAGCCCTCCGCCCCAGCCGTAGCGGCTGATCACGCGGCGGGAGCCGCCCGCCACGGGCTGCGAGTGGATGCGGACGAAGAAGTTGACCACGTCCACGGAGAAGACGCGCCAGATGATGATGCCGAAGAAATTCGTGTACGCGTCGAGCGCGCGCTGAAGCGGGCCGGGCAGCGTGCCGCGCGCGTAGAAGTTGTAGAAGAGTCCCGCGTGGGCCAGCGGGAGGAGGGCCAGGTATCCCCACAGGACAACGCCGAGGGCGGCGCCCACGAGCGGCCACGGCTCGGCCGGGACGCCGGGGCCGCCGCCGAAGGCCTGAACGATCCAGACGGCGATGCGGTCGCCCCAGCTCCCCGGATGGAAGAAGAGAACGCCCCCCAGCATCACCATCTCGCAGAGGAATCCCAGGCGGATATGCGTGGCGATGAACGCGAAGCTCCCGATGATGAGGAGGGCGCCCAGGAACCGCGTGGCCGGGAAAAGCATGAGGAGCGCGGCCACCACCTCGGTCGTCCACGCGAGCTGATTCAGCGTCCAGACTATCCAGTGACCGGGCGGCATGGCGGCGTACCTGCGCCACCAGTAGCCCCACTGCGGATTGGCCAGACCGAACTCCATGCCGAAGTTCCGCAGATAGCCGGCGGAGAGCTTGTAGAGGCCGGCCGAGAGCATGATCAGGGCGAAGTCCACCTGGAGCACGAGCAGGGCGAGCCCCCGGCGCTCCGGCGCCACGCGCGCGGTGAATTCCAGCAGGAAGACGGCCGCGGCCATCCAGTAGGTCATGAAGCCGGGCGCTCCCATCCCGCGCGCGACGCCCCGCCAGCGCAGCCTGACGAAGAAGTAGCGGCAGAGAAGGAGGTTCCAGAGCGCCGGCCACCAGGCTCCCCATCCGGTGACGAGGAGGGCGGCCGCGAGAAGCCAGGAGGCCATGAGCAGGGGATAGACCACCGGGTTCTGCACGGCGTCTACCCACGTCGAGGACTGGGTGTAGCCACCCCAGCGCTCGCTCATGAAGAAACGCCGCCCATGGGGCAGCGTCATGAGGAGAAACCCGAGCAGGGCGATCCCATAGCCGGCGCGAAGGACCGTTTGCGCGGCGGGGCCGAGCTCGGGCATCCAGAGCCCGCCAGACCAGGTGAGCGGCATCACGGCCCCAGCCGCAGGCCCGGGGCGAGCCCGAGGGCGGCCAGCTCGCCCGGACCGGCGGCTCGGCCGCCGACCTCGGCGGCGACGATGACGAGATCGCCGCTCCCCGTGCCGACCCGGGCACCGCGTCCGTCCACCCGTGACACGACGCCGGGCGCCGCCGACCCGCCGTCGCCTTGGGTCACGACCACGCGGCGAACGACCAGCTTCTCCCCGCCGAGCCGGGTGAAAGCGCCGGGCCACGGCGCGGCCAAGGCGCGCACGAGATTGTGGATGCTCGCGGCGGGAGCGGACCAGTTGATCCGTCCGTCCTCCGGAGTGCGCAACGGATAGTACTTGGCGCGCGACTCGTCCTGCGGCACCCGTGGCGCCGTGCCCGCCGCGATGGCGGGCCACCAGCGCCGCAAGAGCCGCGAGCCGGCGTCCCTCAGCTTCCCCCGCACCGCGGGCGCGTCGTCCTCGGGCCCGATGGCGAAGCGCTCCTCGGCGATGACGGGGCCGGTGTCGATGCCGGCATCGGCGTAGTGCAGGGTCACGCCCGTCTCGGTCTCTCCATTGATGATGGCCCATTGCATGACGTGAGGCCCCCGGTAGCTCGGGAGGAGACCTCCGTGTACGTTGACGCAGCCACGCCGCGGCACGCCAATCACCGCCGCGGGCAGAATCATGGAATAGGACCAGATCACGATCGTGTCCGGGGCCAGCGTTTCGAGCTCCCGTACGAACGGATCGATGCGGTCACGAGACGGCTGAACCCGTATGGGCAGCCCCGCCTCGCGGGCTGCCGCCCTGGCGATCTCCACGTCATGACCGACCCGATTCGACGGCAGGACCAGGGCGAGAACCTGGGCGCCTGCCTCGGCAAGGGCGGCGAAGGCCGCCGTCCCCATATCACCGTAGCTGAAGACAATGGCCGTGCTCATGACACGTCATCCAACTCGGGACGCGCTCGTCATCGGGCGCAGCGGGGATGACGCAGGCCGGAGGCCGGCGCTCCGGAGCTCAGGCCGGAGGCTCGTAGACCTGCACCTCGACACCAAGATCCTTGCGCATGACGTCCTTGAGATGTCGGGCCGACGTCTTGAGCACCTTGAGCCAGCCGTGCTCCCAGTCGCGAATGCCGGCGAGCCATGCCGAGCAGCCGCGGCACGGCCACGCTTCGGCGCCCCTGCCCTCGAGGTGAAGCCGGCGGTACTGGGTGAAGGTCTCGCCGTGCCAGATCTCCTTGATCGACACGTCGTTGATGTTCGGGAAAAACTTGGCCGTCCGGAACGAGATGTCCTGCCCGCACAGCGCCACGCGACCGAGGGTGTCCACGTTGAGGCGCTCGAAGGGCCAGACGCACGGCTCCTTCCGCTCCGAAGGAAGATGGCCGTAGAGGTGCGGGTCGAGGGCGCGGCCGAGGGGGATCACGGTGTTGTCGTCCCAGCTCAGGAACTTGCGCGTGATCACCTCGTCCACACCCACCGTCTTGAGCCAGAAGTCCACCGCGGCGGCCAGCCGATCGGCCACGGCCTCTTGCTGGATGATCGAGACCACCACGCGCGTGGTGGCCCGGAGATCCTTCCGTATCTCGAGGGCGGCCTTGACGTGGGCCACCTGCTCTTCCCACCACGCCGCAGGGTTCCTCGGCGGCCCCCCGTGGGGCGGGCGGACCTTGGCGTAGGTCTCCGCGTCGCCGGCGTCCATGGAAAACTCGATGAGGTCGATGCCGGCGGCAATGATCCGCTCGAGCTTGCGACGCTGCTTGGGCAGCGGGCCGAACATACTGCCGTTCGTATTGAGCCAGATCCTTGCGCCCTTTTCCTTGGCGTACTCGATCATCTCCACCATGCGCGGATGCAGCATGGGCTCGCCCCCGCCCGTGCAGCGCATCCAGGACTGGTAGGGGCCACACTCGTCGGCTATCTTGTTCCACAGGGCCTGGGGCAGCAGGTCTCCGCCTTCGGCGTGGTAGAACTTCCGGATATCCGAGTTCCCGTCCGTGTAGGGACAATTGGGGCAGCCGAAGTTGCAGGGATAGATGATCGAGATCACGATCATCATGGGAAATTCTTCCGCCCCTGCCCTGAGTCCGTAGTGCGGCTGCGCCGAGATCTCCGTGCCCTTCATGTCAGGCAAGAGTATACGCCAACCTCTCGCCTGAAACGTGGGCGAAAAGGGCGCCGGAGATGCTTCATGCCCCTCTCACGCACAGGGCGAAGAGCTTGTTGGAGAGCCGGAGCCCTATCCGCGACTCCCGCAGGCGTCGGAGCCAGCGCACGTGCCCCTCGCCGGGCACGGCCGTGCCTTCGAGATGCACGCGGACAAAGCGCGGCCGGAGCAGCCGCTCCAGACGTCCGGCGGACAGCGGCGAGATATGGGTCGGATCGTCCTTGAGTCGGGCCCAGCTGCGCTGATGCACCGCCGCGCGCAGATCGAAGAGCCGCTTCATCGGATAGTTCGGCGTGGTCAGGGCGAGCCGTCCCCCGGAGCGGAGGACCCGGCAGGTCTCGTCCAGGCTCGACGCGGGCGACCGGGTATGCTCGATCACCTCCATGAAGCTCACGAGGTCGAAGGCGCCTTCCTTGAACGGCAGAGCCTCCGACTGCGCGACCACCACGGGAAAGCCCTTGGCGCGGATCCGGCGGGCGCGCAGCAGGCTGATCTCGCAGGCCACGAGGCGCGCCCCCGCGCCCAGCAGGGGCGCGAGGAGATCGAGATAGCGGCCGTCGCCCGCGCCCAGATCCAGCACCGAGCGGGGGCCGTCGAGAGCGAGCCGGCGGAGCCGGGTGGCCACAAATTCCGGAAGCGCTTCGTCCATGCGGACGTCCCGCGCATAGTCCTCGAAGAGGTCCGTGAGGGAGCCGGCGCCGGACACGGACTGGACGAAGGCCACCTCCGCCTTGAGCAGGGCGTGCGCATCGAAGAGCGACAGCGCCTGAGCGCGGGCGCGCTCGCCGAGGCCGTCGGCGAGGGGCCGGTCGGCGAGAAGCCGGCCGACGGCGCTCGCAATGTCCTCCACTCTCTCGGGATCGAAGAGGAGGCCGGTCACCCTGTCCTCCAGTATCGAGGGAATGCCGCCACGCGCCGAGGCGGCGCAGGGCAGGCCGCAGGCCATGGCTTCGATGAGCGCCTTGGGATTGCCCTCGGAGAGCGAGGGCAGGACGAAGCAGTCGGCGGACTGGAAGTGACGCGGCAGCTGGCCGTGGGGGACCACGCCCCGAAAGTCCGCCTCGACGCCCGCGGCGCGCGCCCGCTGCTCGAGGTCACCGCGCAGACCGCCGTCGCCCACGAGGACGAGGCGCGGCGCCTCCCTGACCAGGGCCAGCGCCTCGATGAGCCGAGCCAGATTCTTCTCCGGCGAGAGCCGGCCCACGTAGAGCACGGTGCGGGCGCCATGCTTGGGGCGGGGCGCCGCGGGCGGGGCGAAGCTCTCCGTGTCCACGCCGTTGGGAAAGTAGGCGAGACGCGGCCGGGCGGAGTGCCGGGCGAGCAAGGTTTTCATCTCGTGGGAGGTGACGATAACGCCGGCGGCGCGGGGAAACGTCACGTGCTCGAGCCAGCGGTAGAGGCGAGGCTTGAGCCGCGAGCCGGCGAGACGCGCGATCTCGCCGTAGTGATACCCGTAGGTGACGACGAAAGGGATGCCGTAGAGCGCCCGTGCCACCAGGGCCGGGATAACCCCAGGAAACTGCTCGATGCGGAGCGCCCCGCACTCGCGGAGCTGGCGGCGGTACAGGAAGGGCAGGAGAAGCGCATAGACGCGGGCGGGCCACGGCCCGCGGCGGGGAAGTACCGTCACCTTGTCGAGGAGCAGCGGATCGCGGGTGAAGTCGCCCAGCGACTCCTTGAAGTAGCTGAAGTAGTAGACGCGGTCGTACGCCTCGCAGTAGTGGCGGAGATCGTAGTTCAAAAGCCGCTCGTGCTGGCCCGTGCGGCGCAGGTCGGTGAGCCCGCTCCCGAGGGCGGGCAGGATGCCGATCGTCCGGAACGCGGGCGGGCCGCTCATGACCGGGTCTTGCCGTAGGCGGCGAGCAGGTCGGCCACGACGCGATCCTCGCTGAACTTCCGGAGCACCGTCTCGGAGGCCTGCCGCCCCAGGGAGAGACGGAGCTCCCCGTTGGCGAGCAGCTCCTCGAGGGCGTGGGCGAGGGCCGGCGCGTCGCTTCGCTCCACGAGAAGCCCGGTGGACTTGTCCTCCACCGCCTCCGGTGTCCCGCCGATCCGGGTGCCCACGACGGGCCGGGCGAACGCCGCCGCTTCCAGAGGAACGCGGCTGAACGGCTCCGGCCACACCGCGGGGTGCGCCACCACGTCGCTCAGCGCGTAGAGCTGCTCCACCTCGGCGTGGGGACGGCTGCCCAGGAAGTGGATATCCGGGCTCCGGGGCATCCAGTCGGGCGGACCTTCGCCGGCCACCGCGAAGCTGGCCTCGGGCATGCGCGACTTCACCATGCGGACGGCCTCGGCGAACACGGGATAGCCCTTGCCCGGAGAGCATTTGCCGACATAGAGCACGAGGGGCCCCGCGGGCAGGCCGAAGTCGGCCCGCGTCCGGCTCTCCATGGAGCCCGTGCCGCTCGTGGACGGCGGCAGGTTGTAGACGACGTGGCTGCGCTCGGGGCGCAGCCGGTGCGCGCGGGCGTAGATGTCGAGGAGGCTCTGGCTCACCGCGGTGACCCCGTCCACCCGCTTCACGAGTGCCCGCTTGAGCCACGCGTCCATGTAGAGGAGGCCGAGCGAGCAGCGGATCCGCAACCGGCGAAGCGCGCTGCCGCGAATGTACTGGCGGAAGAAATCCGGCGCACATTCGCGCTGGAGCTTGCCCGCGCTGCAATCGGCGGGCACGTGACGGTGGCGGAGGAGGCAGGTGGTGATCGGGCAGATGAGGCCGAAGTCCCGGAGCGAGAGGTACACCGGCTTCCCCAGCCGCCGCGAAGCGAGGAACGCGCCCACCAGCGCGTGCTTCTCCTGCGCGTGGATCAGATCGGCCCCCATCCGCCGCGCCGCGGACACGAGGGCACGGGCGAAGAGCAGGTGGAAGAGCGGATTGACGTGGTCGCTCAGGGGCGCGAGCCCCGCTCCGGGCCGCAGGCGGCGCCAGAACGGGAAGCGGATCACCGACACGCCGTTGACCTCCTCGGTGGCCGCGGCGCCGTAGTTCGGCGTCACCACGGTCACCGAGTGGCCGCGGGCGATGAG
>Ga0207693_10004212_pt1 | contig 12197 bp, 10 predicted proteins | sample LARL81metaG_FD_184347 | JGI IMG/M metagenome (GOLD analysis project Ga0207693, IMG submission 184347) | Corn, switchgrass and miscanthus rhizosphere microbial communities from Kellogg Biological Station, Michigan, USA - LAR L8-1 metaG... | ecosystem: Host-associated > Plants > Roots >...
GACGGCTCCTTCCTGTACTCGCCGCAGGCGCTCTGGACGGCGGTCAGGGAAGGCCTCCCGGTCGTGGCCGTCGTCATGAACAACCGCGGCTACCTGATCCTGCGGCGGTTCCTGGCCGAGATGCGCGGGCCGTCCGGGCGGGACGCGCCGCGGGCCGGGCTCGACATCGCCGACCCCGGCGTCGATCTGGTGTCGGTCGCGCGGGGGTTCGGCGCCGACGCCGTCCGGGTGGACCGCGTGCCCGAGGTGGGGGACGCCGTCCGCGCGGCGCTGGCCACCGCCCGGCCCACCGTGATCGAGGCGCAGGTCACCGCGCCCGCGGTGGGCTGACCCGCAGTGGGCTGAACAGCGTGGCGGGAGATAATCGCGGGTGTAACCGGAGGAGGGCAGCACGAATGGATCCGCAGGAGCCGTTCATCCGCAGGCCGGAGGCCACCGCTCTGCTGGTGATCGACATGCAGAACGACTTCCTCGTGCCCGATGGGCCACTGCCGGCCGCGGGCGGAATGGCGCTGGTGCCGGTCATCGCCGGCCTGGCGCGGCGGGCCCGGCGGGCCGGCGCGCCCGTTATCTTCACCCAGGAAGCCCACCGGCCCGGGTACCAGGACTTCGGGATCGAGCGCTTCTTCGAGCCCATCCACTGTGTCGAGGGTGGCACCGGGATCGACATCGTGGACGGCCTCGCCCCGGCGCCGTCCGACCTGATCGTCGGGGCCAAGCGACGGTATGACGCATTCCTCGGCACCGAGCTTGACCTGCTGCTGCGGCTGCACGAGATCGAGAACCTGGTCGTGGTGGGCGTCGACACCGATGTGTGCGTCTCGGCCACCGTCCAGCACGCGCGGAACCTGGACTACCGGTGCCTGGTCCTGCGGGACGCGACGGCGGGGACAAGCGTCGAGCGGCACGAGGCGGCCCTGCTCTGCCTGGAGGTCGCGTTCGCGCGGATCGAGACGGTCGACAGCGCCTGCAAGCTCGTCGGCTGGGCCGAGGCCACCTGATCCCGGCCCGGCCCGCTCACGGCAGCGTCTGGAGCGTGTCGCCGGATATCTCGTCCATGCGCAGGATCTGCAGGGCAACGCCGATCCGCAGCGCCGCCGCCGCGTCGTCCGCGAACGCGCCCAGCATCCGCTCCAGCTTCGTCACCCGGTAGCGCATCGTGTTGTAGTGGTAGTGCAGGATGCGGGCCGACTCGGCCACGTTGAAGCGCGTGCTGGACAGCACCGCCAGCGACTTGAGCAGATCGGAGCGGGCGGGCTCGGGCAGCTCGAGCACGGGACCGAGCGTGTCCTGCACGAACGCCCGCAGCTCGGCCTGGCTCACGTTGCTGAGCAGCCGGTACAGGCCGAGCCCGGCGAAGTTGGTGACCGCGCCGCTGCCGCTGAGCCGCTGGCCCACCTGCAGCGCCACCCTCGCCTCCTCGTACAGCCGCGGGATGTCCAGCGGCCCGGCGGCGGCCTGGCTGACACCGACCGAGTAGGGCCGCCCGGTCGCCGCCGTCATGTCCGCGTGCACCTTGCTGGCGATCGCCTCCGCCCCGGCCGCCCCGACCACGGCGACGAGCTCGGTGGCGAACCCGGCCACCGCGGCGCTGCGGTCCTTGTCCCGGATCGCCAGGGTCCACAGCTCGACCGCCCGCAGCCCGGATGCCTCCTGCTGGTCGGCCGGCTCGTCGCTGCGCTCGGCGCCGGACTGGCGGGCCACCAGCACGGCCAGCGGCCGCTGCAGGTCCCAGCCGAACCTGACGGCCCGCGCCAGCGCCTGGTCCGGGTCGGCCGCCGTGCCGGTGACCAGGTCGTGCAGCGCGTTCGACGCGAACTGCTGCTCGACCGCGAGCACGGCAAGATCACGGGTGATCTCCAGCGCGGCCACGAGCGCGGCCTGCTCGACCGCGAGGCCGGCCACCCCGGGCAGGCCCTGCGCCCCGCCCACCGCGAGCACGAACCCGTAGCTCATGTCACCGGCGCGGATGACCGCGGCCGCCCAGTGCGTCCCGGCCTCGTCGTCGGAGTGCACGCCCGCGGCCAGCCGGGCGGTGTCCACCAGGCCGCTGTCGTCGCGGAAGCCGCCGGCCGGGACGCCGGACCGGGTGGTGGCGGCCAGCGGGTAGCCGGTCGGGTCGCAGATGACCACGTCGGCGCCGGGCAGGACGTCGGCCAGTTCGTCCGACAGCCGGGCCAGCCCGCCGCCGGTCAGCGCGATGCCAAGGAACGCGTCGTGGATCTGCTGCCTTCTGGCCAGCGCGGCCGCCTGCCGGTTGACGATCGTCTCGAACGTCTGGCTCAGCACGTCATCGAGCGGCGACGTGGCGGGGATCACCACGATGGGGAAGCCGGCCCGGTCGGCCAGCTCCACCGCCGCCGGCGGGACCTCGGCCAGGTACTCGTCCAGCTTGACGCCCAGGCCCGCCAGGCCGTTGCCGGCCAGCTGCTCGATCAGCCGGCAGAACTCCTCGCTCTGGCGGGGCAGCGGGTACCCGGTGGTCAGCAGGAACTCGTCCTGCTTGGTCCACCGCACGATGTTCGGCACCGTCATCACGTTGAGCCGCCGGACCGGCCGGTCCAGCCCGTCGGCGCCGGCGATGATCCGCGCCCCGCGCATGGCGTCCTCGGCCAGCATCTCCCGGACGGTCGGCGCGTCGGCCGTGACCTGGCTCCCCCGCCGCCGGCGGCCGGGCAGCGAGACGACGTTCCCGCGCCCGCCGGATTCCCCATGCGGGGCGGACCGGCGGGTCACCGCCGGCCTGCCGGTGGCCGCGCCGCGGCCGCGCCGGATGGCCACCGGCTCAGCCCGGGTCGCTGGCCGGCAACGGCCCGGCGCACGGATCTTCGACCAGGCCGCGGGCCCAGGCCAGGTCCGCCGCGCTGGGCTCGGTGTCGGCGTCCACGTCGAGCAGCTGCATCGGGTTGTCGCTGATCATCTGGATCACCTGCTCCATCGGCACCCCCTTCTCGAAGATCGTCTGCGCGAAGATGCGCAGCGCCTCCGACGGCAGCGGATTGTGCCGCTGCCCGGTGTCGGAGACGAGCAGGCAGCGGGACGCCCCGATCCTCTCCACGCTCGCCGCGATCTTCTCTGGGGCGGCATACTGCCAGGCCGGCGAGACCGTGCAGTAGCCGAATTCCGGCATGGCGCCCAGCCGGGCGATCTCCTCCAGGGTGTCCAGGTCGAGGTTGGGCACCCGGAAGTAGGGGTGGGTGACGACGATCTTCTCCACGCCGACCGCACGGGCCTCGCGCACGAGCGCCACGATCTCCCTCGGGGCCAGGTGTGAGGTGCCGAGGATCGCGCCGTGCTGCGCGACCAGCTCCAGCACCTCCTTGACCTCGGGCCGGAGCTTCCCGTCCTTGTCCTCCACCCAGATCCCCTCGGCCTGGCTCCGGCCGCCCTGCTGCGAGTCGTAGCCGCCGGTGCCGCCGTGAATCTCGGCGTGATAGCCCGCGTCCACCGTGGGCATCCACACCTCCTTGCCGCCGAGCCGCAGCGACGCCTCGACGGCCGCCGGGTTGATGCCGCCCACGTAGTAGTTGAGGACGATCCCGCCGAACACGCGGATGCCGGGGATGACCCGCTGCACCAGGTAGGCGCGCGACACCGTGTTCTCGTGATGGCACTTGAGCAGGATCGCCTTCATGCCCGCGTCGCGGGCCGCCCGCACGATGTCGAAGTCGTCGGCCAGCCGGGGGAACAGGTCGGGATACGGGTGGCAGTGCAGGTCCACCGCACCAGCCACGTCGATGAGCGGCCCGTTGTACGTGCGCCTGGTCATGCTGTTCCCTCCCGCGGCCATGGTCAGAATCCGGTGATGACGGAGAATCCGAGCGTCTCGTAGGAGTCCATCGCGTCCAGTACCCCGCTGGCCTGCTCCAGCGGCAGCGTCTGGCCGACGATCCGGGCCGGCTGCAGTACCCCGGTCTCCACCAGCCCGAGCAGCCGTGGGTAGTCCACGTGCGGGTTCCCCACGCTCCCGGCGATCTCGATCTCGGCCTCGATGATGTGGTCGAGCGGGATGCCCACGTAGCCGCGCTCCGCCTGGCTGGTCAGGCCGACCTGCACCAGCCGGCCGCCCTTGCACAGCGACAGCACCGCCGCCTCGACCAGCGTTGCCACGCCGATCCCGCCGATCGCCAGGTCGGCGCCGCCGCCGGTGAGCTCCTTGATGGCCGCGGCGACATCGGCCGTCCTTGCATTGACCGCGTGCAGAGCGCCCTCGGCCTTGGCCTTCTCCAGCTTGGCCTCATCCAGGTCGACCGCGATGACCCGGCCGCCGAGCGCCGCGGCGATCTGCACGGCCGACAGGCCGATGCCGCCCGCGCCGTGTACCGCGACCCACTGGCCGGCGGCCAGCCGGCCCTGCCTGGTCACGGCGTGGAACGCCGTCATGTAGCGGCAGCCGATCGCCGCCGCGGACAGCGCGTCGATGCTGTCCGGCAGCTTGATGCAGTTGAAGTCCGCGTTGCGGATGGCGGCATATTGGGCGTAGCCGCCATCGTGGGTGAGGCCGAGGAACTGCATGTCGTCGCAGAGGTTGGAGCGGCCGATCATGCAGTAGCCGCACCGCCCGCAGGACTCGTGGAACGGGGTCGTCACCCGGTCCCCGGGCCGGACGCGGGACACCCCGGCGCCGACCGCCACCACCGTTCCGCCCAGCTCGTGCCCCATCACCAGCGGCAGCGTCGGGACCAGGCCCACCCAGTCCCAGTCACCGTTCCACACGTGCCAGTCGGTCCGGCAGATGCCCTCGGCCTCGACCTCGACGACCGCCTCGCCCGCTCCCGGCGCCGGATCGGGGAGGTCGGCCAGCTCCAGCGGCCGGCGCCGCTCGACCAGCCTGGCCGCCTTCATGCCCGGGCCTGCTCAGCTGCCATCGGTGACTCCTCACGGGCGTGCTGGACGTGCGTGACGCGGGGGCGTGTCCCGCTCCAGGACATAGCGCGTGGTCTCACACTAAAGGTGGGCGTCCCGGGCGCGGTATGTCAAAGTTTGCCGTATGGCGGCCGGATTTCCTGGCAGCCGCTGCCGAACTGGCGCTCACGTGTCGCGCGCGTCGATCAGCGCGAGCACCCGCTCGGGGGTCATCGGCAGCTGGGCCGGGCGGACGCCGATCGCGTCCTGGATGGCGCTGGCGATGGTGGCGGCCACGTTCCCGATCGGCGGCTCGCCGATCCCGCGCGCCCCGAGCGGGCCCTTGCCCTCGCCGCTCTCGACGATGGCGACGAGCACGTCGGGGAAGTCCTGCGCGTTCGGGATCAGGTAGTTGGCGAACAGGGCCGCCTGCGCGTAGCCGTCCTGGATGTCCATGTCCTCGGTGAGCGCGTAGCCGAGGCCCTGCATGGCGCCGCCCTGGATCTGGCCCTCCACCCGCATCGGGTTGATCGCCCGGCCCACGTCGTGGCATGCCGCGTACCGCAGCACCCTGACCTGCCCGGTCTCGGTGTCGACCTCCACGTCGGCCGCGTGCGTGCCGTAGGTGTAGTCGGGGAACGTGTCGCCCTGCCCGGTGCGCGGGTCGAACGAGCCCGCCTCCCCCCGCCAGGTGGACAGGTGCGCCGTGCTGATCGACCGCTGCTCGCAGGCGGCGGCCAGTTCGGCCAGCGTCACGCTCACGCCGCCGCCGTCCCCGCCGTGACCGTCCGCGCCGTGACCGTCCCCGCCGCCACCGTCTCCGCCGCCCGCCGCGCCCGCTGCCCCGGCAGGCCAGACCCGGCCGGTGGCGAACTCGAGCCCGTCCGGTGGCACGCCGAGCAGGTCGGCCGCGACCGGCGCCATCCGGTCGCGCAGCTCGCGGGCCGCCTGCAGCACCGCGTTCCCGGACATGTACAGCTGGCGGGTGGCGAACGTGCCGCCGGCCGGCGGGTTGAGCGCGCTGTCGCCGATGTAGATGCTGATGTCGTCCAGGGGCGCGCCGAGCACCTCGGCCGCGATCTGGCACAGGCTGGCCGCCTGCCCGGCGCCGAGGTCGGTGACGCCGCAGCGGATCAGCAGCGTGCCGTCCGCCTGCAGGCTCAGCCAGGCCGCCGCCTTGTCCCGGAACCAGATGGCCCGGCCGTAGGGATGCCGGTTGCAGCCGATGCCGCGGCCGGTCACCTTGCCCGGCGCGGACGGCGCGGGCGGCTCGCCGAGCAGCGCGACCGCCCGGCGCATGGTCTGGCCAACCTCGACGCAGGTGCCGAGCGGCTCCCCGCTCGGCAGCAGGTCGCCCTTGGCCAGGAAGTTGCGCTCGCGCAGCTCGGTCCGGGACATGCCGAGGCGCGCGGCCAGCTCGTCCATCTGCGACTCGTAGCCGAGCACGATCTGCATGGCGCCGAACCCGCGGAACGCGCTGGAGGGCACGTTGTTGGTGAACACCGCGCTGGAGGTGATGCTCGCGTTCGGCACCCGGTAGGGCCCGGACGCGCAGGCGGCCGCGGCGAACAGCACCCGGGGCGACAGGTTGGGGTAGGCACCGGCGTCGCCGATGATCTCGACCTGCTGAGCGGTGAGCGTGCCGTCGCCGCTCGCCCCGGTCCGGTAGCGCATGATGAACGGGTGCCGCTTGGTGCTGCCGACCAGCGACTCCTGCCGGTCCCAGATCATCCGCACCGGACGCCGGGTGTGCCAGACCAGCAGCGCCAGGTACGGCTCGACCGTCATGTCCTCCTTGCCGCCGAAGCCGCCGCCCATGTACGCGGCGATCACCCTGACCTTGCTCTGCGGCACCTGCAGGATCCGCGCGATCGTGGCCGCGTGCTCGATGACCTGGGTGGACACGCGGAGCGTCAGCACGCCGTTCTCCACCCAGCCCACCCCGGCCTCGGGCTCGAGGTAGGCGTGCTCGACGTGCTGGCTCCGGTACTCGCCCTCCACCACCACGTCGGCGGCGGCCAGCGCCGAGGCGGTGTCGCCGCACCGGATCTGCCAGCTCACCAGCGTGTTGCCGACCTCGTGCACCTGCGGCGCCCCGTCGGCGCGGGCCGACTCGACGTCGAACACGCCGGGCAGCTCCTCGTAGTCGACGGAGACCAGCTCGGCCGCCTCGGCCGCGATCTGCTGGGTCACGGCGGCGACGACGGCCACCGGCTCGCCCAGGTACCTGACCCGGTCGGTGGCCAGCACCGGCATGCTCACCTCGAGCTCGGCCAGGCCACCGCTGGCCATCTCCACGATGCGGTTGCTCGGCACGTCGGCGGCGGTGAGCACGGCGACGACGCCGGGCAGCGCGCGGGCCGCGCTGGCGTCGATGCCGGTGATGCGGGCGCTGGGCAGCTGGCTGCGGACGATCTTGCCGTGCAGCATGCCGGGCAGCCGCCAGTCCGCCGCGTAGTGCAGCGCGCCCTTGACCTTGTCGACGAAGTCGTGGTGCGCGGGCGACTGCCCGACCACCCGGTACCGGCTGCCCGGCTGCCCGGTCAGCTGCTCCTCGGTCAGCTGCTGGCCGCCCGCGGGCTGCGGCGGGCCGACGGTCGTCATGACGGCACCCCATCCGGCGTGTCCGCGGCCTGGTCGGCGTACTCCTCGACGGCATCGAGGATCTTGGTGTAGCCGGTGCAGCGGCACAAGTTGCCGACCAGCGCGTACCTGATCTCCTCCCGGCTCGTCCGGCCGCGGCGCCGCACCAGGTCCAGCGCGGTGAGGACCATGCCGGGGGTGCAGAACCCGCACTGCGAGGCGCCGCGGCGCAGGAAGCATTCCTGCAGCGGGTGCAGGGTCTCACCCGGGCCCATCAGCCCGCGCAGCGTGGTGACCGGGCGGCCCGCCGCCTGCACCGCGAGGATCAGGCAGCCGTTCACCGGCTCGCCGTCCAGCAGCACGGTGCAGGTGCCGCAGACCCCCTCGCCGCAGCCGTAGCGGACGTCGGCCAGGCCGAGCTCGTCGTGCAGCACGTCGAGCAGCGTGTCCGACGGCAGCACCCAGACCTCGTGGTCGCCGCCGTTGACGCTCAGCACGAGCCGCCGGCGGTTCATGCCACCGCCCCCGTCGCGCGGGCGTAGGCCTCGCGGAGCGCGCGGGCGGTGAGCACCCGCACCAGCCGCCGCCGGTACTCCCCCGACGCGTGCACGTCGTCCGCCGGGTCCAGGCCGCCGGCGATGCGGGCGGCGGCGCCGGCCGCGTCGTCACCGGAGCCGCCGGCCCCACTGCTGCCGGTCCTAGTGCCGCCGGCCCCAGTGCTGCCGGCCCCGGTGCCGCCGGCCAGCGTGGCGCCGGTCAGCCCGGTGAGCAGGTCCGGGCCGGCCAGCATTACCCGGTCGGCCACCCCGGCCAGCGCCACCCGGGCGGCGGCTATCGTGTCCGCCTCCTCGTCCAGCTCGACCAGGGCGGCCACGGCCACGATCGCGAAGTCGGAGGTGCGCCGCACCATCTCCTGGAAGGACCAGCCCTGCCGTGGCCGGCCGACCGGGATCAGCACGTCGGTGATGATCTCGGACTCGGCCAGCGCGGTGGTCCAGTAGCCGATGAACAGCTCGCTCGCGGGCAGGGTGCGGTCGCCGCCGGGGCCGCGCGCGATGACCCGCGCGCCGGTGGCCAGCGCGCAGCTGCCGATCTCCGACGTCGGGTCCGCGTGCGCCAGGCTGCCGCCGACCGTGCCGCGGTTACGCACGCGCACGTTGCCGACGTGCCGGACCGCCGCCGCCAGCAGCGGGCAGTGCCGGCGCACCAGGTCATGCTCGAGCAGAACGCGGTGCCGGGTGAGGGCGGGCAGGACGAGCATGCCGTCGGCGACGGACGGCTGCCGGTCGTCGGCCGCGTTGATGTCGATGAGCAGCTCGGGGTGGGCGAGCCGGAGGTTGAGCATCGGCATCAGGCTCTGCCCGCCGGCCAGGATCTTCGCCTCGTCGCCGCCGTCGGCCAGCAGGCGCACCGCCTCGTCGTAGCCGCCGGCGGCCACGTACTCGAAGGCCGGCGCCACCATCAGGCCGCCAGCGTCTGCAGCCGGGCGACGGCCGCCGCGAGCACCGCCTGGTTGCTGGTGACCACCGGCAGGCCGAGCCGCTCGGCGATGGCGGGCCGGGCGGCCATCGCGCCGAAGTTCGTGCACGAGGCGAAGACCAGCCCGATGCCGGACCCGGCGGCGAGCGGCCCGAGCGCGCGCTCGGCGAACGCGACGATCTCGTCGTGCCCGACCTCTGCGATCTCGAAGTTGTCGGTGATGCCGAGCCCGGTGATGGTGGCCACGTGCGCGCCGTCCGCCTCGATGCTGGCCTTGATCTTCTCGTTCAGCTCGTCAACGTACGGCGTGATCACGCCGATGCTGGTGGCGCCCGACGCCTGGATGGCGGCCCGTACCGCGCCGATGGTGGACACGACGGGCGCGCCGGCCAGCTCGCCGATCCGCTCGCACAGCTGGGTGTCGTAGTCGTTGCCGCGCAGCGCCCCGGCGCTGGTGCAGCCGAACACCACGACGTCGGGCCGCGCCGTGCCCAGGTCGCGGGCGGCGGGCAGCGCGAACTCGTCCAGCATCCGGTTCTCGCCCGCCGGGGTGGTGTCCTCCATGAACATCCGCGCCGTGTGCAGCGCGGTGCCCGGCGGCAGGTCACGGGCGAAGTCCACCTCCATCATCGTGTTGGAGGACGGGATCATCAGCCCGACCCGGGCGGGCCGCGGGCTCACGCCGGCGCCGCCGGGACCGGGTCGCCGGCGCCAGCTCGTTTGGCATCCGCCGTGCCGTCACCGCCCGCCAGCGGCGGGCCGTCGCGCAGCTCGCGGTAGATCGCGAGCTCCTGCGCCGACGGGGGCACGAGCTCGGAGATGTCGTCGCCCACCAGCAGGTCGAACCCGGTCTGCGCGCGGACCTGGCCGACGGTCACGCCCGCCTGCAGCCCGCGCAGCCGCATCCGGCGGCTGGCCGGCTCGAAGTCGAGCAGCGCCAGGTCGGTGACCACGGCGCCGAGCCGGCCGCCGACGAGCCCGGCGCGGGCCCGGCTGTCCCCGCCGGACAGGTAGCCGGGGCTGGTGATGAAGTCGACCCGCTCCACGAACCGCCGCGGCTCGTGCTGGGTGACGATCAGCACCTCGTTGCACAGCGAGATGATGTCGTTCGCGCCGCCGCTGCCGGGCAGCCGGACGCGCGGCCGCTCCATGCTGCCGATCACGCTGGTGTTGATGTTGCCGTACATGTCGACCTGGGCGGCGCCGAGGAAGCCGTAGTCGAAGAAGCCGCGCTGCGCGTACAGGAAGACGTCGGTGATGTCGGTGAGCATCTGCGCCCCGTAGGCCGCCCGCATCTCGTTGGTCGAGATCGGCAGCTTGCCCGGCAGCAGCGTGGTCCCGATGATGCCGCCCTCCAGGACGATCGTCAGGTGCGGCGCCTGCCGGTGCCGGGCGACGGCGGAGGCGAGCAGCGGCATGCCGACCCCGGCGAAGACCACCTTGTGGTCGGCCAGCAGCCGGCTGGCGGTGACCGCCATCAGCTCCTCGGCCGTCACGTCGCTCATCGGGCCACCCCCACGGCGGTCATCGCCCCATCAGCTCCCCCGCGTCCGCCGCCAGCGCGGCCAGCCGCTCCGGCCCGGCCGCCGCGATGAACCCGGCGAAGCCGGCGTGGCCGTCGACGTTCTTTTCGACATAACGCAGGGCCCCGGCCGGCCCTTGTTCCTTCGTGGCGGCGGCATAGGCGGTGAAATGCTCGAAGTCGGGCCCGTAGAGGCCGTAACACTCGTGCGGGTATGAGCCGTGCGGCGCCGCCACGACCGCGTCGACGGCAAAATGCGGCAGCATCGTCTGGGCCGGGCTGGCGGCGATCTCCTCCGGGCTGACGATCCGCTCCGCGCTGACGATCACCATGCGGGCGGCCTTGGCCATGTCGGCGTCCATGTGCCGGTACCCGTCTACCTGCACGTTGCCGAACATGTCGGCCCGGTGGGCATGAATGAGCGCCACGTCAGGGTTGAGCGCCGGCACCGCGGCCAGTTGTTCCCCCGTGTACGGGCAGTCCACGGTCTGCAGGCCGAGCGTGCCGGCCAGGTCGGAGCCGAGCATGGTCAGGCTGGGCAGGAACGGCACGCCCATCGCCCCGGCCTTGTAGCGCAGGCCCATGGCCAGGTGGCTCCACTCGTCGTAGCGGGCCTCGCCGCGCTCGACGTAATGCCGGAAGACCGGGGCCAGCCCCCAGGGCAGGCCGATCCCGACCCAGCTGGTGACGATCCGGTCGAGCGCGCCGGTCGCCAGGAACAGCTCGATCTCGTAGCAGGCCAGCGGCCGGGACACCGTCAGGTGCCGCCGCCGCTGCCGCAGCAGCGCGAACACCAGCGCCATCGGCGTCCGCGAGTAGAGCGTCCCGCCGATCGCCACGTGGTCGCCGTCGCGGATCAGCGCCGTTGCATCCTCGGCCGTCATCCGCTTGTCAACCACCGGCCGCCCGGCGGCCTCCCGCTCGGCCCGCGCCGTCATGACCGTTACCGGCTCCATCAGGCGACCCCCGCGCGGATCCCGCTGAGCAGCGGCAGCACCTCGGTGGCCAGCCGGTGCACCTGCTCGGTCTCGTAGTTGTACGGGCAGAACACCAGGTGCCGGACGCCGGCGTCGGCGAGGGCGGCGATCTGCTCGGCGCACTGCTCCGGGGTGCCGCGGACCGCGGACTGCGGCGTCGCCTCGCTCCAGGCCGGCACGTCGAAGTACTCGCTTACATACTCACCCGCCCGGCGGGTGGCCTCCTCATAGGAGGAGCCGATGCACAGCGGCACCTGCGCGACCACGTTGAGCTGGGCTGGGTCGCGCCCGGCCTCCTCCGCGTAGCCGCGGATCGCCGACCAGGCCCGGGCGATGGACCCGGCGGTGTAGAAATACGTCACCCAGCCGTCGGAGCGGGTGGCCACGCGGCGCAGCACCCGGTCCACGTACCCGCCGATGAGCAGCTGCGGCCGGGGCCGCGGCAGCGGGAGCATCCGCACGTGCGTGAGCACCCGGCCGTCCCATTCGCCGGTCACGTCGTCGTCGGCCCACAGCCGGAGCATCAGGTCCAGGTTGCGCTCGAAGATCTGGCCCCGCTGGCGGAACGGCACCGCGGTGGCGTCGAACTCCCGCTCGTACCAGCCCGACGCGACGCCGAGCATGAGCCGCCCGCCGCTGGCGAGCTGGAGCGTCGCCGCCGTCTTGGCCACGATGGCCGGTTCCCGGATCGGCAGCACGAGAACGCCCGTGCCCAGCATGATCCGGCTGGTCCGCGCGGCCACCCAGCTCAGCGTGGTCAGCGCCTCCAGGAACGGGAACGGGCGCCGGGC
>Ga0207693_10004215_pt1 | contig 12190 bp, 9 predicted proteins | sample LARL81metaG_FD_184347 | JGI IMG/M metagenome (GOLD analysis project Ga0207693, IMG submission 184347) | Corn, switchgrass and miscanthus rhizosphere microbial communities from Kellogg Biological Station, Michigan, USA - LAR L8-1 metaG... | ecosystem: Host-associated > Plants > Roots >...
GGCATGACAGAAGACGTGTAGCCGGCCGTCGCGCTCCGGCGCGAACTCCGGCAGCGGCGCGAAGACCACACCCGAGGTCCCGATCGTCACGGCCGTCGTCCCCGGCTCGTGGACGCCGACGCCGACCGCGGACGCGGCCTGGTCCCCGGCGCCGGCCGCGACCGGCTTGCCGGTCTCCGTGGTCCCGCTCACCTCCTGGGACTCGAGCACGCGCGGCAGCCACTCATGCGGGAGCTCCAGCGCGTCGAGCACCGCGCCGCTCCATTGCCGGCTGCCGACGTCGAAGAGGAGCGTCCCGGACGCGTCCGCGACGTCGATCGCGTGCTCGCCGGTCAGGCGGAGCCGCACGTAGTCCTTCGGCAGCAGCACGTGGCGGATCCGGGCGTACGTCTCCGGCTCGTGGTGGCGCAGCCAGAGCAGCTTCGGGGCAGTGAAGCCGGTCAGCGCCCGGTTGCCGGTCAGCTCGAGCAGACGTTCACGCCCGACGCGCTCCTCGATCTCGCCGACCTCCGCGCCCGTGCGCTGGTCGTTCCAGAGGATCGCGGGGCGGAGGACGTTGTCCGCCTCGTCCAGCGCGACCAGGCCGTGCATCTGGCCGCTGAGGCCGATCGCGAGCGCGTCGCGGCCGAGGGAGGAGATCGCCGCGCCCGCGGCCCGCGACCACTGCTCCGGATCCTGCTCGGCCCACCCCGGCTGCGGCGTGGACAGCGTGTACCGGTGCTCGGCCCTCGCGACGACACGTCCGTCCGGGGAGAGCGCGATCCCCTTGACGCCGGTGGTGCCGACGTCGATGCCGACGAGGAGGCTCACATGCGGAGTCTCACCCACGCGGCCGCCGCGCGGGGAAGGGTGCCGCTGACCTCGGGATCGCTTGCGACCAGGAGCTCGCCGTCTGGCAGCGCGACCGGGTCTGCGTCGACGTTGACGACGCACGCGACGGCCTCGTCCCCCTCGCGCCGCTCGAACGCGAGCACGCCCGGAGCCACGTCGAGCCACGCGAACGACCCCGACCGCAGCGCCGGGATCGAGCGCCGCGCCGCGAGCGCGGCCCGGTACTGCTCGAGCGTCGAGGCGCGATCGCCCGTCTGCCGCGCGACGCTCTTCTCGGTCCAGTCGTCCGGGATCCGCAGCCAGGGCGTCCCGTCCGTGAAGCCGAACCCGGGCGGGTCGCTCTCCCACGGGATCGGGACGCGGCAGCCGTCGCGCCCGGGCCGCGTGCCGTTCGTCCGGAAGAAGATCGGGTCCTGGCGCAGCTCCTCCGGGACGTAGACCTCCTCGAGCCCCAGCTCCTGGCCCTCGTAGACGAAGACCGTGCCCGGGAGCGCGAGCACCAGCAGCGCGGCCGCCCTGGCCCGGCGCACGCCCTCCGCGCCGCCGCCGTAGCGCGTGGGCAGCCGGACGACGTCGTGGTTCTCGAGCACCCACGTCGGCGGCGCGCCCACGGCCTCGAGCGCGACCCTCGTCGCCTCGATCGTGGCGCGCATCGCCTCCGCGTCCCACTCCGAGTGGAGCAGCGTGAAGTTGAAGGCGAGCTGGAGCCGCTCGGGCGTGACGTACTGCGCGACCGCATCCTGGTCGAGCAGGACGATCTCGCCGACGAACATCCGGTCGCCCTCGTACTCCCCGGCGAGACGGCGCCACCTGGCGTAGAGCGGCAGCAGGTCGGGCTGGTTCACGTGGGTCACCCAGTCCGCGTGCCAGGTGCGCCGCTCGGGCTCGTGCGTGTCGGCGAGCGTGTTGTCCTTGTAGAGCGCCTGCGCGACGTCGATGCGGAAGCCGTCGACGCCGCGGTCGAGCCAGAACCGCAGGATCTCGGCGAAGCTCTCCTCGACGTCGGGGTTGTGCCAGTCGAGGTCCGGCTGCTCCGGCGCGAACATGTGGAGGAAGTACTCGCCGCTCGCCTCGTCGAGCTCCCAGGCAGAGCCGCCGAAGGCAGACGTCCAGTTGTTCGGCGGGCCGCCGTCCCGGCCGGGGCGGAAGAGGTAGCGGGCGCGGTCCCGGCTACTCGGGTCGGCGAGCGCGTTGCGGAACCAGGGGTGCTGGTCGGAGGTGTGGTTAGGGACGATGTCGATCAGGACGCGCAGACCGAGGTCGTGCGCGTCGGCGAGAAGCGCGTCGAAGTCCTCGAGCGTCCCGAAGCGCGGATCCACGTCGACGTAGTCCGTGACGTCGTAGCCGTGGTCGGCGTCGGGCGACGGGTAGAACGGGGTCAGCCAGATCCCGTCGACCCCGAGGTCGCGCAGGTACGGCAGCCGCGCGCGGACCCCCGGGAGGTCGCCGAGCCCGTCGCCGTTCCCGTCCGCGAAGCTCCGGACGTAGATCTCGTAGAGGACGGCGTTGCGCCACCACTCAGCCATGCGCAGCCCCGCCCCCGGTCATTCGCCTGCCTTGCGCATCTCGGCCCGTAGCATGGCGGCAGCACGGGTGACGATGTCGCAGGACGGATTCGAGACCAGCTCCGACGGCGCGGTCGTGATCGGCGTCGATGCCGGCAACTCCAAAACCGACCTCGTCGTCGCGGGCCTGGACGGGTCGCTCGTCGCCTACGTCCGCGGGCCTGGGACGAACGCGCACCGCCGCGGCGCCGACGGCTCCGTCGACGACATCGGCCGTCTCGTCTCACAGGCATCCTTCGACGCCCCGGCGCGGCACGGTGTCTTCTTTCTCTGCGGCGTCGACATCGCCGAGGACGTCGAGGCCGTATCCGCTGCCGTGGCGCGGACCGGCTGGGTCCGCGGCTCGACCGTCGACAACGACTCGTTCGCGCTCCTGCGGGCCGGGAGCGATGCGCCGGACGTTGTCGCTGTCGTGTGCGGCGCCGGGATCAACTGCGTCGGGCGAGCGGCCGACGGGCGGATCGCGCGCTACCCGTCGCTGGGGTGGGAGACCGGCGACTGGGGCGGTGCGGTCGTGATCGGCCGGGAGGCCCTGTTCCACGGCGCGCGCGCCGAAGACGGGCGCGGCCCGGCCTCGGTGCTGCCCGAGCTGCTCCGCGACCACTTCGGCCTCTCGGTCGCCGAGCTGGGCGAGGCGATCCGCTACGGGCGCTGCTCGGAGGGCCGGCTCGGCGAGGTCGCTCCGGCGGTCGTCGCGGCGGCAGCGGGCGGCGACGCGGTCGCTCGGATGCTCATCGAGCGCCTGGCCGAGGAGGTGGTGCTGATGGCGACTCGCGCGCTCGCCGACCTCGGCCTCGAGGAGGCGGACGTCGTGCTCGGCGGCGGGATGCTCCGCGGCGGCAGCGGGCTGCTCTTCGACGAGGTCGTGGCGCGGCTCCAGCGGCGGGCGCCGCTCGCGCGGCCGGTGGCCGCGTCTCAGCCGCCGGTCGTGGGCTCGACTCTGGTCGCGCTCGAGGCGGTGGGCGCCCCGGCGACGGCCGCGCAGGCCCTTCGTGCCGCCTTCCACGACGGGCTCCGCCCGGCGGAGGCCGGCGCCGCACCGTCACCGTGAAGCCGCTCGAGCTCGGCCCGAACCAGATCCGCCGCTTCTACCGCGGCGGCGCCCGCATCGCGGCGTTCCGCGGCCTGCCGCCGGACGGCGACGACGCCCCGGAGGACTGGGTCGCCTCGACGACGACCGTCAACGGCGAGACGGAGACGGGCCGCTCCCGCCTGGCGGGAGGCATCTGGCTCGGCGACCTCTTCGCCGCCGATCCCGAGAGCTTCTTCGAGCCGGAGCACCTCGCTGCGCACGGGCCGGACCCGGCCCTGCTGCTCAAGCTCCTCGACGCCGGCGAGCGCCTGCCGCTGCACTTCCACCCGGACGAGCGGTTCGCGGCGGAGCACCTCGGCTCGCGGCACGGCAAGACCGAGGCCTGGGTGATCCTCGAGGCCGACCCGGGCGCGGCCGTGCACGTCGGCTTCGCACGGGACCTCGGCGCCGACGAGCTCGGCGCGCTGGTCGACGCCCAGGACGTGGACGGCCTGATCCGGCTGATGAACCGGTTGCCCGTCGCCGCGGGCGACGCGATCTACGTGCCCGCGGGCCTGCCGCACGTGATCGGGGAGGGGATCCTGCTGCTCGAGCTGCAGGAGCCGTCGGACCTGTCGCTCCTGCTCGAGTGGGAGGGGCTGATGTCGCGGGAGGAGGCGTTCCTCGGGCTGCCGCGCGAGCTCGTCCTCGGCGCCGTCACGCGCTCTGCGGTCGAGCTCGAGATGCTGACCGCTCGCCGGGGCGCCGCGCTCTTCCCGCCCGAGGCCGACCGCTTCTTCCGCGCCGACCTCGTCGCGGGCGGCGACACGCTCGAGGCGGGCTTCTCCGTCGTGATCGGCACCGACGGATCGGGCGAGCTGCGCAGTGAGCGCGCCGAGCCGGTGCCGCTCCGGCGCGGCTCCGTTCTCCTCGTCCCGTACGCCGCCGGCGCGGTCGAGCTAGCCGGCTCGTGCCGGGCGATTCGCTGCCGGCGCTGACGGCCGCCCCGCCTTGCCGTCGAGGTTGATCGGGAGCACCCGGTACCAGCCGGCGGAGCGGGCCCGGTACCCGTTGCTCGAGTCGGTGACGCAGCGGGCGCAGACGGTGCGCCACGGCCCACGTCGCGTCGGTCCACGCTGGACGCTGTAGTTCCTTGCGCCTGCCGAGCCCTGCCAGTAGACGCGGCCGCCGACGACCGAGGTGTTCGTCGGGCGGGGCGGGATCGCATGCGCGGGGACAGGGCGTCCCGCCATCGCGTAGTCGTGCGCGCGGATCACCTGCGCCCGCGCCGCCATGTCCGCGGCCGAGTTCACGAGCGTCCGCACGCCGGTGTAGTAGAGCGCCCACCACTGGCCGGTCTCGATCCGTGCCGCCGCGCTGCGGTCGGACGTGTTCGCCGGGATCGGCATCCATCCGTGGCCGCTGCGGTGCGCCTGCAGGGCCCAGAACGCGTCGCCGGCCAGGTAGGGGTCGCGCGCCAGCGTCGCGAGGAACGACTTGAACGCGCGCGCCGTCCCGTAGTTCGTCCGGTCCCAGCCGTACTCGTACGCGACGAAGGGCCGGCGAGCAGAGCGGCAGGCAGCGCGCTCGTCGCGCCGCGAAGAGAGCGGCTGCGACCAGTGCGGGTACACGAACGCGACGCACACGTCCACGCCCGGGATCAGCGCGTTCCACGCGCTCGAGAACACGAGGTGCCGCTTGTCGATCGACCGGAGGTGCTCCACGATCGCGCTCGTCCACTCGCGCGGGCTGTCCCCGCCGTTCAGCAGGTCCCAGCCGAGGATCGTCGGATCGTCCTTGTAGGCGACGCCCGTGTACCGGTTCACGTGGTTCAGCAGGGCGGTGACGTGGTCGTCGACGTCCCTGCGGACGGTCTCGTCGGTCCAGAACGGCGCCATGTTCACGAGCGAGCAGTTCGGCACGTCGATGCCGCGCCAGCGGAGGTAGACGCAGCCGCTGCCGCCCGCGGTGGCGTCGTCGCCGACGATCGTCGCGATCACGCGTAGTCCATGCGCGCGGGCCGACTTCAGCGCGTAGTCGATCGGCTCGAACGCGGCGTCGTTGAAGCGACCGAGCTCGGGCTCGATGCAGAGGGCACACCCGACCGAGTCGCCCATCGTCTGGCTGCGGATCACCCGCGCGCCCATCTCCTTCGCCGTCGCAAGGGCGTCGTCGATCTCGAAGTGGGTCGGATAGCGCGGCCCGGCCGGATCGGCGGGCCCGTACCCGACGAGCCCGAGCCACTCCACATTGGCGCCGCCGAACCGGAACGTCTTGCCGTTGAGGAGGAGCCGCGTGCCGGACCGCGTCACGAACGACTCCGCGCTTCCCTGCGGCGCCGCCGTCGGCGCGGCCAGCAGGGCGACGACGGCGGTCAGCGCCGCCAGGCTGCGGATCCGCATGGCCGTCCTTTTACCTGCGTGGGCTTCGGGCCGCGCAGGTACCCTCGCGGGATCCGCGGCCGCCGTCTTCTCGTCCTGGGGTCAGGGCTGCTCTGCGCCCTTTTGCTCGCGTCCACCGGCTCGGGGGCGCTCTTCGCCGCGCCGCCGAAGCCGAAGCCGCCCGCCGCGAAGACGAAGAAGAAGCCGAAGCCGAAGAAGAAGCCCAAACCGAAGCCGAAGCCGAAGCCGCAGGCGATCCAGTTCGCCGAGCAGACCCGCCAGGGCGTGCTCCAGATCACGACGCCCGGCTACGTGCTCGCGCTCAGCCGGAGAAACGGCGGCATCGTCTCCCTGCTCGACCGGGCGGCGAACGTGAAGCTGATCACCGGCGAGGGCGGCTGCCTCTGGGGCGCCCGCGCCGACGGCAGCACGGACTACCAGGGCGGCTGCTCCTTCGCCCGCACAGGAGCGGCGCGGTTCTCGTACCGGTGGGACCAGCCGACGAAGACGCTGACCATGACCTACGCGGCGGCGCCGGACACGGCGGGGCTGGCGGCCACCGCGGTCCTGAAGGCCGCCAACACGACCTTCGACCTCCAGGTCACGGTGGAGAACCACCTCGGCAAGGTGCTGTCGAGCATGCTCGTCCCGGCGGACCTCGTCGGGAGCGCCGACGCCGTCACCGCGGGCTACGCGCCGAACTTCCTCCCCGGGATCCGGCTCGGCCCGGGCTTCTTCAAGGGCACCCGCGGCAACGTCCTCACGTATCCCGGCCGCTGGGCGTGGGGCGACTACCTCGCGTTCGACGCTGGCGCGGGCCACTTCGCCATGTACACCGTCAACCCGGCGCCCAACCCGCTCCGGCCGATCGAGCTCGGGTTCGCGCGCGGTGAGCCCGGCGCGTTCTGCGGGGACGCGCGGTTCTGCATCGCCCACTCCTTCGACACCTGGGTCGCCGACGGGTCGACGTGGGAGAGCCCGACCGTCCGGATCAGGGTCGGCGACACCGTGGACAAGAGCCTCGCCGGCTTCCGCACGGACAACGCCCTCGACCGGTACCCGTCGGTCGCCGACAAGCTCGGCGCGCAGGCGGGCGCGTACGAGCAGTCGCCGCTGATCAAGGCCGACCCGCACCGCGGGCTCCCGGGCCTCGCCGACTGGAAGTCCGAGCTCGACCGGCTGCCGTCGCCGGCGCTCGTCCACCCCGTGCACTACCAGCCCGGCCTGTTCGACGAGGTCGATCCCGACTTCCTGCCGCTCGACCCGAAGGTGGGCACGTCGGCGGACTTCCGCTCGATGGTCGCTGCCGCGCACCAGGACGGCCTGCTCGTCATGCCCTACCTGAACGTCAGCTGGTGGAACACCGACTCGTCGACGGTGAAGCAGCTGCTCGCGAAGGGCGGAACCGCCGGCTTCGCCGCCCTCGACGCATCGGGTCGGCCGCGGATGGAGCCGTACAAGCCCTTCATGGGCTACGTCGTCTCGCCGTACACCCAGGCGGTGAAGGATCGCGTACGCGACCTGATGGACCAGTGGCAGGCCGAGAATCCGACCGACTGCTACTTCTTCGACCAGATCGGCGCACGCCCGTGGATCCGGGACTTCAACCCGGCCGCGCCCGACTCGCTCTCCTACTACGACGGCTGGCTCGCGCTCATGAGCCAGTTCGCGCCGCGGTGCCTGATGGTGGAGGACGGTTGGGACCGGCTCGCGCAGAGCTTCGCCGGCTTCCACGGCGGCCTGCTCGTCGTCGAGCGCGAGTCACAGGAGGCGGACTACCTCTACGGCGCCGGCAACTGGCAGCCGTACCCGCTGCTGCCGCTGCTCCTGCACGACAAGGTGCTCTTCTACCAGCACGATCTGTCCGAGCGGACGATGACGACCGACCCGTGGACGCTCACGTTCAACGAGGCCTACGGGTTCATGCTCTCGTACGACTGGGACGACACGGTGAACGCGCTCTACAGCCCGTGGCTCGACGTCGTGGGCACCTTCCAGCACGCGCTCGGGCCGTACTCGGCGGGCCAGCCGATGCAGTCGTTCGGCTCACCGGCCGCGAACGTCACGCAGACGGGCTACGCGAACATGACGGTGCTCGCCAACTGGAGCGACTCGGCGCCGTACTCGGTGGACGGCTACGGCGTCGCCCCGTCGGGTTTCCTCGCACGGACGAAGGACGGCGGCGTCGTCGGCGGGATCTTCAGCGGCACGTTCGACACCGCGCCGCTCGCACCCGGCACGCACCAGCTGCTCGTCACACGCACCGCGTCGAAGGTGACGGTGCACCAGCCGCTCGGCGACGACACGCAGCTCGCCGTACGCCTTCCGTCGTCGTGGCAGGCGGGGCAGCCGGTCCAGGTGAACGCGGTTGGGTCGGACGGAAGCTCGCGCGGCGCCGTGGAGGCCACGGTCGCGGGCGGCCGCGCCGTCTTCCGGTGCGAGGGCCCGCAGCCCGGGAGCCCCGCGCCGACGTACGTGATCACCGTCGGCTGAGGACGGCCGGGTGCGCGGCCTCGTGCTCGAGCAACCGGGGACGCCGCTGCGGGAACGCGAGCTCCCCTCGCCGGAGCCCGGGCCTGGACAGGTCCGCATCGCAATCCGCGCCTGCGGCGTGTGCCGGACCGACCTCCACGTTCGCGACGGCGAGCTCCCCCACCCGAAGCTCCCGCTCGTCCTCGGGCACGAGATCGTCGGGACGGTCGTCGACGGCGGCGAGCGGTTCCGGGCAGGCGACCGGGTCGGCGTGCCGTGGCTCGGGTGGACCTGCGGTTTGTGCCGCTACTGCCGCTCCGGCCGCGAGAACCTCTGCGACCTCGCCCGCTTCACCGGGTACACGCTGGACGGCGGCTATGCAGAGGAGACCGTCGCCGACGAGCGCTACTGCTTCGCGATCCCGGCCGGCTACGACGACGTCGCCGCCGCGCCACTGCTCTGCGCGGGGCTGATCGGCTACCGCTCGCTCGTGCTCGCAGGCGACGCGGAGCGCCTGGGGCTGTACGGCTTCGGCGCCTCGGCCCACATCGTCGCCCAGATCGCTCGCGGCCAGGGACGGCGCGTGTTCGCGTTCACGCGCGCCGGCGACGACGCGGCCCAGAGCCTGGCGCGCGAGCTCGGTGCCGAATGGGCGGGCGCGACCGGCGGGCCGGCCCCGGAGGAGCTCGACGCTGCGATCATCTTCGCGCCGGCCGGCGAGCTCGTGCCGGAGGCGCTCCGCGCGGTCGCGAAGGGCGGTGTCGTCGTCTGCGCGGGAATCCACATGAGCGACATCCCGTCGTTCCCGTACGAGCTGCTCTGGGGCGAGCGCAGCGTCCGCTCGGTGGCCAACCTGACCCGGCGTGACGGCGACGAGCTGTTCGCGCTGCTCGAGCGGATCCCGGTGCGAACCGAGGTCGAGCGATTTCCGCTCGCGGACGGGGAGGACGCGCTGGCCCGCCTGCGAGCGGGTCAGGTGCGCGGCGCCGCAGTCCTCGCCGTCGCTCAGGCGGCGACGGGCTCGTCCGATGCGGCCGCGCCGCGGTAGACGGCCTCGACCGAGTTCCCGTCCGGGTCGAGCACGCGCGCCGAGTAGTAGTCGCGGCTCTGGTCCGGGCGGACGGCGGGCTCCCAGTCGCTGCGCGCGCCGGCGGCGACCGCGGCGGCGTGGAACGCCTCGACCGCCTCGGGGGCGGTCGCCATCAGCGTCACGTCGAGGCTGCCGGCCGCCCACGACTCGACCAGCCAGAGGAAGCTCGGCTCGTGGGGAACGCCGAAGTAGGCGCGGTTGTTGTCGGGCCAGTCGAGGAGGACGACGAGGCCGAGCGGCCGGAGAGCCGACTCGTAGAAGCGCTTGCTCACCTCGTAGCTCCGAACCGGCACCGTCAGGTGGTCGATCGCCATGAGCGGAAGAATAGAACGATCGTGCTATTTCTGTCAAGGTGAATCCTTGTGCGAGCCTATTACAGGGTTAGAATAGGACGATCGTGCTACTGACGAAGGGCGAGCGCACCAGGAACGCGATCCTCGAGACCGCTGCGAAGCTGGCGACGGAAGAGGGCCTCGAGCCGCTCTCGATCGGCCGGCTGGCCGAGGCGACGGGGATGAGCAAGAGCGGCCTCTTCGCGCACTTCGGCTCCAAGGAGGAGCTCCAGATCGCCACGGTCGAGCACGCTGCGGCGCTGTTCGTCGACGAGGTGATCGCGCCCGCGCGCGACGCCCCGAGAGGCGTCGCACGCGTGTGGGCGCTCTGCGACCACATGATCGACTACGCGGAGCGGGCGGTCTTCCCGGGCGGCTGCTTCTTCGCCGCGACGTCGTCGGAGTTCAGCCACAGGCCGGGACCGGTGCGCGACCGGATCGTGGAGATGCTCGCGTCGTGGCTCTCCTACCTCGAGCACGCGATCGAGCAGGCCCAGGCGGCCGGCGAGCTCGACCCGTCGGTGCCGGCGCGCGAGGTCGCGTTCCAGCTCGACGCATTCGCGCAGGCGGCCAACATGCAGTTCCAGCTCTTCCGCGACGAGCGCGTGTTCGACGACGCCCGCCGCGCCGTCGGCGAGCGGCTCGAGGGCCTCCGCCCGGCTGCCTAGAGCCTGACCGCGTTCGGGCGGTTGACGAAGACGCTGTCGAGCGCCGACCGGACGCCGATCGCGAGCGCGCCCATGAGCACGGCGGCCTCCCCGAGGCTCGAGATCTCCACGCGGGGCGGGAAGGGCATCCACGTCTCCAGCAAGTCGCGAACTGGGCGGAGGAGCAGGTCGCCGTTCGACCCGATCCCTCCGCCGAGCACGACGAGCGCGATGTCGGCGACCGCGGCGATCGGCGCCACGTGCGCCGCGATGCGGTAGGCGACGCCGTCGACCACGTCGCGCGCGTACCGATCGCCACCGCGCGCTGCGGCGAAGAGCCCGCGCACGTCCGACGGCGCGACGAGCGGGCCCGGAAACGACCCCTCCGTGGCCAGCCGGGTCGCCAGCTCCTCGATCCCCTCGGCCGACGGGTCGAGTTCGTCGCTGGCGCCGCTGAGCGCCCAGTCGATCTCGCCGGCGGCACCGTGATGTCCGCGATGGAGGTTGCCGCCGAGCACGAGCCCCATGCCCGTGCCGGTCCCGACCGACAGGAACGCGAAGTCGCGGACGCCGCGGGCGACGCCGAGCCACTGCTCGCCGACCGCGGCCAGGTTGACGTCGTTCTCGAGTGTCACGGGCGCGACGAGCCGCTCCCCGAGTTCCTCGCGCAGCGCGCGCCCCTCGAGGCCGGGGATGTTCGGCGTGGTGAGACGCAGCTTCCCCGTGCCGTTCTCGACAACGCCCGGGACTCCGAGGACGACGCCGTCGATCCGCTCCGGCGGGAGGTCGGCCGCAGCCACGAGCGCGTCGCGCAGGGACAGGATCGCCGCGAGCGCGCCTTCGGCGTCGGCGCCGCGCAGCTCGACGTCCTGGCGCACCCGGATCTCGCCGCCGACGTCGCAGATCGCGCCTCGGAGGAACCGTGCGCCGAGGTCGAGGCCGAGTACGAAGGCCGCCTCGGGCACCGGCTCGAAGAAGACGGCGCCGTAGTTCGGCCCCTCGGGATCACGGAGCGCCTCGCGGACGAGACCCGCGCCGACGAGCGACTCGAGCGCGAGGGAGACCGTCGGCTTCGAGATCCCCGCGCGGCGCGAGATCTCCGCCCGCGAGATCGGAGCGCCGGCGCGAATGGTCTCCAGCACGGTCCGCTCGTTCAGGTGCTTGAGTAGTGGGGGTGTTGCGCGCTGAGGCGACATCTCGTCAACAACACTAACAAGGTGGCCGCAGAGTTCGAGCTTGACTCCATCGCGAGATGGTCGTAGTGTCGCGTTCTGGTTTAGTTTCCTAACCAGAAGCGACCGGGAGGGATTCATGAAACGCGGGGTTCTGGTTCTCCTGCTCCTCGCCGTAGCGGCCGGCGTGGCAGGCGCAGCATCTCTGGGAGGCTCGGCGAGCGCGTCGAGCGGCACGGCGAAGGTGACGAACCTGAAGGTCTGGGTGGGGTGGACGTCTCGCGAGCTGAGCGTCTTCAAGAAGATCGTCGCGGAGTACGACAAGAAGCATCCGGAGGTGTCGATCAGCGTCGTCGGCGGGATCGACGACACCAAGATCGTCTCCGCCATCCGCGGCGGCAACGCGGCGGACGTGACGAGCTCCTTCGACTCGACCAACGTCGGGAACTACTGCACGTCGGGAGCATGGATCAACCTCAAGCCCCTGCTCCAGAAGGACAACCTCAGTCTGAGCCTGTTCCCGAAGACGTCGGTCTACTACACCTCGTACAAGGGCACGCAGTGCGCCCTGCCGTTGCTCGCGGACACGTGGGGGCTCTACTACAACAAGGCCCTCCTCCAGAAGGCGGGCATCAAGAGCCCGCCGAAGACCTTCGACGAGCTGACGAAGGACGCGAAGAAGTTGACG
>Ga0207693_10004216_pt1 | contig 12190 bp, 12 predicted proteins | sample LARL81metaG_FD_184347 | JGI IMG/M metagenome (GOLD analysis project Ga0207693, IMG submission 184347) | Corn, switchgrass and miscanthus rhizosphere microbial communities from Kellogg Biological Station, Michigan, USA - LAR L8-1 metaG... | ecosystem: Host-associated > Plants > Roots >...
CCGATCGCCAGGTGCGCATTCGTGTTGACCAGAACGAAGCGCGCCTTCTCGGTCTCAGTTCGCAAGCGATCGCGACCGTCCTGAACGCTGTCATATCCGGCACACCCATCACCCAGGTCCGCGACGATATTTACCTCGTCAATGTGGTGGCGCGCGCGACTGACGAGCAGAGAGTTTCACTGGATAGTCTCCGCAGTCTGCAGGTGCCGCTGCCGGGCGGACAGACCGTTCCTCTCAGTCAGTTTGCTTCCTTCGAATATGACCAGGAATTTCCACTCATCTGGAGGCGTGACCGCATTCCGACCCTGACCGTCCAGGCTGCCATCGCTGGTGACAAGTTGCCGGAGAGCGTAGTTACTTCGCTGTCGCCGGCGATCGAGAACCTCAGGAAAACTCTTCCTCCCTCATATGGCGTGGCCGTGGGCGGGACCGTGGAAGAAAGTCAGAAGTCGCAGGCATCTGTGCTGGCTGTGGTGCCCGTCATGCTGTTCGTCATGTTCACGGTCCTCATGGTACAGCTCCAAAGCTTTCCAAAACTTTTTATGGTCCTGAGCGTGGCGCCGCTCGGCCTGATCGGTGTCGTCGCAGCCTTGATGCTTTCCGGCAGGCCTTTGGGTTTTGTCGCCATTCTCGGCATACTCGCGCTTCTCGGCATGATCAGCAAGAACGCGGTGATTTTGATCGGTCAGATTGACGCCGAACGCGCCTTGGGCAAGACGCCTTGGGACGCTGCGGTGGACGCCAGCAGCTCTCGTTTTCGGCCGATCATGTTGACGGCCGTATCGACAGTTCTCGGGATGATCCCAATCGCGCCCACGGTGTTCTGGGGACCGATGGCATTCGCGATCATGGGCGGCTTATTGGTTGCGACTGTCCTTACGCTGATTTTCCTGCCCACACTCTATGTGGCGTGGTTCGGCGAAAAACAGCGAGCCGACCCTTCCGCGCCGCAGATGCCATGACAAGGGTGAGGACAAAGCCGTTTGGGAGAATCCTCACTCTCGACTAGGTAATTACCTGATATCCCGAGCCGCTCGCAGAACGCAGGGTGCAGGCCACGGACAGGTTGACCGGCCGGCATGCCTCCCTCCGCGCGAGGTATTCACATGAGTGCGACGCCGTCCACACAGAAACTTCCGCTATTCGCGGACCGCGATGGTGGTCGGCTCCATGGTTGGCTCGGGCATCTTCTCACTACCACGAACATTCGGCATCGCGACCGGGCCGTTCGGATCCATCGTTGCATGGTGCATCGCAGCAGGCGGCATGTATACGCTGGCCCGGGTGTTTCAGTTTCTCGCCGAGCGCAAGCCGGACATCGATGCCGGTGTCTATGCGTACGCGAAGGCTGGCTTCGGCGACTATCCGGGATTTCTCTCTGCGCTCGGATACTGGAACGGCAGTTGTATTGGCAACGTTTCGTACAGGGTTTTGATCAAGTCAACCCTCGGCGTAGTTTTTCGGAAATCTGCGGGTTTTGTTGGATTACCCCTTTGAATGGCGACTGGTATGCTGACGCGATTTTCCTGCCGCTGATCGCCCGACAGGTCGCGGGCCGGAATACGGGAACGACGCCGTGAAGCGCATCGTGATTGCGGATGATCATGAAGTCGTACGTTCTGGGCTCCGAGCAATTGTTGAAACTCGCTCTGAGTGGATCGTCAGTGGAGAGGCGACCAACGGGGAGCAGGCCGTCGCGCTGGCATTGGAGACGCGTTCGGACATCGTGATCGTCGACTATTCAATGCCGCTGATGAACGGCCTGGAGGTCAGCCGCCGTCTCAGGTCGCTCCATCCGCGCACCGAAGTCCTGATTTTGACGATGCACGAAAATGAGGAATTGCTGACCGAAGCCATTCTGGCCGGCGTCCGCGGCTTCCTGTTCAAGTCGGACGCCAGGAAGCACTTGATTTCCGCAATCGAGGCGCTGCTCGACGGCAGACCCTACTTCACCAGCGTCCTGCTGGAAAAGTTGCTGCACGACTACCAGAGCAACAAGCAGAACAAGTCGGACATGCTGCTCACGCCGCGTGAGCAGAGCGTCGTCCAGCTCATTGCGGAGGGACACACTAACAGATCCATCAGCGCCGTCCTGAAGCTGAGCGTGAAGACGGTCGAGACCCACCGCGCATCCGCAATGCGTAAGCTCGGCATGTCGTCGACAGCCGAACTCGTACGCTACGCCATTCGCAAGAAGCTCGTCAGTCCTTGATGGAGCCTCCAATACAAAGGGCGTTTCGCGACAAGCGCCTGCTCATAAATCCCGCCGAGTTGCGGGATTGAGACCGCGCACGGCAGGTCGAATCTCCGCGCTGACCGTTCGGGTTAAAGCTTGCAAAAATGAGCGAAGGAGGAAGAGTCGCCTTCGGAGAGAGTTCGCTCGCGCATTGGCAATGGGAGACCGGCCGTTGCAGAGACCCGCACATCTCTCGCACTGCACCCGAATTCACGCCGAAATGCTCGCCCGAAGCTTGACGAATCTTCAAAGCAGAAATTGGAAGCGACCGCAGAGATTGGGCGGCGATCGTCGGGGTCGCACAATGCATCGAAAATTCTGATCAGCCGCTGCCGCTGAATATAATGGGTAACGCCGCCTTTTCTTTCGAACAGGCGATAGAGTTGGGATCTCGAGACGCCCAATTGCCGACACAGCGTTGCGGGTTGCAGCTTCCAAGACTGCAGTTGACCCTCGATGATCTGCTTTGCGCGCTCAAACAGGCCTATCGATATTCCTTGTTCCGCCAATCGCAGCCTGTCGGCCGATGGGGCTATGCACGCCACAAGCATTTGACATGACGTTGTTGCCAGCGTGGAGGCATCATCCTCCGTTAGAGATGGTAGTTGCCGCTCCAGGGCAAGAATATAGTCGCCGAGCAATGCTCCAAGAGGAGTCTGAAATGCTGAGCCGCGTGCTGCATCAAGCACATGTGCTAAGTTGTTGAATCTCTCTCTCGGAAGCAAAACCTGGATTCTGTCAACGCGGGTGCGCTTGCTTTCGAACTCATCTCCAAACAACCAGATGAATGGCACGCCGCCGGGGGCAGTGAACTCTCCCTTCGGGGTTCTGACCGTGGTGTCGCCCTGCCGACAGTACGTAAGCACCCAGTGATCACCGGCAGCCTTTTTCAAGTTTGCTTTTGTTCGCTTGACATGCGCGGAGGGGGCCGACACCCGGCTCACGATCAGATCGCCAAGCTTCCATAGTGAGTTTTGCGCTTCAAATGGATAGCCAGGCTCCAGCGGGGTAATGTCAAAAGCGGGGAAGAACCATTCTTGCCAAGACTCGAGCTGATCCGAGGGCTTCAAGTTTTGCGTCGTGAATATGGAAGACTTCACGGAAGGCCCACTCCAGGTGTTCCTGAGGGGAACCTAAACTCGCCCGCTTGACGAGTCAAAGTACCGATCCAGATGCGAGATGATCTTCCAAATTTGGCGTTTTCCCATGATGATAGAACGCGGTAATTGAGTAAGCGGTCGTTTTGCCAGACGTGGCACCTGTTTTCTACAACCTTTAGGCCACATCACTCTATCCGGGTAGATGCACATCATTGAGCCGTGCTGTGCGGCTATTCCGATCACCTGAGGGCGTGTGCTACGCCGCCTTCTGGACGGCAAAGGCCTGCGATCGTCGCGCCAAAAGCGCGCAGCCGCATTCATGCACGGTCCCGCGCACGATAACGAAGCCGCGTTTCTCCACCAACGCGCGAAGGCTTTCGTTCGCGGCTGGTTTCTGTGCGTCAACCCAAACCACCAGCACGGCGCAAGGGCCGAGGAAATTCACCAGCCAGTCCATCGTCGTCTCAAGCGCGTGAAGCGTGCGTCGCCGCCAATCCACAAGCGCAACGTCGTACTGACCGGTTGGACGGCCGCAATTGCCCGCCGCTGCCGCCAGCAAATATCCGCGCCGGTGTAGCTCCAGCATCAATTCCATGCTCTTCGAGCCGGCTACCACAATGCGCTGGCGTGTCGAGCAGCCCGCGAGCGTGATCATCGGGTCTATAATTCTGTCGCCAGTGGTGACCTGAGGGGAAGACATAACATCACCTGTTTTCGTTCGTTCTCGCGCGTCACACGCAGATCGCGGCCTTGTGGAGATCGATCGGTTGCGAAGCGGCAAGGCTTCCGCGCTGGCGATTACTCCGCTTGCAGGTTTGCAGACGGCGTGTCACGCGAGATTGCTTGACTCACATGGCCAATATCTTCCGGGCGAGATTTAATTTCGAGAGCGCCGCAACCTCGGTTTCATATAGGCCGCATAGGGCCGCTATGAGCATAGCCTTCGCCACAAGCTACACACTGCTTCGGAGAGATATCTGCGGTTGGGCGGCACTATTCCGCTTTTAGAAAAGGACAAAGCGGCTCCCCTCGAATTCACATGCTCTCCCGTTCATCTTCCGGGCAAGCATTTACCGGCCGTGGCGCGCTGCCGACGAACGGCCCGGCGTCCTGATCGCGCGGTTGACTTGTCCGCGTCGTTCTGCGCGTCGGGATTCTGCAAATTCGCTGATGAGGCATTTCGCGCTACTTGGAGGCTAGATGCCAGTCTATCGTGCATACATCGTTGGGCTACACGACCGATCCATCGGCGTGGTTCAATTTGACTGTACTGATGATGAGTCCGCCATCAAATCCGCCCGACGGCTCGTCGACAGCCACGACGTGGAGCTTTGGCAGATGGATAGGCCCGTAGCCAGGTTCGACGCCCGGTCCAAACGGATGTGCAAACAATAGGTGTCGGCGACCGGCTCACAAGCGTGGCGATGCTACGCTTGTCGCACGGGACGTCGATCTGGGAACAACAGCTGATGTAAGCTTGTCGGTCTAGAAATGCTCAACCGCGCCGTTTGGAGAAACGCCGCGGAGCACTACCCGAACTGAGCCCCGCCCTTCGTTCCCTCTGGGCGCGGTTTTCTGTTAAGGCAGAGGCTTCGGTCCCACGCCTCACCCCGTTGGGGCAGATCTGAAGCCCAGCGTGCTGACAAGGCGCATCATCGTTTTGGCCTGACCAGGAGCGGGCAACTCCCGATCTTTTCTGTCGAACTGACGTTGAGGTGTGGTCGGCGCGGGTTCGAGGAATCTGGCGGCCCACCGCTGTTCACATCTTCTTTGAAGTTCCAAGGGGATGACCCTCATAGACGACTCCGGGTTTTCTCTCGCCGACAGCTTCCCGGAGCCGCGGGGATGCCAATAGGCACAAGTGTGTCCCGAATGTGAACCGAGCTGATTTTCCGCCAGTGTTGGAATCTAGCCACACCAGGCTGTCGCGCAGGGCGTCCCAGCCAGAAGTCGCCCCGGGGTGATTTCCAGTAGCTTGACAGTCGAAAATGAGGAACCAGGCCGCCGCGCTGCGCGCTCGCGCATCTGGAAGAATCGGCCTAACTGGCGGAGATGCGCTGCAAACAGAAAGACCTTCGGGCGGTCTTTCTGTGTCCTGAATGAATTAACGATCAAGCTTGGGGAAGCGCCTGATTTCTCCGTCGATATGTAACGAAGCCGAGACCGCAGAAGGCCAAGATCATTATTGCACAAGTCGGCGGTTCGGGGACGCCGCCTTGTAGAAGATCAAACACATAGTTTGCTTCGACGAGCTGGTGCAACAACTGCGGAAGTGGTGACGGCGGTTCGGGCGCCATCAAATCGATTACAATCTCCGAGATCATCCATGGCATCGCGAAGATGAACGCAGAGTCGATTGTTGGCACACGTCGCCGATAGAGGATGGTCGAGACGGCGATAGCCGGCGCTATCGCGGCACCAATCACGTAAGATCGGTTTCCGCAGCGTGCGGTCCGGGTTTCTCGCAGGATCAAGATGAAGGAAGATGTGATTTGTTTCAGGTGTAACCATGTCCACCGATGTCGAAACGCGTTCGAAATTTTTGAATGGCTGCATCATGGGCCGTGGCCCTTTCGTTGTTGAGGCGTCCCACACGTAGGCGCCATGGCGCGACAACGCTTTCTGAAGGCTAGAATAATGACCGATTGCATGCCATCTGCCCGCAAAAGAATTGCGCATTGTTGCTGCGGTGCTCTACGAGCAGAGACGATCGACGAGCCAATCGTTGTGGCAGCGTGTTCGTGTCAAGAATGTCAACGGCGAACAGGTTCGGCGTTTGGAATTGGTACATTCTGGTCGCCGGACAAAGTCAAAATAGAAGGCAATGCCACTCGCTTCGTTCGTACTGCCGATAGCGGAGGACGTGTTGTCTCCTATTTTTGTCCACAATGCGGATCGACAGTTTATTGGGAGATTCCCGATCTAAGACCCGGTTGGCTCGCAATTGCCGGGGGCGCCTTCGGCCATCCGGACTTCCCGCCTCCTACTATGTCGATATGGGAGCGGTTTAAGCACGAGTGGGTATCTATTCCAGTATCGCAGCATCTTAACGGCCAGCCTGACTAGGCCCGGCCCAGCCCTCAACAACGATAGGCCAATGTCTCGGCAACCGGTGCAAATGCGCGCGAGCGTCCCGCCTGACCCGGTCCACCGTCCGCGCGGTACGCCGCTCTGAAAGCTTGAGCCCTCGTTCAAATGCCGATCATGCCGCAAGGGCTGCTATGCCCCGCCGGTTCACATGATCAAGTTGGCGGCAACGTGGGAAGTCACGCCTTACAAGTGGGGAGCACCCTGATGAGGGACGATAGCTCGCGCATCGTTCGCCCCGCATCTACCGTCGTTACCGAGAGACTGCCAGAGCAACGCCATTCGAACCCATACATGCCGTTCATAGCCTCGCGCGGCAATCGCCATCTGCATGGCGACCTCCGCTCTGCGCTGACATTCGAGTTGTTCGTCCCTGCTCATCACGCGGACGATGTTGTTGCGAATTGTAACAAGATTGAGGACGCGCGATCCATATGATTGCGGCTAAGGCAGCCGACTTCCGTCGGTGGCCAGGCAGATCAGTATGATGATCAGCGCAACCGGACAACCGACGCCCACCGCGCCGAGAATTATCATCATCAACGTCACAAAGGCCGAAAGCACCGGCGTTTCGGCTCGAACCTCACGTACAGACATATCGTTACGCCTTCGAAGCCCCCCACGGACATTTGTCCGTCGCCCCAAGGTGAACGATCAAAAAAACAGCAGATTGTCAGGATGGGGCCTATCGAGCTTGCCGCAGAGAGGCCTTTGTCCGGACACGAACAATTCAAAGGTGAGGTCAAATCGTTAAGAGAAAGTTAACGTCGCGATTTTCTGGCTCATTATCGAACAAACAACGGTGCTGCATAAGCATGAGCTGCGCGACGGCAGGTGGCCAGCCGGTTTACGGCCGCCCACATATTGTCTGGAAAAGAACCCGAGCCCGTCAGAATTGATTAAAGGGCTGGTAAGCGCCGTGTCGCAGGCTTGCGTGCACGAGACCCCGCTGCCAAATTACCCCCAAACAAGTAGGCAGCGAAGGCCGGCGTCGGACCGCCCCCAACCCCGCCGCCGGCCTACCTCGCTTTGAGTTTGGCACAGCCGGCGTTCCGGTATGCCCTATTTGATTTTCGTCGTTCGATGCTGATCATGCCGCAACGGCTCTACCCCGCCCGCCCATACGATCAAGGTGACTGCAGCGAAAGGCTTCTCGGCGCGATAAAGTGATACGCCTCGGGTGATGCACGCATCTCAGAGGAGACGCATAGTGAACTTTGGATTTGTGCTTTCGCTCATACTGGTGATCCTTGCGGTCGTCGGGGTATTCATTGAGATTCCTCTTGTCAGCGACTACGCTTTCTGGTTTTCGGTCGGGGCTTACATCATTCTCGCAGGCAGCACGTGGGGTAGGCATCATCATGATTAGCCCTCTGGTGACGCTCACGATCATTGTCGCATTGCGCATCACGCAGGACAGGAAATAGGCGAGGGAGCACCGCCCCCTTCCTTTTAGTCTTCGCGAGCCGGGTCTTCCTTCTAACTCCAGCAGTTTTTCGGCGGCGCTAATTATCGCCTCGATCAATCGAGCTGCGACCGAAAATGATCGCGGCATTTATCGCGGCGCGGTGTCGCGAATGATGCCGGTGTCTTCGGCGCCATTGGCTCGAAGTCTGCGAACATGTCGGCTCCTGCGACCGCCGTTGCACCGGCGCGGGCAACCGCGAGATCCTCCGGCCCGGTGCCCGATCCCGCACCGATGGCGCCGAGGATCAGCCCGTCGACCATGATCGGCAGGCCGCCGATGAGATTGGTCCAACGAAGCGCTGGCGCGAGCAGATGCTCGGCAAGCAATCGTGAGACAACCGATCGTTGGTGCCATCCGCCTGTGACGTACCGCTCTCGCCGAGATCAGAATGCTTCCTGGCGAGCAGCGTCAACTCTGCCCGAACCGACGTATTCCTCTCGATTCTTCTTCTCATGGCCGCTTTGCTGATCGTCATCCTGAAGCAGGACAGATAAGTCGAGTTCGAAGTCCCAACGTTTGATCAGCGCTATCGTGCCTCGGCCGGCGATCGCGCCCAAGAACGTCGATTAATTCAAAAAAAGAACTTTATATCGAATAAGAAGTAAGGTCCGAATCTTGGTGGTCATGCCCGATCTATCTGGTGAAATTAGGCGTTAAATCTCATATATTGTCGAAGCATTTACGTTGATCGAAAAGTCTGTTTGCGACGCGATGATCCGATAGGGGGTCGCGTCACATGAGTTGCTTGCTTGACAAGTTCAAAAAAAGAACTGTAAGTTTGCCGCCGTCATGGATGCATCGTCCATGCGCCAACAAGAAGCGCCGCGCTCCTGGGTAGCGGTCCCGATCGAGATAGCGAAGGAGGAAGGCCAATGTGCAGAGCGTTCACGACCGTATGTGCGTTCACCCTCGCGTTGGTGACGTCGGCCATTGCCGCGGATGCCCCGGGCGTTACCACGACCGAGATCAAGGTAGGTGGAATCTTTCCGTTCAGCGGTCCGGCATCGTCGATCGGGCTCGTCGGCCGAGGTATCCTGGCCTACGTTCAATCCATCAACGACCGCGGCGGCATCAACGGACGCAAGATCACCTACGTTGCCTATGACGATAACTATAGTCCGCCGAAGTCGGTCGAGCATGCCCGCAAACTCGTCGAGAGCGACGAGGTAGCGTTCATGTTCAGCCAGCTCGGTACCCCCGGCAACACGGCGACGGCGAAGTATCTGAAGTCGAGGGGCGTGCCGACGATCGCCATCGTCTCCGGGTCGAGCAAGTTCACCGATGTCGCGAATTTTCCGCTGACGACAACGAGCCTCGTGAGCTACGATACCGAAGCAAAGATCTACGCAAAGTTCCTGACCAAGACGCTTCCCGACGCGAAGTATGCCATCCTTTATCAGAACGACGACCTTGGAAAGGACTATGTCAACGCGTTCAAGGAGCTTTTGAAGAGTGATTTCGACAAGAAGGTGGTGACGGCCTCCTATGAGGTGACCGAGCCGACCGTGGACTCGCAGGTGGTCGGCCTGAAGAGCTCCGGTGCCGGCGCGCTGCTTGTGGCAGGCACCCCGAAATTTGCAGCGCAGGCGATCCGCAAGGCGCACGAACTCAACTGGAAAGCGCTGATCGTCCTGAATTATCCGTCCGGCTCCGTCGGCGCGACGCTGAAGCCGGCAGGTCTTGACATTTCAACCGGCGTCGTCGTCGGGACGATCACAAAGGACGCTACCGATTCGATCTGGGACCAGGATGAGGGCATGAAGAATTTCCGCGCCTTCGTCGACAAATACATGCCCGGCATCGATATCGCCGACAACAACTATCTGTTCGGCTATACGCAGGGGATGCTGCTCGAGCAGCTGATCAAGCAGTGCGGCGACGACCTGTCGCGCCAAAACATCATCAAGCAGGCCAGGAATTTCAGGGACGTCGTGCTTCCGACGGTGCAGCCCGGCATCAAGGTCAACACGACGGACAAGGTCAACATGGACTTCACCCAGATGCGGCTGCAGCGCTGGACAGGCACGCATTGGGATCTGTTCGGCGAGGTGCTGGATGCGGCGTCCGAGTAATCAACGCCTGTCTTCAGCATCAAACGGGAGGGGAACGCCGTGAAAGGATTGATGCAGAACCAGCCGCTCCTGCTGTCGTCGCTGCTCCGGCACGCGGATCGCTTTCACGCCGACACCGAAATCGTGTCGCGGACCGTCGAAGGACCCGTTCACCGCTACGACTACCGCGAGGCGTCGCGGCGCACGCGCAAACTCGCCGATGCGCTGCGCCGCCACGGCATCTTCAGCGGCGATCGCGTGGCGACGTTAGCCTGGAACACCTACCGGCATTTCGAGCTCGAGCACGGCGTGACCGGATTGGGGGCCGTATGGCACGCGATCAATCCCCGGCTCATCCCGGCGCAGATTTCCTACATCGCCAATCATGCGGAAGATAAAGCTCTGTTTTTTGACGCCAGCTTCCTGCCGCTTGTCGAGAAGCTCGCGCCGGAGTTGCCAAGTGTTCGCCTGATGGTGCTGTTGGCCGATGGAACGGAGACGCCCGCGTCGGCGGCTTTGCCGGGCCTGCGTGCCTACGAGGATTTCGTCGAAGGCGGAGACGATGGCTTTGAATGGCCTGACTTCGACGAGCTTTCGGCGTCTTCGCTGTTCTACACGTCGGGCACGACGGGCAATCCAAAGGGCGTGCTTTATTCGCATCGCTCCGACGTGCTGCATTGCCTTTCCATCACCGGCGCCTATTCGATGGGCTTCTCGGCGCGCGACACCATCCTGCCGATGACGCCGATGTTCCACGCCAACGGCGCGTGGGGAATGACGCATGCGGCGCCAATGGTGGGTGCGAAGCTGGTTCTGCCGGGACCCAAAATGGACGGCGCCTCGATCGCACAACTTGTCGAGGACGAGGGCGTGACGGTCACGGCAGGCGTTCCGACGCATTATTCGAATTTGCTGCGGCATTACGAGGCCGCCGGTATCAAGCCGCGGACGCTGCGACGGATCGTCGTCGCAGGCTCGGCGCCGGCGCCGAGCCTGATCGAGGGGTTTGAGCGGCTCGGTGTTGCCGTGAACCATGTCTGGGGCATGACGGAGACGAGCCCGTGCGGCACCAGCCCGCAACCCTCGCGGCGGGTCGTGGCTCTGCCGATGGAGCATCAGCGCGACGGCAAGACGTCGCAGGGACAGCCGATCTACGGCGTCGACGTGAAGATCGCGGCCGAAGACGGCAAAGAGATGCCGCGGGATGGCAAAACGAGCGGTCGCCTCATGGTGCGTGGGCCCTGGGTCATCGCCGGATATTTCCGGGATGACAGAGCGGTGCTTCATGACGGCTGGTTTGACACCGGCGATCTCGCAGTGATGGATAGCGACAACAATATCCGGCTGACCGACCGCGCCAAGGACGTTATCAAATCCGGGGGCGAATGGATCAGTTCGATCGACATCGAGAATGTGGTCGCCGGTTGCCCTGGCGTATCCGAAGCAGCAGTGATCGGCGTCCCGCACCCGAAGTGGGAAGAGCGGCCATTGCTGGTGGTGGTACCGAAGCCCGGGACTAGTCTGTCGGTCGCCACGATCAAGGCCTATCTAGAGGGCAGGGTTGTGAAATGGTGGATCCCCGATGATGTCGTCTTCGCCGAAGCTCTGAGCTATGGCGCCACGGGCAAGATCCAGAAGATGGAGCTGCGCCAGCGTTTCGCAGGCCACTATGTTACGCCCGCGAGAACTGGCGCCGGTATCTGACGATCATCCGCGCCCGGCGAACCAGCGGCTGGAAGGATCGACAGGTTACGGCGCTTCAATCCAGAGAGGCCCAGGCGCGCTCACGGAATGATGTGTCGCTCAGGCTGCGTCCGTTCGCGAAGCGGTGGCCTTGGCGTTTCGCTCCGCGGTGCGTTTGGCGGCAGCCGGGCGCGCGCCGGGACCGGGATGCGTCGTCACTTCCTTGGCCATCAGCGGTTCGCCGCATTCGGAACAGACCATCACGGGATTGAATATCTTGCCGCATTTGCGATGTTCATGCAGTACCGGCCGCCCGCGCTCGTCGACCATATGCGTATCGCCCCAATGCACGATCGCCATCATGATCGGATAGAGATCAAGTCCCTTCTGGGTCAGGATATATTCGTGGCGTTTCGGCGATTCCTGGTAGGGAATGCGGCGCAAGATGCCTGTCCTGACCAGCTTCTTTAGCCGTTCGGCGAGCAGATGGCGCGTAATGCCGAGCGCCGATTGAAACCCCTCAAAGCGCCGGGTGCGCAAAAAACACTCGCGCAAGATCAAAAGC
>Ga0207693_10004217_pt1 | contig 12189 bp, 10 predicted proteins | sample LARL81metaG_FD_184347 | JGI IMG/M metagenome (GOLD analysis project Ga0207693, IMG submission 184347) | Corn, switchgrass and miscanthus rhizosphere microbial communities from Kellogg Biological Station, Michigan, USA - LAR L8-1 metaG... | ecosystem: Host-associated > Plants > Roots >...
ACATTCCGCTTTGCTCACAATCCATATCTGAGCGTCAGTCACAGTTATCACGTCAGGCGCGCCGACTTCGACAAGCTGCTGCTCGACAACAGCCGCCGCCTCGGCGCAACCGTGCTTGAAGGCACTCGAGTAACCGAGGTCGAGTTCGGGGCCGACGGGTGCTCCAGAGTAGCCGCGGTCGGCCCCGACGGGGCGCCTGCGGTCTGGTTTCCTCGCTTTCTCGTCGACGCCTCGGGGCGGGACACCCTGCTCCTCAGGCGCCTCGGGCTCAAACGCGCAGACAAGGGCAACAACACGGCCGCCGTGTTCGGACACTTTCGCAATGTGCCCCGCCGAGACGGCAACGCGGAGGGAATGATCACCATGCACCTGTTCCGGCACGGGTGGTTCTGGATGATCCCACTGCCGGACGACGTCATGAGTGTTGGCGTGGTCGGCACTCGATCCTTCTTCAGGACGAGAACGGCGGATCTCGACGGCTTCTTTGCACGCGCTGTCGCGGCGAGCCCCAGTGTTGCGGAGCGGATGATCAATGCCGAGCCGATCGGCCCGCTGGTCGCGACAGGAAACTATTCCTACGCCTCACGGTGTTACGGGGGTAACGGGTATATATTGATTGGTGATGCCGCGGCCTTCATCGATCCGCTGTTTTCAAGCGGTGTCATGATGGCAATGAGCAGCGCGGCTTTCGGTGCCGAAGTGGTCGATGCCTGGCTCGATAACAAGAAATCGAGCCGGCAGCTGATGCGCGACTACGAACGCCGCGTGCAGCGCGGACTCGCCTCTCTGTCTTGGCTCATATACCGGATAAATACGCCGGTGCTCCGCGACATCTTCATGGCGTCCTTTGACCTTTTCAACACGCGCAACGGACTGCTTGCGATTCTGGCGGGCGACTTTTACGCAGCTCCAAGACTGCTGTCGCCGCTCAGACGCCTGCAGCTTGCTTACGGTTGTCTCTATGTTCTTTCCAAGCTAGGCGCGCGTCTGCGAACCGGGGGGCTAGCCTGGAAAGCTGAACGCGGCCCCTCAGCCTGATCCTGCACAAAATTTGGCTCCCTCTCCCCGCTCGCGGGGAGAGGGCTGGGGTGAGGGGCTGCCGCTACTCGGCGGCCGCGGCGCGGGTGGCGCGCTTGCGGTCGTTGGGATCGAGGAGCCGCTTGCGCAGACGGATAGATTGCGGGGTGACCTCGACGAGCTCGTCATCGGCGAGATACGCGATCGCCTGCTCCAGGGTCATGGTCTGTGGCGGGGTCAACCGCACGGCTTCGTCCTTTGCCGTTGTGCGGATATTGGTCAGCTGCTTGCCTTTCAGCGGGTTCACATCCAGGTCGTTGCCGCGGCTGTGGGCCCCGATGATCATGCCCTGATAGACCTGGGTCCCCGGTTCGACAAACATCGGCCCGCGCTCTTCGAGGTTCCACAAGGCGTAGGCGACCGCGACCCCGTTGGCGTTCGAGACCAGCACGCCGTTGCGGCGCCCTTCGATCGCGCCCTTGAAGGGAGCGTAGCCGTGGAACAGCCGGCTCATCACCCCGGTGCCCCGCGTATCGGCAAGGAACTCGCCCTGATAGCCGATCAAGCCGCGCGTGGGGCCGAGAAACGACAGCCGCACTTTGCCGCCGCCGGAGGGACGCATCTCCTGCATTTCGGCTTTGCGGCGACTCATCTTGTCGACCACTACGCCGGCGAATTCCTCGTCGACGTCGACGATGACCTCCTCGATCGGTTCGAGCCGTTGGCCGGTGGAGGGATCGGTCTTGAAGAGTACTCGCGGGCGGGAGATCGATAGCTCGAAACCCTCGCGCCGCATCGTTTCGATCAGCACGCCGAGCTGCAACTCGCCGCGCCCGGACACTTCGAAGGCGTCCCTCTCGCTGCTCTCGCGCACCCGGATCGCGACATTGCCCTCCGCTTCGCGGAACAGCCGCTCGCCGATCATGCGCGATGTCACCTTGGCGCCCTCGCGGCCGGCAAGCGGACTATCGTTGACCGAGAAGGTGATCGCCAGGGTCGGCGGGTCGATCGGATCGGCGGCCAGCGGCTCCATAACCTCTGGCGCGCAGATTGTGTCCGCAACCGTGGTCAGGGCGAGCCCGGCGACGGCGATGATGTCGCCCGCCCGGGCCTCCTCGATCGGCCGCCGGTCGAGCCCGCGAAACGCCTGCAGCTTGGTCAGCCGCGCCTGTTCGATCACTCGGCCGTCGCGGCTCAAGGATTTGACCGGCATGTTGAGGCGTGCCACCCCGGAATGGATCAGCCCGGTCAGCACCCGCCCGAGATAGGGGTCGTAATCGAGCGTCGTCGCCAGCATCGAGAACGGTGCGTCGGGATCGGCATGCGGCGGCGGGACATGGGCGAGGATCAGCTCGAAGAGCGGCGACAAATCCTTGCGCGGCTGCACAATCTCGGTTGCGGCCCAGCCGTCGCGGCCAGAGGCGAAGACCGTCGGGAAATCGAGCTGCGCTTCGGCGGCGTCGAGCGCCGCGAACAGATCGAAGATCTCGTTGTGGACCTCCTGAGGGCGGGCATCGGCCCGGTCGACCTTGTTGATGACGACGATCGGGCGCAGACCCTGGCTCAACGCCTTGCCGACGACGAATTTTGTTTGCGGCATCGGGCCGTCGGCGGCGTCGACCAGCACTAAGACCCCGTCCACCATGCTGAGGATGCGCTCGACCTCGCCGCCGAAATCGGCGTGGCCGGGCGTGTCGACGATGTTGATCCGGACGTCCCGCCAGACCACCGAGGTGCATTTGGCAAGGATCGTGATGCCGCGCTCGCGCTCGAGTTCGTTAGAGTCGAGAGCGCGTTCGACGACCTGCTGATTGGCGCGGAACGTGCCGCTCTGGCGCAGCATCGCGTCGACCAGGGTCGTCTTGCCATGGTCGACATGGGCGATGATCGCGATGTTGCGGATTTCCATTAAATGCAAAACCTCAGCCCCGCCCTGAGCGGGACGGGTTCGTTAGGCGCGGCCGGCGTCGGGCAGGAGTTGTGACAAGGCAACCTCGGGACGGGCGCCAAAATGACTGATGATTTCGGCAGCGCACAAACTGCCGATCTCGCCGCAGATGGGAAGCGGCAGGCCGCGGGTCAAGCCATAGAGAAAGCCGCTGGCGTAGAGATCGCCAGCCCCGGTGGTGTCGACGACGCGCGCGACAGGCGCTGCGGCAACGGGATACTCGAACCCAGTCCCGAGAATCACGCTGCCCGCTGCGCTGCGGGTCAGGGCGGCGATTGCGACATGCCCACGCACCGCAGCCGCAGCCGCGCCGAAATCATCCGTCTCGTAGAGTGAGCAGATTTCCGTTTCATTGGCGAAGAGAATGTCGACATGGCCGTCCACGAGCTCGCGAAACCCCGCCCGGTGCCGCCCGACGCAAAACGGGTCGGAGAGGCTGAGCGCCACCTGGCGCCCGGCAGCATGGGCGAGCGATGCGGCCTTGCGGAAGGCTTCTTGCGCCAGCGGCGGGTCGAACAGGTAACCTTCGAGATAGGTGATCCGGGCGCCGGCAATCACCTCGGGGTCGATGTCGACGGGCCCGAGTTCGACGCAGGCGCCGAGATAGGTGTTCATTGTGCGCTGCCCGTCGGGGGTGACGAGAATCAGGCAACGCGCGGTACCGGGGCCGCTGGTCGCGGCCGGCGTATCAAAGCGCACGCCCGTTGCTGTGATGTCGTGACGGTAGACCTCTCCGAGGAAGTCGTCGCGCACCTTGCCGATATAGGCGCCGGTGCCGCCGAGCGAGGCGATGCCGGCCATCGTATTGCCGGCCGATCCGCCCGACGCCTCGATCGCCGGACCCATCATCCGGTAGACCGCATCTGCGCGGTCCGCGTCGATCAGGGTCATGGTCCCCTTGACGAGGCCCTCCCGAGCGAGAAACTCGTCCTCGGCATGAGCGAGCACATCGACGATGGCATTGCCGATGCCGACAACATCGAAACTGGCTTGTGTCATTTGCTGGCTACTGGCTGGGCGGGTGAAACGAGCGCGGAATATCGGAGCGCTGCGGCGCGGCAAACCTCCGAGGCCTTAAATCTCTGCAACCCTGACCGCTCGGCATCTAGCGCTGCGTCCACGCCGATCAGGCGTCCCGCTGTCCGAACTCACCGCTATCGAGCGCCGTCTTGACGGCATCGTAAAGCTGTTGTGCGTGGAACGGTTTCCGGAGGAGTTGGAGGCCATTCTCTTCGGCGTACGTCATCGCGTCATGGCTTCCTGAAATCATGACCAAAGGAATACCGACCCCCTTCAGATGGAGCGCCAATGAAATGCTCGTCTCTCCTGGCATCAGGGCATCGAGTACGACGCAATCGACCGGGTCGGCAGTTTCCAGAAAATCGCGCATTACGGCGCCGCTGTCTGCAGAGCTGACGCGGTAGTTGTAATCCTGCAGGATTTCGACGATTATGCCCCGGACGTCGCCGTCGTCATCGACTACGAGAACATGTTTCGACTGGTCCATCTTCGATCGCCCTCGGACACTCTACCGAGACCATGCGTTATACTATTTGTATACTATTTGTCGCGAGTTGGAGAAGCCGAATTTTGAGCGGCGAGGCGGGTCGACCGACCGAATGTAGCCGTCCTATCTCCTTCGATAACGCCTTCACCCTTCGATAAAGTGACCGAACGCCATCAGCGGGCGGATGCGGTCGCAGATGATCTTGGTAATAGCGAGCATCGGCGTTGAGAGGATCGCGCCGGGCACGCCCCACATCCAGTACCAGAACACCAGCGAGAGGATGACCAGCACTGGGTTGATCGTAAAACGCCGGGCCAGCAGCATTGGCGTCACCGTCTCGCCTTCGACGAGATGAATGAGCAGGTATAGCCCGGCCGGCAGAAATGCCGCCCACAGCGAGTCGATGGACAACAGGCCCGCGAGCAGGAAGACCACGACGCCGATCATAGGTCCCAGGATTGGGATATAGTTGAGCAGGAAGGCCACGGTACCCCACAGCACGGGGTCGCCCACCCCGCAAAGCGCCACGACCGTGCCGGTCGCCAGGCCCACGGCCAGGTTCATGATTGTAATCGTAAACAAGTAGGCCGATACGTCGCTCTCGATTTGCTGGGAGATGTCAACCGCCTGTCGCTTGTCCTTGAACCGCGGCAGGATTTCGACGAGGCGCCTGAGGAAGGTGTCGCCGCTGACCAGCAAAAAGAAGAGCACAAGCACCGCTTCGAGCAGTCCGCTGGCGAAAGAGCGAGTGCCGGTAAGCAGCCGGTCGGAGAGTGCCGACCCCTGAACCGCCACGGGCACGGCTTTGGGCTGGTCCCCTTGCGCCAAGCCCTGGGCCTGATCGGCGAATTTCTGGAAGGCCGCAATCGGCCGGCTCAGAAAGCTCAGGCGTTCCTGCAATTTGGGAACCCCAGTGGGCAGCTTCTGCGCCCAGCTGGCCGCCGGTCCCGACAGCGCCGTCCCCAACCCGCCGAGCGTGCCGAACAGCAGCAGGATGACGAGCATGGCCGCAATCCCGCGCGGCAGATAAACCCGTTCGAGCGCTCGCATCGCCGGCTGCAGCACGAGGCTGAGCACGAAGGCCAGCACGATCGGCAAGACGATCTCGGCTGCCACATAACAGGCGGCAAGCATCCCCAGAAGAAAGAGGCCGCCCAAAAACACCGTCTTGATATCCGACGGTATCGGCAAATCGTCTTCCTCGGCAGCCGCAGCAGTGGCCGGCGCGGCAGACGAGGGACGGTCAGCCACCCCACGGCTCGCGAATAATTTGAGTTTGTCTATCGCCGCCATCTATAGACCACATGAAAGACGTACGGCAGGATGATGATGGGCCGCAGTGACGAGCATCAGGCCGCCTGCCGCAGAGCGGCCCAGTATGTCCTGCACCAGATCGTCTGCCCGTTCGCGCTTGCGGGTGAGCGCGCATAGCGTCTTAGCCGCGGGATCTGCTGTTCGATGAGGTCGGTGAAATTCGGACAATTTGATCTCTTCTCGCGGACGCGCGTATCCCGCGACGTTATAGGGCCGTTGTAAATCCATGATGTGCTTAAAGCACTAGTCCGTAAATAATTGTAATTACTTTGTGACATTTAAAAATCTTAAGACCAGATCTGGTTTGCTACATTAGGTGAAAACTTCGCAGCTACTGTTTTTTGCCGGTAAGCACGATGGGTCGTTCCGTCCCCTCTCCACGAAGCGAAACCGGCCGGGGCAGCGAGGCCCTCTTGAATAAGTTTCTGTCACAACCGATTTGCCATCCACACGGATGGTGTACAGATGGTAGAGGATGGCGGACCGTATCGATGACCCGCGATCCAAGGCCGCGGAAAGCGAGAAGATCACGATCAACCTCGGTCATGTCGATCTCGGTCACATTGACCTGATGGTTCAGGAAGGGTTTTTCTCGAACCGCACCGACTTCATCCGCACCGCCATCCGCAATCAGCTCGAACGGCATGCCGACGCGGTCAAGCAGGCGATCGCCCGAAAAAAAGTCGAGCTCGGTCTGCGGCATTTCAGTCGTGAAGATTTGGAAACGGCGCGTAGCGCCGGACAGATGCTCCATATCCGGGTGTTGGGACTAGCCAGCATCGCAAACGATGTCACTCCCGAGCTCGCCCGCGCGACAATAGGATCGATCGCAGTGCTGGGGGCGCTGCACGCCAGCTCGGCGGTCAAGGCGGCTCTGGCAGACCGCATTCGCTGAATAGCCGCCGTCGAGTAATTGGCGCAACCCGCAGCCGGCCGGCGCCGATACTCCTTCACCGCAGATGGGCCGAAGCTTCTGCTCCGTCTGTTTGCACACACAGGAAATTTGGACAATGGATGACAGACCGGACCTCGGCATGCGGGAAGCAAGCCGCCTGACCCGCGCGGGCCGCCTAACCGAAGCAACCGCACTGCTGCAACGGATGCTGCATGAACGAAGGGATCTATATCCCGCCTCCAGTACAGGCAGCGGGCCGCCGACCATCGACTTGTGTCCCGAAGCGGTTGAAGTGACCGATCCTGGGCCGTCGTTGCGTGCTGGGCAGGCGTTCGGCGCCAGCGCCCGCAATCGGGCGGAAAGACCGGGCGACGAACGTCTGCCCGAGGCGCTGCGCCGTTTCTTCGACTGTATTCCTCGCACCGGCTTCGAACCCGGCTTGGGCGGGCTGGCAGAACCGCCTCCGGCCGACGCTCCCGACGTCCCCGAAAGCGGCCAATTCTTCGTGAGGTCGTACAGCAACCAGGTCGGAACCCGCGCCTACAAGCTCTACGTACCGAGCGGCTATCGCGGCCAGCCTCTGCCGTTGATCGTCATGCTGCACGGCTGCACCCAGTCCCCCGACGACTTCGCCGCCGGTACGGTCATGAATTTGCGGGCCGAAGAGCACAATTGCTTTGTCGCGTATCCGGCGCAGGCCGCCTCGGCCAACGCGTCCAAGTGTTGGAACTGGTTCCGTCCGGGTGACCAACAGCGAGGCCAAGGCGAGCCCTCGCTGATCGCGGGCATCACTCGGCAGATCATGAGCGACTGCTCAGTCGACCGGTGTCGGGTCTATGCCGCCGGGTTCTCGGCTGGCGCCGCCGCCACGGCCATTCTGGCGTCAACCTACCCCGATCTCTACGCCGCAATCGGCGTGCATTCCGGTCTGGCCTACGGCGTGGCTAGCGATGTTGCCTCCGCGTTCGCGGCAATGCGCCGGAACGAGTTCGCGACGAGGCACCCGTCTGGGGGACGCCCGGTTCCAGGCGGAAGTTCGCGCATAGTCCCGGCGATTGTTTTTCACGGGGACCACGACACCATTGTGCATCCACACAATAGCGATCAAGTCATCGCGCAGCTGCGCGAAGCGCTGAACATCGATCTGCAGGCAACGGTTCAGGAAGGCCGGGTAGCGGGCGGCCGCACCTACAGCCGCATTCTGCATCATGACGCGAGCGGGCAGGCGATCTTCGAGCAATGGGTCATTCACGGCGCGGGCCATGCCTGGTCGGGCGGCAGTCCTGCCGGGTCCTACACGGATCCGCGGGGGCCGGACGCAACGCGGGAGATGCTCCGGTTTTTTCTCGATCACCCGCTCTCGTGAGACTTCTTTTCTACCGTGGTTGAAGGATCGCGCGCGGCACCGTCGCCCTTGACCAACCCACTACAGCCGGGATACCGAGCTCCGAAGCTGCCCGGCGCTACGGAAGCGTGCTCTTAAGCGGAGGCAGGCTCCAGCGCGAAAAGGAGCAAGGATCGGCCGGTTACGCCGTAGACCTCCCCGGTCGCAAAGCTGCCCATCTCGGCATCCTCCGGAAGGTTGGTGTCGATCAGCAATTGCCAATGCCAGCCGCCGACGGTCTCCGGCAGGGTGAACCCTACGAGGTCGTGAAAGCCGTTCAGCACCATCAGCAGGGTGGCGTCTTCGCCGCGCCTGCGGATGCCGGTCGGCTGCGCGCGGCCGTCCATCAGCATGCCGAAACATTCCATACTGATGTCGCCCCATTCCTCGGGTTTCATCTCAGCCCCCGAGGCGTTGATCCAGGTCACATCCTTGATGCCCAGCTCCTCGTTGTAGATACCCGTCAAAAACCGGCTGCGGCGCAGGATCGGGTATTTGTGCCGCAACCCCGTCAGCTGCCGCACAAAGCGGATCAGCGGCTGGTGTTCGTCCGCACAGCTCCAATCGACCCAGCTAATCTCGTTGTCCTGGCAATAAGCGTTGTTGTTGCCTTGCTGCGTGCGCGCAAATTCGTCGCCCGCGAGCAGCATCGGCGTGCCTTGCGACAGCAGCAGGGTGCCGAGGAAGTTGCGCCTCTGACGGGCACGCAGCGCATCGACTTCCTCGTCGTCGGTCGGACCCTCGACGCCGCAGTTCGAGGAGCGGTTGTCGGCGTGTCCGTCTTTGTTGTCCTCAAGATTGGCCTCGTTGTGCCGGTCATTAAAGGAGACGAGATCGTTGAGCGTGAACCCGTCATGCGCGGTAATGAAGTTGACGCACGCCCAGGGCTTGCGGCCGCGATGGTTGAAAATGTCGCCCGAGGCACATAGGCGCGGAGCAATTGCGCTGGCCGGGGCTTCGCCGCGCCAGAAGTCGCGCACCGTATCGCGAAATTTGTCGTTCCATTCGGCCCAGCCCGGTGGGAAAGCGCCCACCTGATACCCGCCCGGCCCGCAATCCCACGGCTCGGCGATAAGCTTGACGGTGCGCAGCTCCGGGTCCTGGCAGCAGGCCTTCAGAAACCCGCTCTGATTGTCGAAGCCCTTGGCCTCGCGGGCGAGGATCGTGCCGAGGTCGAAGCGGAAACCGTCGACATGGGTCTCGCTTGCCCAATAGCGCAGGCTGTCGGTCACCATCTCGATGACCCGCATGTGGTCGAGGTTGAGCGTATTTCCGGTGCCGGTGTCGTTGATGTAATAGCGCGGCTCTTCGGGCAGCAGGCGGTAGTAAGAGGCGTTGTCGATGCCCTTGAACGACAAGGTCGGGCCGAGCTGGTTGCCTTCGGCGGTGTGGTTGTAGACCACATCGAGAATGACTTCGAGACCGGCGTCGTGGAGGCGCGCCACCATTTCCTTGAATTCGCGCAAGGTCTGCTCGCGCTCGTGAGCATAACGCGGATCAGGCGCGAAGAACCCGATCGAGTTGTACCCCCAGTAGTTCGTCAGGCCTTTATCCAGCAACAGGCTATCGTCGATGAAGGTATGGATCGGCAGCAATTCTACAGATGATATGCCGAGCGACTTCATGTATTCTATGATTTCATTGGAAAGCCCTTTATAGGTGCCGCGCCATTCTTTCGGCAATTTGGGATGGAGCTTGGTAAATCCACGGATATGGAGCTCGTAGACAATCGTGTGCTCCCACGGGACGGTGTGCCGCCCGGGGTCGCCTTTCCAGTCGAAATTCGGGTCGACGACAACGCATTTCGGCATGAAGGGCGCGCTATCGCGCTCGTCGAAGGTCGTATCGTCGCCGGATTCCAGCTGATACCCGAAGACCGCGGGGTGCCATTCCAGATCGCCGAAATGCCCGCGGGCATAAGGGTCGAGCACCAGCTTTTTGGGATTGAAGCGGTGCCCGGCGGAGGGCTCGTAGGGGCCGTGCACGCGATAACCGTATATCGATCCCGGTCGCACATCCGGCACATAGCCATGCCAGATTTCGTCCGTGAATTCAGGAAGCTCGATGCGCGCCGTCTCGCGCTCGCCGCTGTCGTCGAAGAGGCAGAGTTCGACCCGGGTAGCATTGGCCGAGAACAGCGCGAAATTGACCCCCTGGCCGTCCCAGGTGGCCCCCAGCGGATGCGGCAGTCCTTCCCGGATGCCGCTCTCGGTGATCGCGACCATCATCTTTCCTTGTGGTTGGGTAAGCCGGGGCAAGATCCAAGCGAATGCCGCTGACAACCAAGCCAGTCAGTACCGGCGAAAACGATTGTGGCGTGGCTGGTTTCTTGGACCGTTTGTTTAAAAATGAGGTACTAACAATTGGCGATTAACATCTAACCTGCCTCGCGATACAAGCGATAGATCGTCATGGATGTAGTGCGCGGAGCAGGAAAACGCGAGGTACAATCCCCGGCTTTTACAGTGAGGCTGACCTCGACAAAATCGCCGCATCCATCCACATCTGGGGTGGACGAGGCGTAGAGCGCCAGCATTAGGAACTCCTTTGCTGCGAATTCCATCAACCCCGCCCGTTCTTGCTCTCCGGCCACGCATAATTGCGTCCACAATACAGCGGGTGTCTGCACCGAACAGAAATTGCTAGGGTCCGCCGGACCAAGCTTGGAGGAACGCCAAGGATGGCCGGTCCAGCAGCGCTCACGCCGCGCCCCCCGCGCCGTGTGAACCGCTATCCCGCCAGTATTGAATGCCGCTCATCCTGGGTGGCGGCTTCGATCACCTTGGCGATTTTGTCGGTCTCCTACGGCGCGCCGCTCATCGTGGTCGTGGGACTGAAGCCGATCGCGGCTTCCCTTGACACCGATCGCTCTCTGGTGGCGTTGGCCGGTTCCCTGATCTGGCTCGGAACCGGCCTCGGCGGCATCATGATGGGGTGGATTGCAGACCGCATCGGGATGCGGCCGATTGCGATTTTCGGCGCCGCGATGACCGCGCTGGGCCTCGCGGTCTCGGCGATCGGCCAGACTTGGGCGTTGGTGCTCGGGAGCGCGGTACTGATCGGCCTGTTGGGCAACAGCGCGCATTTTCCCCCGCTGGTGACTTATGTCAGCCGCTGGTTCGATCGGCGGCGCGGCACGGCGGTAGCCCTGATCTCATCCGGGCAATACATCGCCGGGGTCGTTTGGCCGGCCGTTTTCGAGCGAGGGATCAGCGCGTTCGGCTGGCAGGCGACTATGTTGGGCTTTGCCGTAATCGTCTCCGGAGCGATCGTGCCATTGGCCCTGTTCTTGCGCTCGCCCCCGCAACCGGTCCGGACGGAATTCTCGACGGCCCATCCCCACCGCCGGGCACAGGCGCTCCAAGTGAGCCCGAACCTAGTTCAGGCGATGCTCTGTGCGGCGGCGTTTCTGTGCTGTGTGCCGATGGCAATTCCGGCCGGTCACCTCGTGGCGTTGTGCAGCGATCTCGGAATCCCGGGAGCGCGCGGAGCGGCAATGCTGTCGGTGCTGCTCGGCTGTGCCTTTGTCAGCCGGATATTCTGGGGCTGGCTGACGGATCGGATAGGGGGTCTGGGAGCCGTGCTCGCCGGCTCCGCCTGTCAAGCGCTGGCGATTGCGGCATTTACGGTAACCCAGGACGAGGCAGGCTTGTTTGCCGTCTCGGCGGTATATGGCCTGGGGTTCAGCGGGATCATCCCGGCCTATGTCGTGGCGATCCGCGAATTGTTCCCGTCGGCCGAAGCGTCCTGGCGGGTGCCGACATTGTTATTTACCGGGATGTCCGGCATGGCGTTCGGCGGCTGGTTCGCCGGCGCGCTCTATGACCATTTCGGGTTCTACGCGCCGGCATTTGCCGCGGGAGCCGTGTTCAACCTGGCAAACCTGGCGGTGATCGGCTTCCTTGTCGTGCGGCAGACGCGGCAATCGCGCCTGCCGGCGGTCCTCCCCGCTTAGACGTAGCTTCCGTCTTTGCGAACACGCAAGCCGCTGATTTAGCGTGACAATCAAACGCTAACGAGGGTGTCTACTGGGTACGCGAGAGGCCGAGGAGGTCGCGGGCCTTTTGTTGGAGGGGGGTCGGGCGTGCGGTGAGGGTGAAGGGTTGCTCCGGGGCGATGGCGGT
>Ga0207693_10004219_pt1 | contig 12189 bp, 11 predicted proteins | sample LARL81metaG_FD_184347 | JGI IMG/M metagenome (GOLD analysis project Ga0207693, IMG submission 184347) | Corn, switchgrass and miscanthus rhizosphere microbial communities from Kellogg Biological Station, Michigan, USA - LAR L8-1 metaG... | ecosystem: Host-associated > Plants > Roots >...
GCGCGCTGCGGTCGAAGCTGCGCAATCCGTGGGGCAAGCCGCGCCTCCTCGTCGTCGTCACCTGGCTGTACATCGTCTGGGCGCTCGTTCCGGTCCTGATCGCGATGCTGTTCTCGTTCAACAACGGCCGCTCGCGCAGCGTCTGGCAGGGCTTCTCGATTCGCTGGTGGTGGGGCGATCCGAACCTCTCGATCTTCCACAACCCCGACTACACGCATGCGCTCGTCCACAGCCTGACCTTGGCGGCGTTCGACATCGTGATCGCGGTCCCGCTCGGCGTGCTGCTCGCACTCGGACTGGCACGGTGGCGGGGGCGTGGATCCAGTGCCGCCAACGGGCTGATGCTGGTGCCGTTGATCACCCCTGAGATCGTGATGGCGGTATCGCTGCTGCTCGTGTTCACGCAGCTGGCGATCGTCCCGTTCACGCTCGTGCACCTCGGCACGCCAGCGCAGGTGATCGGCCAGGTGACGTTCTCGCTGTCCTACGTGGTCGTGATCGTCCGCGCCCGTCTTGCGGTGATCGGCGGCGAGTATGAGGAGGCCGCGCGCGATCTCGGTGCAACGCCGATCCAGGCGCTTCGCCTGGTGCTGCTGCCGTTGCTGATGCCGGCCATCCTCGCGAGCATGTTGATCGTGTTCGCGCTTTCGATTGACGATTTCGTCGTGACGCAGTACATGTCGTCGACCTCGTCGACGACCACGATCCCGATGTTCCTATACGCCAACGCCCGCGGCGGCACGACCACACCGGCGCTTAACGCGCTGGCGACCGTGCTCGTGCTGACGACGCTGCTCGGGATCGCAATTGCATATGCGCTGTACGCGGCGTTCGGCCGGCGGGCTTCGACCGGCGACGTTTCGATGGTGCGCGAGTTATCAGGATTGGAGGCGACGGCATGACCACAACGGGCGAGGTCCGGCTGCTCGGCCTGACCAAGCGCTTCGACGAACAGGTCGCGGTCGACGGGATCGACGCGACGATCGAGGGCGGCGAGTTCTTCTCGCTGCTGGGCCCGTCGGGCTGCGGCAAGACGACGACGCTGCGGATGATCGCGGGCTTCGAGCGCCCGACCGCGGGCGAGATCCTGCTCGACGGCGTGGACGTGAGCTCGACGCCGCCGCACCAGCGCAACGTGCACACGGTGTTTCAGAACTACGCGCTGTTCCCGCACCTGAACGTGTTTGACAACGTCGCCTTCGGCCTGCGCAGGCGCAAGGTCGGGCGCGACGAGGTGCGACAGCGCGTGCAGGAGTCGCTCGCGCTCGTCGAGCTCGGTGACCTCGGCGCCCGCAAGCCCAACCAGCTGTCCGGCGGCCAGCAGCAGCGCGTCGCGCTCGCCAGGGCGCTCGTGCTGCGCCCGGCCGTGCTGTTGCTCGACGAGCCGCTCGGCGCGCTGGACGCGAAGATCCGCAAGCAGCTGCGACTCGAGCTCAAGACCCTCCAGGAGGAGGTCGGGATCACGTTCGTGTTCGTGACACACGACCAGGAGGAGGCGCTCAGCATGAGCGACCGCGTGGCCGTGATGAGCGACGGCCGAATCGAGCAGGTCGGTACGCCTGCGGAGGTCTACGAAGACCCCGCCAGCGTGTTCGTAGCCGACTTCCTCGGGGTCTCGAACCTGATGGAGGCCGAGCCCGTCGGCTGGAGCGGCGGCGAGTGCAGCGTGAGGATCGGCGAGACGACGCTGCGGGCCCGGTGTGGCGACGTGGCCGCGCGCGGCCGGGTCCGGATCGTCGCGCGACCCGAGCGGCTCGAACTGCTCGAACACGGCGCTCAGGGCGACAACTGCCTGGTCGGCATGGTCGAGCGCACCGTGTATGTCGGCGCCAGCCTGCAGGTGATCGTCCGGCTCCCGGTCGGCGACGCGATCCAGGTGTCGATCGCCAACACCGGCGGCGCCGACGACTACCTCCAGGGCACCCCGGTGTGCGTGCGCGTGCCGCCGGAGGCGCTGCGCGTGCTGTCGGACACCGCTCCGCGCCCGCCCGCCGAGGAGCGCGAGCAGGCCGAACCGCCTGCCGTGCCCGCGGGCGCGGGCAGTCCGTCGCCCTAGACTCACACCACGTGAGCGTCGCGGATCTGCTGGAGGGTAAGCACGTGTGCGTCTGCGCCGGCTCGGGCGGCGTGGGCAAGACGACGACCTCGGCGGCAATCGCGCTGGGGATGGCGGCGCGCGGCGCCAAGGTCGCCGTGGTGACGATCGATCCGGCGCGGCGGCTCGCCAACGCGCTCGGGTTAGAGGAGCTTCAGAACGAGCCCCGTCGCGTGGAGCCGAGTCGGCTCAGTGGCTCCAAGCTCAAGATCCGCGGCGAACTATGGGCGATGATGCTCGACCCCAAGCGCACGTTCGACGACCTGATCGAGCGGATCGCCCCCGAGCCCGCGCGCGCCGAGGAGATCAAGGCAAACCGGATCTACCGCGAGCTCTCCACCGCCGTCTCGGGCTCGCAGGAATTCACCGCCGTCGCCAAGCTGTACGACCTCGACCAGCAGGGCGACTTCGATCTGCTGGTGCTCGACACGCCCCCGTCGCGCAACGCGCTCGACTTCTTCGACGCGCCTGGACGGCTGACCTCGTTCCTCGAGGGTCCCGCGATGAAGGCGATCGTCCGGCCGACCGGGATCGGCGTCCGCGTGCTGGGACGCAGCGCCAGCCCGCTGCTGTCTGCACTGCGGCGGGTGACCGGCGTCGATCTGATCACCGACCTCACGACGTTCTTCGCCCTGCTCGGCGACATGACCAAGGACTTCAGCGCCCGTGCCGCGCGGGTTCAGGCATTGCTGCACGCCGACACCACGGCCTTCCTGCTCGTGACCTCCGCGCAGCGCGAGCGGATCGACGAGGCGATGTGGTTTCGACAGACGCTGCAGGAGAGCCGGCTTCCGTTCGCGGGGGTGCTCGTCAATCGCGTCCACCACGACCTGCTCGGCGACGCGGAGCCAAACGGCGTCGAGACGGCTTTGGCATCGAGGCTGGGGCCGGACCTCGGCGCGAAGGTCACGGCGAACTTCTTCGATTATCACCTGCTGGCCCGGCGCGACAGCGCCAACATCGAGCGCCTCGAGGCCGAGTTCGGCGACGGCCCGCTGCTGCTCGTCCCCCACTTCGACGACGACGTACACGACATCGACGGGCTGCTTCGGATCCACCGTTATCTGTTCGCGTCGCACGCCGAACGGGCGCGAATGCTCGAGAAGGTCGTCGCCTGAGTGGGCCTCTGAGCGCTCAGGCTGCCTCGACCGTCACGTCGGTGCCGGTCCAGCTCGACCACGACAGCACCACCGGCTGCCAGCGTTCGCGCGGGACCTCCTCTGAGTGGCGCAGCAGCCGCAGGCGACCGGCGTGCAGCAGCTCCCAGACGGCCTGCTCAGCGTGGCCGAGCACCTCGCTCGGCCGGCGTTGCGGCTCGCGCGCGGCGGCGACGGCGACGACCTGGGCCAGTGCGATCGGCGAGCCCGCGCAGGCGGCGACGATCGCCTCCTTGAGCTCGTCCACCGGCGCCTGCTGAGTGTGGCGCACCTCGTCGAGCAGCTTTGCGGTGACGTCCTGACCGCCCTTGGTGGCGTTGTTCCATCCGCGTCCCAGCCCGATCTCGTCGGGTCGCAACTCGGCGCCTTCGACGATCGTCAACTTCGCCTTCTCAGACGTCCACCGCCGGTCCTGCAGCTCGATCGGAGTACCGGCGAGCCACGGCGCGACGATTCTCGCGTCAAGTTCCTCGCGCGTGAGGTTGAAGGCCCGCGCCTGATGGGGAAACTGGCGTAGCTCGACGTGGAACATGCCACCCCCCGATCGCGCCGCGGCAGACTACCCGCGGCCGCTATCGCGGAACGTCTGGCGGGCGCTTTCGATCGCCTCGAGCGCGGCCGCGCGGTTATCCCACCCGATGACCTCCGAGCAGCGCCCCGGATCGAGATCCTTGTAGATCTCGAAGAAGTGGCCGATCTCCCTGCGAAGCTGCTCGGGCAGGTCGTCGACGTCGTCGAGCGTGTTCCACCCGGGGTCGTTCAACGGCACGCACACGACGTGGTCGTCGGGCCCCTTCTCGTCGGCCATCTTGAACAGACCGACCACCTTGGCCTCGACCACGCAACCAGGGAACGTCGGCTCCGAAACGCACACGAGCACGTCGAGCGGATCACCGTCGGGGGCGATCGTCTCGGGCACGTAGCCATAGTCCGTCGGGTACACGACCGACGCCGAAATGAACCGGTCGAGCTTGATCGCGCCAAGCTCGGGGTCGTACTCGTACTTGTTGCGGCCGCCCCTGGGGATCTCGACGACGCAGAGGAGCGAGTCTGGTTGCATCTCGTTCGGGCGCTAGTTCATCGCGTTGCGCGAAACCGCGAGGCACGCCTCACAGCGCGGCCACGGCGGGTTCCACGGATAACCGGTGACGTCCTTGCCGCACAGCGCGGTGTCAGGATCCTCGTCGGTGACCAGGTGGCACAGTTCCTCGAACCCGTCGGCGCTCATCCGCGGAGTGTTCACGCAGGCCGGGTGGACGTTCGGGGCCACCGAGGGGGGCGCGGCGCAGGTCGGCACCGGGCCAGCATACCCACGGTGCGACCGAGGAATCCACGGAGAGTGGCCCAGATACAGATCGAGCGGGCTGTCGCCCGCTCGATTCTGAGATCGCGCTCCCCCTAACTACATAGAGCTCCAGGTCTTATACATGTCGACGCCTGGCGGCTGCGACACTCCCGGCCCCACGAAGAGACCGAGTAGGGAGCGGTCTGGTGGTCAATCTAGCGGCTCGCGCTCAGCCGTAGGTTAAGAGAGCCAAAACGCCGCTGCTACGAGGCCGGGGTGCCCGCGGCTTCCGCGAGCAGCTCGTCTGCCACGACACGCAGGTCGGCGTCGAGGTGTCCGCAGATCACATCGCGCAGCAGTGCCCGCAGGTGTTCCGCGAGCTCGTCGACAAGCCCGTCGACGCCCGGCTCAGCCAGCGCCAGCCCCGCAATCACGGCCCGTTCGAGCGAGATCGCTTGCGCGGTGCGCTCGGCGAGGTGGGTGCGCTCCTCCGGCTTGGCGCAGATCGCCGCCAGCCGCTGGGCCAGCCGCCCGCTGCCCGGCCCCTCGGGCTCGAGCATCGCCCGCAACGCGAGCAGATAGTCGGTCAGCGACTCGAACGGCGCCAGCCGCTCGCACCCCATCTCAAACCGCGCCAGCGCCCAGGCGACCTCGCCGCTCGTGGGCGCCCGCCGGGCGATCAGGTTGCAGAATGCCCGCAGCTCGTCCTCGTGCTCGGCGCTGATGAAGGTGATGAACCGAGGCCTGCCGCTCGAGCCGAGTGCCACCGTGCGCCAGGCGCCCGTGTCGGTGCGCGTCCAGCCGATCGGGCCAAGCGCGTACCCGCCGCGCTCGAACAGGCGCAGCGCGGTCAGGACCCGCCGAAAGCGCCCGCGTGCTGCCGACACCGGCGAGCGCGCGGTCCGGTCATGGGCGACGGTCAGGACCGCCAGGACGTTGGGCTCATCGCCGTTGCCCCACACCGCCTCCGCCGGCGCATCGGGCACCGCGTCACCGCGCATCAGCGACAGCCCGTCGCCGAGCGCGAGCTCCTTGGTGGAGCTCTCGAGCGCGATCCCGAGCAGCGGTGCGATCACGGTCGCGACGCAACGGCCCTCGTACAGCGCCCGCTCGAGTTCGCCGTACGCCTTCTCGAACTTCACGGGGTCGAACCCGAACTCGCTGCGCTCGGCGAACACGCACGACAACAACGCGCGCAGCGCCGCGTCGGCGCGCTCGCGCGCTTCGCCCGGGATCCGGGCCTCGCCCCGCTGGCGCAGGTAGGCGTCGACGCCGTCGAGCGCGGCCAGCGCGCGTGCGGCTGCTGCATAGGTCGGCAATGCCGCGAGCATCCCCAGGCGCTCGCGGATGAATGCGCCGGTCAGCGGCCGGTAGCAATACAGCGACGCACGCGCCCCGGGCTCCTCGACGACCTCGAACGGGATCTCGGCGCCGCTCGCCGTCTCGGCCGCGAGCTGTCCGGCCGCGTCGGCTGCGAATGCCTCGAGCGTCGCGTGGAGCGTGGTGTTGTGCACGCCCGCCGATTCGTCCCGGCGAAGGCCGATCCTCTACGGCGAACGCGAACTTGCAGGTGCGTCAGATCCCGCGCTGTAGGGCGAGCACGAGCAGGATCACAGCAACAAGCCCCGCCACGACCACCACGACCAGGTTCGTCGCGAGCGCGACACGGACGGCGCTCGGCGACAGCCGCGGGCTCGGGGACGGAGCAGGCTCCGGCTCCGCTGGCGCCGGTTGCCGATCGGACTCTGACTGTGCGCCTACCGAGGTGGCTAGCACGTCGGTGACGAACCTGTTGAGGCTCATGTCCTCGCGCTGAGCAGCATGCGCGAGCTGTTCGTGTAGCTCGCTCGGCATGCGAACGAGGAACTTTCCGCTGTAGCCGGATGTCTGCTTCTGCTTGCTCGGGTGGCCCGAACTGGCCTCGCGCTGCGCGTCCACTGCGGCGATTGTAGGGTCGGAAACGCGAGATATCACGCGACTTGGCGTGGTATCACCGCTGCTGCGGCGACTGGTCGGGAGCTCCCCTTCCGCCAGCTCGGCGCGCAGCTTCGTGAGCGCGCTGTCGAGCAACCTCGACACGTGCGCCTGGGAGATTCCGACGGTCCGAGCGATCTGACGTTCGGTCAGATCCGCCTGGAAACGGAGAAAGACGATCCTCCGTTCGCGCTCGTTCAGCGCTCGCATGCTCGCCGCCAGCAGCATCCTGTTGTCGCTGCCGTCGAGCGGCTCGGACGCTGCCGCCGCCTCCCACGCCTCGTCTCCGGGCGGGACTGCGACCCGATCGCCGGCACGCTCGGCGGTGATGGCACGCTCGATCTCGGACTCCTCGATCTTCAGCGCCTCAGCCACCTCGGCGTTAGTGGGGAAACGCCCCAGCCTGGCGGCCAGCTCAGCCTGCTGACGACGTACGTTCCGGCTGGTCTTCTGGACGTGTCGAGGGACCCTCAGCGGCCGCGCACGATCGTCCAGATGCCGGCGGATCTCCCCTTCGATCGCCGGTGTCGCGAACGTCGCAAACGCGACCCCGCGGCTCGGATCGAAGCGATCCGAAGCCTTCACGAGCCCGACGGCACCGACCTGAACGAGGTCGTCGAGCTCCTCACCGCGGCCTGCGTAGCGACGAGCTACTGCGCGCACAAGCGGCAGGTGACTGTCAATCAGATGCGCATTCACGCCGATCTCGCCCACATCCCCGTTAACGCTGATACCACATCAGATTAACCGGGATAGCACGCCAAAACTTGACTTTATGAGGGATCACAACGCGACTTCCTGGCGATTAACCAAACAGGAAGTTGCTTATGGCTCTTTCAAGATTGCCAAAGCTCCGGGGGCTCGTGGGCATGCTGGCGCTGATCTCAATGATCGTGTTCGCCGTTTCGCTCGGACCGAACCCGGCGCGCGCACTTGCAGCAGTTGCGACCCCCGATCCGTCGGTCGTGCCGACTGCCCAGAGCGCCGTTCCGGCGGCCGCCACCGCTGCAATACCCGAGGGCCCGGCTGCCGCTATTCCCGCGCAGGCCGCTGCCGCGGTCCCGAGCAGCGCGGCGGCAGCAGTCCCGTCGAGCGCGGCGTCAGCGACCCCGCACGACCACGGTCCGACGCCCGGAGCCGATCCGCGGCAGCCCGACCCGTCGCCAGTGACAGCCGCGCAGGCAGTGCCGCCGGACGCACAAGAGGTGATCGCCCAGGCCCAGGCGGCACCGGGCGCGACGTCGACTGCTCCGAAGGTACCCGAGCCCTACAGGCCCGGCTCCGCGAACTTGCCCGCGCGACGCCACGCTCGGACCTCGCCATCGGCGACGACGCGCCCTCGCCATCACGCAACGGCGCGCCCGGCAACGTCCGGAGCGCCCGCCCACCCCGCTGCGAGCATGCCGGCGGTAGTGGTGACACGCCCTTCCTTCTCTCATCCTGCGCCGACCGTCGTGCACCCCTTGGCCGAGGTGCACGAACGCACCAGCGCAGATCGCCGATCCCGGTCGCACAAACTCGCGACCATGGACATCTCGAGCCCCCTCGGCGGCCTGATGTTCGCCTCGGGATCACTGTCGCCGGCCGGAGCCGCGGCCGGCGGCAGTGGAATCGGGGTGGGCTCACCGGCAGCGACCCTGCTGAGCCTGGTGGCACTGTGCCTGCTCGGCACATTGCTGCCAGGACTGCTCGGGCTCGAGATCGGTCCGTGGAGATCGGCGCGCTACACCCTGAGGTTGGAACGGCCTGGCTAGCTGAGCTGCGGTCCTAACAGATCCTTCGTTCCGACCCGGACGGCGGGCGGGACGACCAGCTCAATCAAGGAGAAAGCAGCATGAGATCGAGATTGATCGCTGCTGCAGTCAGCCTCGTCGCTCTGGCAGTGCCAGCGACGGCGATGGCTGGCGGCAATGCAGGGGCCGGAAGCACCGGCCAGGCTCAAATCAACCAGCAGCAGGCGTGGGTCGCGCAGTTGGCCGCTTCGAAGGCCAAGGGCGACCAGAACGCCACCAACACCAACGCTCCGGCCAACGTCGCTGGCGGTGACGTCAACGGTGGCGCCAACAGCGCCCACCAGACAGCCACCAACGGCGCCCAGAGCGGTGCTGGCAACCAGGCCAACACCGGCCAGGCCAGCACCCAGACGCAGTCAGACCCGAGCTCGGGCTCTGCGGGCTCCGGCGGATCCGGCCAGGCCCAGATCAACGGACAGCAGGCGTGGGTCGCGCAGCTGGCCGCTTCGAAGGCCAAGGGCGACCAGAACGCCACGAACGCCAACGCTCCGGTCAACGTCGCCGGCGGTGACGTCAGCGGTGGCGCCAACAGCGCCAACCAGACCGCCACCAACGGTGCTCAGAGCGGCGCGGGCAACACGTCCAGCACCAACCAGAGCAACACCCAGACGCAGACCGATCCCAGCTCGGGCTGTCACCTCGGCTGCGGCGGCTCCGGCCAGGCCCAGGTCTCAGACCAGAAGTCGGGCACGCTGCAGGGTGCGGTGTCGGGCGCGAGCGCAGACCAGAACGCGGTCAACGCCAACGTCCCGGTCAACGTGGCCGGCGGTGACGTCTCGGGCGGCGCCAACAGCGCCAACCAGACGGCCACCAACGGCGCGCAGAGCGGCGCCGGCAACCATGCTGGCACGAGCCAGAACAACACGCAGACCCAGACAGCAGGCGGCTCGAGCTGTCAGCTCGGCTGCGGCGGCTCCGGCCAAGCCCAGCTGTCGGGGCAGAGCGCAGCGACGCTGCAGGCCGCACTGTCCGGTGCGAAGGCAGACCAGAACACGGTCAACGCCAACGTCCCGGTCAACATCGCCGGCGGTGACATCTCCGGCGGCGCCAACAGCGCCAACCAGACAGCCACCAACGGCGCGCAGAGCGGCGCCGGCAACCAGGCCAACACCACCCAGACCAACACACAGACGCAGACGGCAACCGGCTCTAGCTGCCTGCTCGGCTGTGGTGGTTCGGGACAGGCGCAGATCAACGATCAGCAGGCGCTGACCGCTCAGTTCGCGCTGTCGTTCGCCAACGCCAACCAGAACGCAGTCAACGCCAACGTGCCGGTGAACATCGCCGGTTACAACATCTACGGCGGCGCCAACAGCGCCAACCAGACAGCCACAAACGGCGCGCACAGTGGCGCCGGAAACATGGCCGGCACCAGCCAGAGCGGAGGGCAGAACCAGGCGAGCAGCTAATCCTCGGACGACACCCCGGCCGGCCCCTGACGCAGGGGGCCGGGCCGGGGTCGCCCGCCTGATGCCGTAATCCGATGAAGGGCCCTCGACACCTCAAACTCACCCTGATCCTGGTCGCTGTGGTGCTGGCACTCACCGCCGTCGGCGAGGCTCGCGCCGATGTGACGTCGCCGCCGCCGGGGCCGGGGCCGACCGAGATCAGCGCAACGATTCCGAGTTCCTCGGATCCGTCGCCGGCCGGTTCGGATAGTGGGACGGTGCCGACGCCTCCCTCGACGGTTTCCACGGGTCCCGGAGCGGACTCCACGTCGGACCCCGCACCCACGGATCAAGCTCCGCCGGATCAGGGTCCGCCGGAGCAGGGCACGCCGGATCAGGCTCCTGCCCCTCCGGCGAGCGGCGATCAAACGACGACGGCCGAGGCTCCGCCGACCACTACCAACCAGACCATCGTCCAGGTTCAGGTCTCGGGGTGTCTGACCCACTGTCAGGGCACGAGCCAGACACAGTCCGCCCAGCAGCAGAACGTGACCGTGCAAGGTGGCCCACCCGCGACGCCGCCGGCCACGCCAACCGGCCAGCCGACGACAAGCCCTCAGCCGCAGGGCTCGGCGAATGCGACGCAGATTCAGGTCGGGTGCGTCCACGATTGCTCTGGTACCAGCGTCGATACCACCGCTCCGTCGATCAGCTCGGGCACGGTCTCCCAACTCCTGGCGGCGCTGGGATCGCAGGGGACACCGGACCAGCCGGCGGTCGCGCCGGGCGCTGATAGCAGCGTTCAACAGACATCGCAGCAGATGCAACAGGGCGGCGACGATCAATCGCAGGCGGCGTCCCAGTGGAGCGGCGTTGTTCAGGGCCCGGTTTCCCAAGCCGTGGACCAAACGGTCCAGGCGATCAGCCAAACGACCCAGACGATCGTCCAGGTGCAGATCGGGTGCCTCTTCTACTGCACAGACACGCACCAGACGCAGCAGGCTTCGCAATCGAACACCGCAGTGCAGGTCGTCGCGCAGGGTGTCGCCGACGCGACGGCGCCGGTGGCGACCGCCGTCAATCAGTTCGTCTTGCAGCTTCAGATCGGCTGCCTCGCGTGGTGCTCGGACACGACGCAGGAGCAGTCGGCCTCGCAGAGCAATGGGGTGGTCGTGATGACCTTGCCGCCGGTGTCCGACCCTCCGCCGACGACGTCGCCGGGTGGCCCTGGCCCTGCACCCGGACGCAGCGACCCCGGTCCTGCCGCTGGGCCCACCGATCCCGGCCCGGCACCCAGCGGCCCTGCCTCGGCACCGGCGAGCCCGCCGGTCGTCGCAGTGAAGCCCTCACCTGCGGTTGCGGTCGCCGGGCCGGCCGCACCTACTGTGAGCGCACCGTCGAGCAGCCCGGTGGGTCAGTGGGTGGTCGCGACGGGCATCGGTGAGCATCAACGCGCGTTGGGGGGACCTACTATCTCCGCACCCACAGCCGGCCAGGTCGTCGCCACCACGATTGTGCCGGTCGCGCGCGTCGCGGCCTTGTCGACAGGGGGGCACCGTCTAGCGCCGATCGCGGGGAGGATCTCCTCGGGCTCGTGGCAAGTCGGAGGTTTCCGGGCGGCGCCGGCGACGCTCTCGTCCTCAGGGCCAACGCCAGCGCATGGCGAAAGCAGCGCGACCGAAACCGCCCTCGCAGCTGTCGCAGCACTCGCACTCGCACTGCTGCTGTTCACGGCCGTCCGTCTGCGAACCCGTTGATTTGCAACGCGAACCCGGATAGCGTTGTGCTTAACCCACACAAGTTCGCCAACAGAGGGGCCGTTGGTTGATTGGGCAAAGTGGGGGACGCAGTGGTTGGGGCGTCCGGGAAGGTTTGGTTTGCAACCTCGCAGATTCAGCGAGATCCTCGTCACAAGCATCGCGCTCGTGGCATTCGCGCCGACCGGGGTTGCGGCCGCGGCGACGCCCGACCGCGCTCCTTCACAGAGCGCCGGCACCTCGCCGGCGCCTGATCCCCAGTCTCAGCCGGTCCGGCTGTCGCCGACCCACAAGACAGCACCACCGGTCACCGTGACTCCCGTCTCGACCGCGCCGACTACGACGAGCAGTCACTCTACGTCGACTACGTCACCTCCGCGCTCGTCGGTTCAAGTCCGGAGCTCTTCGGTGGCGCAGGGGAGCTCGACCGTGATCGAGCGTGCCCAATCGGCGCGGCGCACGCCCGCTCCGGCACGCAAGCACCATCCGCCGGCCGCCCGACCGACTCACCGCTCGATCCGTCCGGTTTCCGTGGACCTGGGCGTGCCTCGCATCGCCCTGCCAACCGTTGTCGCCTCAGGGCGCGAACCCCCACCGAACGGGGTCCTGCTGCTGCTCAGCTCACTCGCACTCGGGCTGCTCGTGGTCGCGAGCTTGACGCTGCTGCGGCGGGTGAAGCGGATGAATGGCGGGTGGTGGGCATGAGGCGATGGATGACGCCTGTCGCGGCAGTGATCGCG
>Ga0207693_10004220_pt1 | contig 12189 bp, 15 predicted proteins | sample LARL81metaG_FD_184347 | JGI IMG/M metagenome (GOLD analysis project Ga0207693, IMG submission 184347) | Corn, switchgrass and miscanthus rhizosphere microbial communities from Kellogg Biological Station, Michigan, USA - LAR L8-1 metaG... | ecosystem: Host-associated > Plants > Roots >...
CGTCGAGGACGCCATCAAGGTGGTGGTGAAGGCGAAGGTGGACGCCGCGCAAAAAGAGGCGGCGGAGTAATTCTTTTTGTCGCGCGCTTAGGGACGCAGTGCCTTCCTAAGCGGGGTGGCCGGGTCAAGCCCGGCCATGACAATGAAATGGGAGTTGCAAGTGTTCGTAACAACGACAAAGCGCCTCACTCACGAAGGTGCTCGGAAGATGATTGCGACCGCCATCGAGCAAGCACGCGCTGCGAAGATCGCGATTTCGTGCTGCGTCGTGGATGCGGGAGGACAGGTCGTCGCGCTCGATCGGATGGATGGCGCGCCGTTCCATACGATCCACTCTTGCAGCACAAAAGCGGTTTGTTCCTCGTCCACCAAGCGCAAGACCAGCGCCAAGGGCGCGGTCGGGCAAACGCTTGATGTGGCGCACGCGCTGGGATTGACCCTGGCTGCCGGGGCTACTCGCTGGACAGCCATGGAGGGAGGCGTGCCGATCATTGTCGAGGGTGATTGCGTCGGCGGCATCGGGGTCAGCGGAGGCGACTGGGAGACCGACCAGCGGATCGCCCAGGCGGCGGTCGAATCGATCGGTGCCAAAGGTGGCTAGGCGGCAAGGGCTCCTGCCACGCCAGTGAATTTGTGCATAAGCAGAAAAAAACTAGCGGAGGGTGGAGATGTCCAAAATTAAAACTGTAGCGGCATTGGCGGCAATCCTTCTCGCCGGCAGTGTCGTCGCGCGCGCGCAGGATTATCCGAACCGCACCATCACCATGATCGTGCCCTATCCGGCCGGCGGGCCGAGCGACGTGGTCGCGCGCATCATGGCGGAAGGCATGGGCAAGGTGCTCAAGCAGACCATCATCATCGAGAATATCGGCGGCGCGGGGGGCACCATCGGCACCACGCGGCTGACGACGGCGGCGCCCGACGGCTACACGCTGCTCGCCGCCAGCATGGGCTCGCTGGTCTCGGCGCCGGCGGTGACGCCGAACGTGCGCTACGATTCGCTCAAGGACTTCGCCATGGTGGGGCTGACCGCCAACGCGCCGGTCGCGGTCGTCGCCAAGAAGGATTTTCCTGCCAAGGACCTCAAGGAATTCGTCGCCTACATCAAGGCGCATGGCGACAGCGTCAAGCAGGCGCACGGCGGCATCGGCTCGTCCTCGCACATGGCTTGCCTGCTGTTTGCGAGCGAGACCGGCGTGAAGCCGCAGGCCGTGGCCTACCGCGGCACCGGCCCGGCGCTCAACGACCTGATCGGCGGCCATGTCGATTATTTCTGCGAGCAGATCGTGAGCGTCGCGCCCGCCACCTCCGGCAAGCTGATCAAGGCCTTCGTTGTTTCCGGCAACGAGCGCTCCTCGGCGCTACCCGACGTGCCGTCCGCCAAAGAGGCCGGCCTGCCGGATTATCAGATCAACATCTGGAGCGCGATCTTCGCGCCCAAGGGCATGCCCAAGGAGATCGTCGATAAGCTTGCCGACGCGCTCAGCAAGACGCTGGACGACCCGGCGGTGGCGCAAAAGCTCGCCAAGCTCGGCGGCACGGTGCCGAAGGCGGCGGATCGCGGCCCGGCGCATCTCGAAGCCCTGCTCAAGGCGGACGTCGCGCGTTGGCACCCGATCCTGACCGAGGCGATGAAGCAGGCCAAATGATGCCGAGGCGCGCCGGCGCCTCTCGCGGAACCGCGATCCAGCCGAAGCCGTTGCCTCGGCATCGTGGCCGAACATCCGATCAAGACGCTGAAAGCCTTGCGCGCCGCGGAGGCCGAGTGCACGCGCTGCCCGCTCTACCGGCACGCCACGCAGGTGGTCCCCGGCGAGGGTCTGCTGCGCGCCCGCCTGATGCTGGTCGGCGAACAGCCGGGCGACCAGGAGGACCGGCAGGGCAAGCCCTTCGTCGGTCCTGCCGGCCGCATTCTCTCGCAGGCGCTGGACGACGCCGGCATCGTGCGCGCCGAAGCTTTCGTCACCAACGCCGTCAAGCATTTCAAATTCGAGCAGCGCGGCAAGCGCCGGCTGCACAAGCGGCCGAATGCCTACGAGATCGAGCGCTGCCATTGGTGGCTCGACATTGAACGCCAAATGGTGAAGCCGGACGTCGTGGTCGCGCTCGGCGCCACCGCGCTGCGCAGCGTTTCCGGCAAATCGGCCGCGATCAACAAACTGCGCGGGCGGCTTTTGCCGCTGCCGGACGGCGGGCGCATGCTGGCGACCATCCATCCGTCCTACATCCTGCGCATCCGCGACGAAGCCGATAAACGTGCACAATATCGCCAATTCGTCGCGGATTTGACGATTTGCGCCAAGGCTTTGGCGAAAACGGCCTGATTGTGCGCCGTTTGGTCCGGAACCGCCTCATCGCGCCGCGAGTTGTTCCACGCGCACAATGGAGGTTTCCGATGACCGACAATCGCGGCCACACGCCCGCCAAGGAAAAGACGGTCCAACGCCAGGCCGAGAAAGAACGCGGGCGGATAGAAAATCAGGAGGACGCGGTCGTCGTCAGCTCCGACGAGAGCTTCCCGGCCAGCGATCCGCCGTCATTCAACCCGGGCGTCACCGGCGCCAGCGACGTGAAACGCAAAAAGCACTAGCTGAATTTCATCTTCATCAGTTTCTCGGCATTGCCGCAAAAGAGCTTGCGCTGGTCGTCCGGCGCAAGCTCGAGCTTTTTCACGGTCTCGATGGTCGGCGCGATCGGGCCGAGCGGCGCGTCAGTCGCGAACACGACCTGCTCGGCGCCGAAGAATTCATAGCCGCAGCGCGTCGCCGCGACGCCGCCGCCGAACATGGCGGTGTCGGCGTAGAAGCCGTGCAGATAGTCCATGTGCGGCCGCTGCAGCGAGGGCAGGATATTCGAGTAGTCCTCGTCGGAGGTGCGCTGGCCAAGCACCTTGAGGCCTGGTCCGACACGGCCGTCGTAATAGGGGATCATGCCGCCGAGATGGTGGGTGATGATCTTGAGTTTCGGATGACGGTCGAACAGGCCGGAGAACACCATGCGCAGCATGGCGACCGACGTCTCATAGGGCCAGTGGAAGCACCACCACATTTCGAAGCGCGATTTCTTCTCGGCCGGATAGTCGGGCATCGCCGCGGTGCCGACCGGATGCAGCCAGATCGGCAAATCGAGCTCGGCCATGGTCGCGAAAATCGGCTCGAATTTCGGCTGGTCGAGCGGCTCGCCGGCGACGTTGGTGTAGATGAGAACCCCGCGCGCGCCGAGGTCTTGCACGGCGCGGCGGGCTTCCGCCACCGAACCTTCGACATCGGTGAGACAGAGCGCGGCGGCGAAGGCGGGAAAGCGCTCCGGGTGCTTGCGGCACAGCTCGCCCATGGCGTCGTTGGCGATGCGCGCAAGCTGCAAGCCGACGTCGGGCTTGGCGATGTCCTCGATCGCGGGATTGGGCAGCGAGATGATTTGCCGGTAGTCGCCGAACGTGTCCATCTCCTTGAAGCGCGCCTCGAGGTCGAACAGCTTGGTGACCCCGCGCAGCCGCTTGCCGATGTTTTCGAGGTTGGGCGCCACCCGCGTCATTTCCTGGAAATAACGCTCCGGGAAGATGTGGCTGTAGATGTCGATCATCGGGCTCATGGACTTTAACCCGCGGTGTAGCCGCCGTCGGCGTAGAGGATGTGACCGGTGTAGAAGTCCGAGGCCTTCGAGGCCAGGAACAGCAGCGGCCCGGCCAGATCCTCCGGCTCGCCCAGGCGGCCTTTCGGCACGCGCGCGAGAAAACCCTTGCGCACGGTCTGCGCCCGCTCGGTGTCCTCGTACATCCAGGCGGTGAGCGGCGAGCGGAAGACGGTCGGGCCGAGCGCGTTCACCGTGATGCCGGTCTCGCCCCATTCGCAGCCCAAGGCCTTGGTGATGCCGTCGACCGCCGACTTCGAGGCGCAATAGGCGCTATAGCCGGCCGGATGGCCGAGCAGCCCGCGCGCCGACGAGGTGAGGATCACCTTGCCGCCTTGGCCTTGCTTGAGCATCTGCTTGCCGGCGGCGCGCGCCATCAGCCAGGCCTGGTTGACGTTGGCGTCCATCACGTCAAGGAAATCTTCCGGCTTCTGGTCGACGATCTTCGCCACTTTGTTGAGGCCGGAGGCGACCACCAGGATGTCGACGCGGCCGAATTTGTCGACCGCCGCCTTGACGATCTTGTCACAGTTTTCCTCCGACGACGGGCGCAGCGCGATCACCTCGGCCAAGGCCCCGTTTTTGCCGCCGAGCTTCTCGCATTCGGCCGCGACTTTCTTGAGTTCGTCGAGCTTGCTCGCCGCCAGCACCACATTGGCGCCGGCGCCGGCGAGCGTCTTGGCCGCCAGCGCGCCGAAGGCGCCGGAGGCGCCGGCGATGATCGCGGTCTTGCCCTTGATGTCGAACAGCGACAGCGGGTTTTTCAGGAAGTCGTCGGACATTTTTCCTCCTCGTCATTCCGGGGGCGCGAGCGAAGCGAGCGGGCCCGGAATCCATACTCCCGGTTTGTGTTTATGGATTCCGGGTTCGCGGCCTTCGGCCGCGCCCCGGAATGACAACTATTTAGGCGCGGCGACCGCCACCAGCAGCGTGCAGACGCCGTTGCCGCGGTTGACGATCTCGCGGTTCTCGTTCGGCGCGATGAACACCGTGTCGCCCGCTTTCGCCACCTGCTCCTTGCCGCCGGCGATTACCGTCAGCTCGCCTTCGAGGATGTGATAAATCTTTTCCGGCGGCGAGGCGTCCGGCCCGGCGCCGCCGCCGGGCTGGAAATGCGAGATGCCGAAGACCAGCGCCTGCGAGCCGCCGGTTTCCGCGCCGAAAATGCGCAGCGACTCGTATTTGCGATGGTTCGGCGCTTCGTAGGCCTTCGCCTCGGAAAGTTTGCGTACGATCATTTAGAATTTCCTCCCGCGCTCGATGCGATATTTGCCGTCCGGATCCGCGATGGCGACGAGCCGCACGATGCAGCCGTCGCCGCGGTCCCAGTTCCAGGGAAAATAAGCGAAAGTGCAGCGCTTGCCGGTGACCTTGTCGATGTCGCCGCCGACGTTCTCGATGCCGAGAATGCCGTTCTTGAACAAAATGCGGTGCACCGGCTCCCATTCCGGGAAGTCGTCCTTCCAGTCGCGCCCGCCCGACCATTCGCGATACTCGTCGGCCAGATGCGGATGCAGCGGCCCGTTGCGCTGCGGACCGATGGCGGTTGCGAGCGGGTGGTCGTTGGCCTGCGTGTCGTGGCCGACCACCTTGACCTTCTTCTTGACGAACCATTCGCCGGCCGAGGGGACGAAGCCGGGCGCGCGGCAGAAGTAGTCCTCCGAGTCCTCGTAGAACTTGTGCCAGCCGGTATTGACGATCACCACGTCGCGCGGCCGCACGATCTTGCCGCAGGCTTTTTCCAGGTCGTCGCCGGTGATCGGCTCCCACTTGTTCTTGGGGATCGACACCACGATGCCGGAGCCGAAGAAGTGCGGCAGCGGCACCTCGTCGATGAAGGGCGTGCCCTGCACGACGTGCGCCGGCGCGTCGATATGCGTGGTGTTGTGCATCGAGGTGGTGATGCGCTGCGACAGCACGCCCGATTTCGCCATGTAGTGGATGCGCTCGATCTTGACGTCCTCGAAATAGGGCCAGTTCGGGGATTGATAGCCGAAGCGATGGGACAGATTGTAGAACTCCAGCCCCATGCTGTTGTTGAGGTTCTCCTCGAGCATCACGCCGCGAATTCTCTTGGCCACGGCTTCCTCCTCTTTTGTTGTCCCGCGACGCGCCGCGCTCAAGCGGCGGCCGAACTCATCCGCGCTTCCATCGCGCGTTTGGCGGCGGCCAACCGCTCGGCGATGGCCGCCTCGTGTTCCTTGAAACGCTGGCTCGGCACCGGCACCGAGATGGCGACCGCATTGCCGAGCGGGTCGCGCAGCGCGACGCCGGCCGCGCTGATGCCGAGCGTATGCTCCTCGCGGTCATAGGCGACGCCGGTGCGGCGCACGGCCGCGAGCTCCTTGAGCAGCGCCTCGAGCCGGGTGAAGGTCTTGGGCGTGCGCGCCTCGTAGGCGCGGCCGATCAGCTTCTCGATCGCCGCGTCGGACAGCTGCGCGAGATAGGCCTTGCCGTTGGCGGTGCAATGCAAGGGAAAGGTCTCGCCCACCGCCGACACCGTGCGCAGGCGCTGCGAGCCGATCACCTGGTCGATGAAGATGAGATGGTCTTTCTTGACGGTCGAGAGATCGACGGTTTCGTGCAATTCCTGCGACAGCCGCTCGAGGAACGGCCGCGCCAGCGCGATGAAATCGCTGCGCACGGATGCCGCCAGCCGCAGAATCGCGGGGCCCAACCGCACGCGCCCGTTCGGCGTTGCCGCGATCACCAGTTTCTCGCATTCGAGCGCGGCGACGATGCGCTGCACGGTCGAGCGTGCAAGATTAACCCGCTGCGCGATCTGCCCGAGGCTCAAGCCGGCGTTCTCGTCCTCCAGCGCGCGCAGGATGGTGGCGGCGCGCGCGATCACCTGCACTTGCGACTTGTCGTTGGTGACCAGACGATTCATGACGCTTCCCGCCCGCGTGCCGGCGGTCTCTGCCGCCTTGCATCGTGGGACACGTTAGCCCAAAATACGATACAGAGGAAAGAGCAAAAACACTCTGGGAGGAAGCCGATGGTCAAGAAGATCGCGCTCGAAGAGCACTTCCTCGATCCCGCCACCGAACCGTACTGGCATCCGACGATGGTGGACGTCGCGCCGCAAAAAACGGCGCAGCTCTATGGCGCCCTGACCGATTTCGGCGAGCAACGCCTGGCGATGATGGACAAAACCGGTATCGCGCGCGCGGTCCTGGCGGTGGCCGGACCGGGCGTGCAGGCCGAGCGCGACGCCGCCACGGCGGTGCGGGCCGCGCGCGCGTCGAATGATTTTCTGGCCAAGGAAGTGCAGAAACGGCCGGAGCGCTATTCCGGCTTCGCGCAACTTGCCATGCAAGACGCCAAGGCCGCCGCCGCCGAGCTCGAGCGCTGCGTGCGCGAGCTCAAGTTCTGCGGCGCCATGATCAACGGCCACACCCACGGCAAATACCTCGACGACCGCAGCTACGATCCGTTCTGGGAGCGCGCCGCCGACCTGGGCGCGCCGATCTATCTGCATCCAGCCGACCCGGTAGCGCCAATAGCCGCGATCGCCGGCTACAACGTGCTGGCGCGTCCGATGTGGGGCTGGGGCGTGGAAACCGGCTCGCACGCGCTGCGCATCATCTGCGGCGGCGTGTTCCATCGCTACCCGAAAGCCAAGCTAATACTCGGTCACCTCGGCGAGACGCTGCCGTTCCAGCTCTGGCGCTTCGACAGCCGCTCGGCGCCCTATGGCTGGAATCTGCCGAAGCCGCCGTCGCAGTATCTCAAGGAAAACGTGTGGGTGACGCTATCGGGCATGTACGACCTGCCGCCGGTGCGCTGCTCGCTCGACGCGCTCGGCCGCGACCGCGTGATGTTCTCGGCCGACTATCCGTTTGACTGGCCGGGCTGCGAATTCATCGACACCGTGGCGCTCGACGAAGGCGTGCGCGCCGACGTCGCCTACAACAACGCGGCGAAGCTGCTGGGGCTGAACTAGATTGTCGTCCCCGCGCAAGCGGGGACCCATACGCCGTGCACTATCGAGAGGCTGCGGAGTATGGGTCCCGGGCCTCGCGCCAGCGCGCTCGCCCGGGACGACAGAGAAAATCACTTCGCCTCGATCACCCTGACCGGCTTGCCATCCAGCCACGCCCGGATGTCCTCGACGATGTCGGGGAAATATTTGCGGTAGTTCTGCTCGCTGACATAGCCGAGGTGCGGCGTGAGCACGACGTTGTCGAGCTTGCGGTAGGGATGGTCGAGCGGCAACGGCTCGACCTCGAACACGTCGAGCCCGGCGCCGGCGATTTTCTTGTCCTGCAAGGCCTTGAGCAGGGCCGCCTGATCGACGATCGGGGCCCGCGCGGTATTGATCAGATAGGCGGTCGGCTTCATGCGGGCGATATCTTGCGCGGTGATGAGGCCGCGCGAGCGCTCGCCGAGCTGATAGTGGATGGTGACAAAATCGGATTTGCCGAACAGATCTTCTTTGCTGGCGAACTCAGCGCCGCCCTCCTTGGCCTTGTCGGCGTTCAGGTTCTGGCTCCAGGCGATCACCTTCATGCCGAAGGCCTTGCCGACCGCCGCGGACCGCTGGCCGAGCTTGCCGAGGCCGACGATGCCGAGCGTTAGACCCTCGAGGTCACGGCCGATGGTCGCCTGCCAAGGCTCGCCGGCCTTCATGCGCGCGTTTTCCCAGCCGATGCGGCGGGTGAGCTCCAGCATCAGGCCGAAGGCGATGCCGGTGGTCGGCGAGCCGACCGCGCCGGTGCCGCAGACGGTGATGCCGCGCTCGGCGGCCGCCTTGATATCGAATGAATTGTTCTTGGCGCCGGTAGTGATCAGCAGTTTGAGGTTGGGCAGTGCCTCGATCACCTTGCGCGGGAAGGGGGTGCGCTCGCGCATGCCGACCACGACGGCGTAGTCCTGCAGGGCCTTGATCGCCTCGTCCTGGCTGGCGAAGGGCTTGTTGAAGACCTTGAGTTCGACGTCCTTGGCGACCGGCGACCAGTCGGCGAATTTCATCGCCACGTTCTGATAGTCGTCAAGAATGGCGCCTTTTACCGGCATTTTGTCCCGCTCCCGTGCCCGCTTTGTTGACCGCGCGCATGGTCTCACCATAGCCTGAGCACGGCGACAAGTGGCCCGCCGGGCGGGAGAGACCCGCGCGGGCGATGTGGGGAACGCATTGCAGGACTCAGCCGTCCGCGTCGCGGCGCCAACCGCGGTGCGCGCCGCCATTGCGGTGCGCCATTTGGCCAAGGACTACGGCGCCGGCGGCAACGCCATCGCGGCGCTGCGCGATATCGATTTCAGCGTCGGCGAGGGCGAATTTCTCTCCATCGTCGGCCCCTCCGGCTGCGGCAAGTCCACGCTGCTGAAGATTCTAGCCGGGCTGATGCCGGCGAGCTCGGGCGAAGCGAAGCTCAACGGCACGCCGATCGAAGGGCCGCGCCGCGACATCGGCATGGTGTTCCAGTCGCCGGTGCTGTTTCCCTGGCGCAGCGTGCTCGACAACGCGCTGCTGCCGGTCGACGTGCAGCGGCTCGGCCGCGAGCAGCTGCTCGAGCGCGCCCACGCGCTGATCGCGCTGGTCGGCCTCTCCGGTTTCGAACACCGCTACCCCTGGGAGCTCTCGGGCGGCATGCAGCAGCGCGTCGCGCTGGTGCGCGCGCTGATCCACGACCCGGCGCTGTTGTTGATGGACGAGCCGTTCGGCGCGCTCGACGCGCTCACCCGCGAGTCGATGAACGTCGAATTGCAGCGCATCTGGCTCGACCGCCGCAAGACCGTGGTGTTCGTCACGCACTCGACCAGCGAGGCGGTGTTTCTCGCCGACCGCGTGATGGTAATGAGCGCGCGGCCGGGCACGATTGCCGACATGCTCAAGATCGAGCTGCCGCGCCCGCGCTCGCTCGACGTCATGACCACCGAAGCGTTCGGAACCTACGTGCGCCGCATCCGCGCCGGCCTCAATGCCGGGGGAGGTTTGGAATGACCGCCAAGCTCGCAAACTTCGGCCTGCGCATTTTGCTGATCGCCGCCGTGCTGGCGGTGTGGGAAGCTTTCGTCCGCGTCTTGGACATCCCCGCCTTCATCCTGCCGCGGCCGACGAGCGTGTTCATGGCGCTTTATCGCGGCACCGTCAGCACCATGTATTTCGAGCATCTGCAGGTGACGCTGACCGAGACCTTGATCGGATTTGGGGTCGGCTGCTCGCTGGCGCTTGTGCTCGGTACCGTGGTCGCCCTTTCCCGCCGCACCGAATATTTCCTCTATCCGTTCATCGTCATGTTCCAGGCGATGCCGAAGGTCGCGCTGGCGCCGATCATCATCGTCTGGTTCGGGCTCGGGCTTACCTCCAAGGTCATCACCGCGGCGCTGGTCGCGTTCTTTCCGCTGCTGGTCAACACCATCGTCGGGCTGCGCTCGGCCGACGAGGACCGCGTCAACCTGATGCGCTCGCTCGCCGCCTCGCGCTGGCAGATCTTCTGGATGCTGCAATTGCCCAACGCCATGCCCTACATCTTCGCCGGGCTGGAGATCGCCATGATCTTCTCGCTGCTCGGCGCCATCGTCGCCGAACTGGTCGGCGCCGAATCCGGCCTCGGCATGCTGATCCAGAGCATGAATTTCACCATGGATGTCGCCGGGCAGTTCTCGGTGCTGCTGATCCTGTCGGCGCTCGGCTTGGCGCTCAACGGCATCGTCACGGCGATCCGCCGGCGCGTGCTGTTCTGGGACGTCTCGCAAAAACTGCAGATCGAAGGTGCCAAGGTCAAAAAGGGAGGAACAACGTGAAAAGAACAATCGCGCTGATGGCGCTCGCTGCGTTTGCGGCCGGGCTTTCGCCCGCCGCCGCGCAGACCACGGTCCGCGTCGGCTGGTGCGCCAAGACCATCACTTCGGCGGCGGCGCCCTATGCCATTGCCACCAAGATGGGCTGGTTCGCGAAGGGCGGCATCAAGGTGCAACTGGTGCCGCTGCCGGGTTCGACCGATTGCGTGAAGACGGTCGCCACCAAGGACGTCGATTATTCGGTGCCCTCGATCGAGCCGCTCGCGATCATCCGCCCGCAGGGCGTCAAGGCGCTCAATTTCTACACGGCTTACCAGGGCAACATTTACGGCATCATGGTGCCGGAGAATTCGCCGATCAAGACGATCGCCGACCTCAAGGGCAAACGCATCGGCGTCACCTCGATGGCCTCGGCCGGCGTCATTATCGCGCGCGCCTTGGCGAAGGAAAACGGCATGAACCCCGACACCGACATTAAGATCGTGGTGGCGGGCGAAGCGGCGCAGACGGCCGCGCTGCTGCGCAGCGGGCAGGTCGACGCGCTGTCGCAGTTCGACACGCAGTACGCGCTCACCGCCAATGCCGGGGCAAAATTGCGGCCGCTCGAGCAGGCAAACGCGGCGATCAAGCATTTCCCGTCCAACGGCTTCGTCGCGCTCGAAGAGACGCTCAAGACCAAGCGCGAGCAGTCGGTCGCGCTCGCCCGCGGCTACGCCATGGGCACCGTGTTTGCGCTCGCCAATCCGGAGGCGGCGATCCGCATCCTTTGGGAGGTCTATCCGCAGACCAAGGCGACCGGCAAAGACGAGGCGACTGCGCTACGCGACGATCTCGCCACGCTCAACGCGCGGGCGGCGAACTGGCCGCCGGCCGCCGGCGGCGTGAAGAAATGGGGCGAGAATTCGATCGAGAACTACAACAAGTACGTCGATTTCCTGGTGGCGAACGGTGTGCTGAAGGAGAAGATCGACGCCAAGGAGCTGGTGACCAACGAGCTGATCGACGACATCAACAAGTTCGACGCCGCCGAAGTGACCAAGATGGCGAAGGACTACAAGGCCAAATAGCCCGCGGGGACCGTCAGCGGGGCGCCAGGCCGTGCTTGGCGCGCCAGGCCGGGCCGGGACCGCGCATGTAGTGCAGTTCCGGCCGGTAGGGGCGGACGGCATCGCGGGTCAGTTCGCGCCAAAGGCCGGCGAAGAAATGGCCGGCCGCGGCAAAGGGGGCCGACCCGGAAATCGCTGCGATTGCTCGTGCCATGACACGTCCCCATCACGCCGGCGGCCGTCTGGTCCGCCTATCTCTTGGTCGCCCCGTCCGGCGCCAAGGTTCACGATGAGGGATGATGCCGGCAGAGGTGTTAAAGACCGGTGATTCCGGTCCCCGGAATAGCGAAATTTGGATTCAAGCTTTCCAATAATTTACCGGCGGTTCCGAGACTTATTGCGGCGAGATGGAACCCGCGCTTGCCCTTTGCGGCCGCGGCCGCTACATCAGCGCCCAATTCCCCGAAAACGCTTTGGATAGCGTGTTTTGCGCGCAGGCGCGGATTCGGGCCGTAACACAAGGATTTCGAGCTGCAATGAACGGCCGCCAATTCATCTACCACATGCAGGGTCTGACCAAGACCTACCCGCCGTCCAAGAAGGTGCTGGATAACATCCATCTCTCCTTCTATCCGGACGCCAAGATCGGCGTGCTCGGCGTCAACGGCTCCGGCAAGTCGACACTGCTGCGCATCATGGCCGGCATCGATACCGAGTTCACCGGGGAAGGCTGGGTCGCCGACGGCGCCCGCGTCGGCTACCTCGA
>Ga0207693_10004227_pt1 | contig 12178 bp, 12 predicted proteins | sample LARL81metaG_FD_184347 | JGI IMG/M metagenome (GOLD analysis project Ga0207693, IMG submission 184347) | Corn, switchgrass and miscanthus rhizosphere microbial communities from Kellogg Biological Station, Michigan, USA - LAR L8-1 metaG... | ecosystem: Host-associated > Plants > Roots >...
TCGAGAAGCTCATCAGCGGCGAATGGATGGGCACCATGCAGCTCACCGAGCCGCAGGCCGGCTCCGACGTCGGCGCGTTGCGCAGCAAAGCGGTGCGCGCGGGCGACGGCAGCTACCGCATCACCGGCTCCAAGATTTTCATCACCTATGGCGAGCACGACCTGACCTCCAACATCATCCATTTCGTGCTCGCGCGCCTGCCCGACGCGCCGCCCGGCACCAAAGGCATCTCGCTGTTCTTGATTCCGAAAATTCTGCCGGATGGCACGCGCAACGACCTGCGCGCGCATTCGGTGGAGCACAAGCTCGGCATCCACGCCTCGCCCACCTGCACCATGGTCTATGGCGATGAGGGCGGCGCGGTCGGCTTCCTCATCGGCGAGGAGCACAAGGGCATGGCCGCGATGTTCACCATGATGAACCGGGCGCGGCTGGCGGTCGGCTTGCAGGGCGTTGCGATCGCCGAGCGCGCGACGCAGCAGGCGCTCGCTTATGCGCACGAACGCAAGCAGGGCGCGGCCGGCGCCATCATCGCCTACCCCGACGTCAAGCGCATGCTGCTCACTATGCGCGCGCTGACGGCCGCGGCGCGCGCGATCTGTTACGCCACCGGCGTCGCCATCGACCGCTCGCTGCGCGGCAAAAACGAGGCGGCGCGCAAGACCGCGCATGAGCGCGCCTCTTTGCTCACGCCCATCGCCAAAGCCTTCTCCACCGATATCGGCATCGAAGTCGCCTCGCTCGGCGTGCAGGTGCACGGAGGCATGGGCTACATCGAAGAGACCGGCGCCGCCCAGCATTTCCGCGACGCCCGCATCGCCGCCATCTACGAGGGCACCAACGGCATCCAGGCCGCCGATCTGGTGGCGCGCAAGGTTTCGCTCGCGGGCGGCAACACGGTCCGGCTCTATCTCAATGAGCTGCGCGAGATTGTGAAGGCGGTGCAGGCGAGCAACGTCCCGGCCTTCGGCGGGACGGCGGCGCGCCTCAACGAAGCGGTCGACAGCCTCGAGCACGCGACGCAATGGCTGCTGGCGCAGAAAACCTCGGACGCCACGCTCGCCGGCGCCACGCCGTATCTGCGGCTGTTCGGCAGCGCGGCCGGCGGCTGCATGCTGGCCGCGCAGGCGCTCGCCGCGCAACGCGAGGCGGGCGACGGCGCCGGGCGCACGGCGCTGGCGCGCTTCTTCGCGGAGAACATCGCGGTGCAGGCCTCCGGCCTCGAGCGCAGCGTCACCGAAGGCGCCCAGAGCATCGGCGCCGCGGATGCCGCTTTGAGCGCATGATCCCGAAAAGTGGAAACCGGTTTTCGGACAAGATCATGCGCATGGAGGACTCTTTATGAGCGACCTCGTCACCGTCACCGACGAGGGCCCAGTGCGCGTCCTGCGCATGAACCGGCCGGAGAAGAAAAACGCCCTGACGCTGGCGATGTACGACGCCATGGCGGGCGCCATCGAGAGCGCCGCCGAACATCCGGCGCTGCTATGCCTGCTGATCGCGGGCGGGCCGCAAGCTTTCTGCGCCGGCAACGACATCGGCGATTTCGTGCAGATGGCGAGCCAAGGCGGCGCGCTCGGCCAGCCGATCATGCGTTTTCTCCATGCGCTGGCGCGCAACGAAGTCCCGATGGTGGCCGCGGTGCGCGGCGACGCGGTCGGTGTCGGCACCACTATGCTCATGCATTGCGACCACGTGGTCGCGGCCAGCGACGCGCGCTTTTCGACGCCCTTCGTCGGGCTCGGCCTGCTGCCGGAAGCCGCTTCGAGCCTGCTCGCGCCGCGGCTGATGGGTCACGCGCGCGCCTTCTCGCTGCTGGTGATGGGCCGTCCGATGGACGCGGAAGAAGCCAAGGCCGCCGGCCTGGTCAATACTATCGCCGCGCCCGAGGCGGTCGACGCCGAGGCGATGCAAGCCGCGCGCGCGATCGCCGCCTTGCCGCCGCAAGGCGTGCGCACCGCGCGGCGGCTGATGCGCGGCTCGGTCGAGGCGGTCGTCGCGCGCATCGACCAGGAGGCGGCGCTGTTCAAGCAGCGGCTGCAATCGGGCGAAGCGCGCGCGGCCTTCGAGGCGTTCCTGACGCGCAAACGCTAGAGCGGCTTGAGGCCGGCCTCGATGCGCGCGCGCTGCGGCTCCAAAAACGGCGGCAGCACCAAAGTCTCGCCCAGCCGGTCGAGCGGTTCGTCGACGGCAAAACCCGGCCCGTCGGTGGCGATCTCGAACAGCACGCCGTTCGGCTCGCGGAAATAGAGCGAGCGGAACCAATAGCGGTCGACCTTGCCGCTGTTGGGAACGCGAAATTCGCGCAGGCGCTGCGCCCAGGCATCGTAATCCTTGTCGAGCGAGCGGAAGGCGACGTGATGCACGCCGCCGGCGCCGGGATGCGCGGGGGCGAGCTCCGGCCGCACCGCCACGTGCAGCTCGGCACCCGGGCCCTCGCCGTTCATGCCGTAGACATGCACGCGGTCGCGGTTCGATTCCGGGTGCGCGTAGTCACGCAGCCGCTTCATCATCATGATCCGTATCAGCACCAGCTCGGTCTGACGCAGATCCGGCACCGTCATGACGATCGGCCCGAGGCCGCGGATCTGATGTTCGGTCGGCACCGGGCTCTTCGCCCAGGCGTTGCCCGAGCCCTTGCCGGCATCGTCGACCAGCGCCAGCCGCTGGCCTTCCGGATCCTCGAAATCGAGCGTGAGCCGCCCGTCGCGCTCGGCGATCTCGCCGACCTTGACCGCCGCCTGCGTCAGCCGTTCATGCCACCAGGCAAGGCTGGCCGCGCCGGTCACGCGCAGGCCGGTGCGGGTGACCGTGTTGTTGCCGCGTCGCTCGGGCGCCGCCGGAAAATCGAAAAACGTGATGTCGCTGCCGGGCGCCGCCAGCCCGTCGGCATAAAACAAATGATAGGCTGAGACGTCGTCCTGGTTGACGGTCTTCTTGACCAGCCGCAGGCCGAGCACCTTGGTGTAGAAGCGCACATTGCCGGGTGCGTCGGCGGACACCGCGGTGAGATGATGGACGCCGGAGAGCTGCATTTTTGTCGCCTCGGGACGGGGGACGGCGGCTTTGCTAGACTCGTCATCTAGGAATTCGGCGCGCATTTGCGAGGGCGGTCATGTCGTTGAAGGGGAAGACGCTTTTCATCACCGGCGGCTCGCGCGGCATCGGTCTCGCGATCGCGCTCAAGGCCGCCGCCGATGGCGCCAATGTTGCCGTGGGCGCAAAAACGGTCGAGCCGCATCCCAAGCTCGAAGGCACCATTCACAGCGCCGCGGCCGCGATCGAGCAGGCCGGCGGCCGTGCGCTGCCGCTCGCGCTCGATGTGCGCGATGAAGCGGCGGTGAAGGATGCCATCGACAAGACCGCCGCCACCTTCGGCGGCATCGACATCGTGGTCAACAACGCCAGCGCCATCCAGTTGACGCCCGTGCAGCAGACCGACATGCGGCGCTTCGACCTGATGCATCAGATCAATGCACGCGGCAGCTTCATGGTGTCGAAATACGCCATCCCGTATCTGTTGAAATCGGAGCAAGCGCACATTCTGATGCTGTCGCCACCGCTCGACATGAAGGCCAAATGGTTCGCGCCGCACACCGCCTACTCGATGGCCAAGTTCGGCATGAGCCTGGTCGTTCTCGGCCTTGCCGGCGAACTGCGCGGCAAGGTCGCGGTCAACGCGCTGTGGCCGCGCACCACCATCGCCACCGCCGCCATCAAGAACCTGCTTGGCGGCGACGCCGTGATGAAGATGTCGCGCAAACCCGAGATCTTGGCCGAGGCCGCTTGGCGGATATTTCAGAAGCCGGCGAGTTTTTCGGGAAACTTTTTGATCGACGACAGCTTCCTGGCCGGCGAAGGCGTCACCGATTTCGACGGCTATCGTGCCGATCCGACGCAGCCGCTGCAGGTGGATTTTTTCGTGCCCGACGACATGCCGCCGCCCAAAGGCGTCAGCTTCAAGCCGCTCGCGTAGACTGTCGTCCCGGGCGAGCGTCAGCGAGACCCGGGACCCAGTATTCCGTGTCCGCGCAAATAGACTGCGGAGTACTGGGTCCCCGCTTTCGCGGGGACGACGTATGAGAAGTTTGCGTCGCACCGAAAGATCACGTTAGAACACGTCAATGTCCACCCTCCTCCTCAGTCACCGCGCCTGCCTCGACCACAACACCGGCGCCGGCCACCCCGAGCGGCCGGATCGCCTGCGCGCCATCGAGCAGGCGCTGGAGGACGAGAAATTCCAGACGCTGGCGCGCGAGCAGGCGCCGCGCGCCGAGGCCGAGGTGGTCGCGCTCTGCCACCCGATGGAATACGTCGAGGCGATCCGCGAGGCCGCGCCCGACAACGGCATGGTGCATTTGGACGCCGACACCGCCATGTCGCCCGGCAGCCTCGAGGCCGCGCTGCGCGCGGTCGGCGGCGGCGTGCGCGCGGTGGATGAAGTGATGAGCGGCAAGGCGCGCAACGCCTTCGTCGCGGTGCGCCCGCCCGGCCACCACGCCGAGACGGCGCGGCCGATGGGCTTCTGCCTGTTCAACAGCGCGGCGATCGTGGCGCGCTATGCTCAGAACAAGCACGGCGCCGAGCGCGCCGCCATCGTCGATTTCGACGTGCATCACGGCAACGGCTCGCAGGACATCTTCTGGTCGGACAAGAGCGTGATGTATTGCTCGACGCACGAGATGCCGCTCTATCCCGGCACCGGCGCAGTCGGCGAGCGCGGCGAGTTCGACAATATCGTCAACGCGCCGTTGCGCGCCGGCGACGGCGGCGACGCCTTCCGCGCAGCCTTCGAGGCGACGATCCTGCCGCGGCTGCGCGCATTCAAGCCGGATTTTCTGGTGATTTCCGCCGGCTTCGACGCGCACACGCGCGACCCGCTCGCCAATCTCAATCTGGTGGAAGCGGATTACACCTGGGTGACGCAGAAGCTGATGGATATCGCCGAGCAGAGCGCCGGCGGCCGCGTCGTCTCCATGCTGGAAGGCGGCTATGACCTGCAAGGCCTGTCGCGCTCGGTCGCCGCGCACGTCACCGCGCTGATGCGCGGGTAAGGGTCGCCGCTTCGCGGCGCCCCGGGACGGCCGCTCAAGAGGCCGTCAGGCCGCCGTCGATCGGCAGATCGGCGCCGGTGATGAAGCTCGCATCGTCCGACAACAGATAGACGCAGAGCGCGGCGACTTCGGACGGCTTGCCGAGACGTTGCAGCGGGATCGCGGCCGCCATTTTCTGCAAGGCCGTCTCCGGATTGCGCGCCGAGCGCACCGTGAAATCGACCATCGGGCCTTCCAGAAAGGCCGGGCAGACGGCATTGCAGCGGATCGCCGGTCGGCAGCGCGCGCCGGCGAGCGCGACCGACTTCGACAGCAGCGAGACGCCGCCCTTCGACGCATTATAGGCCGCGAGATTGTGCCCGCCGACCAGGCCCGATACCGACGACAGATTGACGATGGCGCCGCCTTGTCTGCGCAGCAGCGGAAACGCGTATTTGCAGCCGAGGAAAGTGCCGTCGAGATTGACGGCGAGCACGCGCCGCCAGTCGGCGTAGTCGAGCTGCTCGACGCTGCCGAGCGCGACGATGCCGGCGGCGTTGACCAGGCCGTCGAGCCGGCCGGGGCCGCGCTCGATCTCGGCGACGGCGCGCCGCCAGCCGGCCTCATCGGTGACGTCGAGCGCAAGCTCGATGCCACCGCCGGCCTTGAGGTCGCTCGCGACCGCGGTGCCGCCGGCGGCCTTGACCGCCGCGGCAACCGCGCCGCCCACCGCGCCGGCGGCGCCGGTGATGAGGACGATCTTGCCTTTCAAGTCCGCCATGGCTGGCATATTACCTGCTGACGATCCGGCTTGCGCCCACTATCTTCAAGACCGTGGGAGCGCTTAGGATGCGCCCCGAATCGAGAGACCTTGCGATGGCCGAGAGCACGACCGACGTTAAGACGCTGCCCTTCGAGCGGGCGATCGACGAGCTGGAATCGATCGTCAAGCGGCTGGAGGAGGGCAAGGTGCCGCTCGAGGAGTCGGTCGCCATCTACGAGCGCGGCGAGGCGCTGAAAGCGCGCTGCGAAGAGCTGCTGCGAAAGGCGGAAGCGCGCGTGCAGAAGATCACGCTCGATGCCTCCGGCAAGCCCAAGGGCGCCGAACCGCTCGACGTCGATTAGGCCGCAAAGCCGCCCCATTCGGCCATGAAAACGCCCGCGGCCGGCGGTCGAATTGCCGGGTCCGGCGATCTGTGTAAGGTAGCCTAGACGCCAGCGGAGCCGATTTTGTCCGAAACTTCCAAGACCCCTCTGCTCGACCGCGTGCACGTGCCCGCCGACCTGAAAAACCTGTCGGCCGAGCAGCTCAAGCAGCTTGCCGGCGAGCTGCGCGCCGAGACCATCGACGCCGTCGCCAAGACCGGCGGCCATCTCGGCGCCGGCCTCGGCGTGATCGAGCTCACCGTCGCGCTGCATTACGTGTTCGACACGCCGACCGACAAATTGATCTGGGACGTCGGCCATCAGGCCTATCCGCACAAGATTCTCACCGGCCGACGCGACCGCATCCGCACGCTGCGCCAGGGCGGCGGCCTGTCCGGCTTCACCAAGCGCGCCGAGAGCGAGTACGACCCGTTCGGCGCCGCGCATTCCTCGACCTCGATCTCCGCCGGGTTGGGAATGGCGGTGGCGCGCGACCTCGCCGGGCAGGACCATAACGTGGTCTGCGTGATCGGCGACGGCGCCATGTCGGCCGGCATGGCCTATGAGGCGATGAACAATGCCGGTGCGCGCAACGAGCGGCTGATCGTCATCCTCAACGACAACGACATGTCGATCGCGCCGCCGGTCGGCGCCATGTCCGCCTATCTGGCGCGGCTGATTTCCGGCAAGACCTATCTCACGCTGCGCGACATCGGCAAGCAGCTCGCGCGCCACCTGCCCAAGTTCTTCGAGAAGAAGGCCGAGCGCGCCGAGGAATTCGCGCGCGGCTTCTGGACCGGCGGCACGCTGTTCGAGGAGCTCGGCTTCTATTACGTCGGCCCGATCGACGGCCATAACCTCGATCATCTGCTGCCGGTGCTGCGCAACGCGCGCGACGCCGAGGCCGGACCCATCCTGGTTCACGTGGTGACGCAAAAGGGCAAAGGCTACGCGCCGGCGGAGACCTCCGCCGACAAATATCACGGTGTGGTCAAGTTCGACGTCGCCACCGGCGCGCAAGCGAAATCCAAGGGCGGCGCTCCGCAATACACCAAGGTGTTCGCGCAGAGCCTGATCAAGGAAGCGCGCAAGGACGACAAGATCGTCGCCATCACCGCCGCCATGCCGTCCGGCACCGGGCTCGATCTGTTCGAGAAGGAATTTCCCACCCGCTGCTTCGACGTCGGCATCGCCGAACAGCACGCGGTGACCTTCTGCGGCGGGCTCGCGGCCGAAGGTTTCAAGCCCTTCGCCACCATCTATTCGACTTTCCTGCAACGCGCCTACGACCAAGTGGTGCACGACATCGCCATCCAGCGCCTGCCCGTGCGCTTCGCGCTCGACCGCGCGGGTCTGGTCGGCGCCGACGGGCCGACCCATGCCGGCGCCTTCGACGTCGCCTATCTCGGCTGCCTGCCCGGCTTCGTGCTGATGGCGGCGGCCGATGAGGCCGAACTGGTGCACATGGTGGCGACGCAAGTCGCGATCGATGATCGCCCGAGCGCGCTGCGCTATCCGCGCGGCGAAGGGCTCGGCGTGCCGATGCCGGAGCAAGGCGTCCCGCTCGAGATCGGCAAAGGCCGCGTCCTGCGCGAGGGAACGAGCGTCGCCCTGTTCTGCTACGGCGGCCGGCTCGGTGAATGTCTCAAAGCCGCCGACGAACTCAAGGCGCTCGGCCTGCCGGCGACCGTTGCCGACGCGCGGTTCGCCAAACCGCTCGACACCGACTTGCTGCTGCGGCTGGCGCGCGAGCACGAGGTGCTGATCGCCATCGAGGAAGGCTCGATCGGCGGCTTCGGCGCCACCGTGCTGCAAACTTTGGCCGAGAACGGCATGCTGGACGGCGGGCTGAAAGTGCGCGCCATGATGCTGCCCGACGTCTTCATCGACCAGGATTCACCGGCCGCCATGTACGCCACCGCCGGGCTCGACGCCGGCAGCATCGTCGCCAAGGTGTTCGAGGCACTCGGCAAGAACGCCGCCGCCGAGACGATCAAGCGGGCCTAGATCCTCATCCGTTCATGCCCGCGCAAGCGGCAATCCAGAGCCAGGGCTGCCGAACCGGCATTTTTTGCTCTGGGTCCCCGCATTCGGGGGCGAGCGGAGAATTTTAACGGCGCTTCTTGCGCGGGACTTTGGCGCCCTTCTTGCGCGCCTCCGACAGGCCGATGGCAACCGCCTGCTTCTTGCTCTTGACCTTCTTGCCGCTGCGCCCGCTCCTTAGCGTCCCCTTCTTGCGTTTGCGCATCGCGCGCTTCACATATTTCGAAGCCTTCTTGGAATACTTACGCGCCATACAATTTCTCCCTGGAGATCGCCGGTCAATGCCCGGCTCGTCACTTTAATGACGCCCATGGGAACTTGGTTCCGAGACGACATCCACGCGCCGTGACAAAATGGCCCTCATGACCGTACCGCGCCAACGCGCCGACCGCCTGCTGGTCGAGCGCGGCCTGTTCGAAAGCCGCGCCAAGGCGCAGGCCGCCATCGCCGCCGGCCTGGTAACGGCGAACGACGTCGCCGTGCGCAAAGCGTCGGAGGAAGTCCCGGCCGACGCGCGGCTCAACGCCCGGCCGGCGCATCCTTTTGTCTCGCGCGGCGGGGTCAAGCTCGCCGCGGCGCTCGACCGTTTCGGCTTCGATCCCAAGGGCCGCGTCTGCATCGATGTCGGCGCCTCGACCGGCGGTTTTACCCACGTGCTGTTGGAACGCGGCGCCAGGCTGGTCTATGCGATCGATGTCGGGCGCGGGCAACTGCATGCAAGCTTGCGCGCGCGGCCGCAGGTGGTCGTTATGGAGGAAACCGATATCCGCACCCTTTCCCCCGCTCGCTTCGATCCAAGGCCCGACTTGGTTGCTGTCGACGTAAGCTTCATTTCACTCAAGCTGGTGCTGCCCGCCGCGCTGGCGCTGGCGCGCCCGCCGGCGCAGCTGGTCGCGCTGATCAAGCCGCAGTTCGAGGCCGGGCGCGCGGCGCTGAAGCGCGGCATCGTGCGCGACGTCGCAGTCCATGGCGACGTCTGCGACGCTATTTCCGCGGCCGTAACATCGTTCGGCTGGCGCGTTGTCGACGTCATCCCCTCGCCCATTACGGGCGGCGACGGCAACGCCGAATTTCTGCTCGGGGCCACCCGTGACTGAGCGCCTCGCCATCGCCCGCCTCGGCCATCGTGGCGACGGCATCGCCGACACGCAGCAAGGCCCGCTCTACGTACCTTATGTACTCCCGGGCGAGAGCGTGACGGTCGAGCCTGTTGCCGGCCATCCCGACCGCCGTCACCTCGTGCATATTGACCAAGCGAGCCGCGAGCGCATCGCGCCGATCTGCAAACACTTCACCCAATGCGGCGGCTGCGCCATGCAACACTGGTCGCTGGCCGAATATCGTCTGTGGAAGCGCGGGCTGGTCGCCGAGGCGTTGGCGCAAGCCGGCCTCGTCGCGCCGCTCGAGCCGCTAATCGACGCGCATGGCGCCGGCCGCCGGCGCGCGGTGCTGCATGCACGGCGCGGGTCGCAAAATGTCTTGGAGGTCGGCTTTACGGCGCCGCGCGCGCATCACGTGGTGGCGATCGAGGCCTGCCCGATTTTGGCGCCCGGCCTCAACGGCGCGGTCAGGGCGGCCTGGGCCATCGCCGAGACGCTCAGGCCCGCCGGCAAGACGCTTGACATTCATGCGACCGCGACCGACAGCGGCCTCGACATCGACCTGCGCGGCTCCGGTCCGCTTTCGCCCAACGCCATGACGGCGCTGGCCCGGCTGGCTGGTCGGCAAGGTCTCACCCGTCTCACCTGTCGCGGCGAATTGGTCGCCCAGCGCGCGCCGCCGCTGCTCAGAATCGGGCGCGCCAACGTGGCGCTGCCGCCGGGCGTATTCCTGCAGCCGACAGCCGCAGGCGAGGCCGTGCTGGCCAAGCTCGTGCGCGCGCATGTCGGCGGCGCCAAACGCGTCGCCGATCTGTTCTGCGGCATCGGCCCCTTCGCCTTGCGGCTGGCCGAGCAAGCGCGCGTCACCGCCGCCGACAGCGATGAGGCCGCGGTGGCCGCGCTCAAGCGCGCCGCCGCCGCGACGCCCGGCCTCAAACCGGTTGAGGCGCTCGCACGCGATCTGTTGCGAAGGCCGTTGGCGGCGGCCGAACTCAAAGGCTACGACGCCGTGGTGTTCGACCCGCCGCGGCAAGGCGCCGAGGCGCAGGCGCGCGAACTGGCCAAGAGCACGGTGCCGGTCGTGGTGGCGGTGTCCTGCGACGCCGCGACTTTCGCGCGCGACGCCCGCATCCTGGTCGCCGCCGGCTACCGGCTCGACGCGGTCACCCCGGTCGACCAGTTCCGCTACTCGTATCACGTCGAGGTCGTGGCGAAATTCGAACGCTGACCGGCCCGACGTGAATTACACAACGCCAACCGGAGATTTTCCCCGCACAAAGGCTCGCCTTCCGATTGACGCGCGCGACGCGTGTATTCTAACATCGCGCGTCAGTTGGAGTGTGTCATCAAGATGCACTCAAGCTATGGGGGCGAACATGAAGTCGAAGTCTGGGAATGGAAGGCTGGCCTGCGTCACGCTCGCGCTGCTGGCGTTGGCGGCAAGCGTCATATCGGGTCGTGCCGAGCAGTTGCTGCAGCAGCAGACGCAACCCGCGGGTCCGAACGTGGAAGCCTCGAACATCCACAAATACGCGTGCAACGGTCAGGAAGAAAGAAAAAACCAAGTCTATATCTACGAATACCCCGCGCGTGCCCGCTACCGCGTCATCGTCCCACCGAACTGGAGCGCGATGATCGGAGGACGCGAATTCACCAGTATGCAGGACGCGAAGTTGGTGCTGGTGCAAGCGTGCAGCTCGTTCTGCGCCACGATCAACACCAACGTCGGAAGCCTGGTGGCAGCCAAGAACGCAAGGGATGCCGCCTACACGCGTTATCAGCAAAACTCGCAGAGCCAAGGCGCGCTGAACGACTATAAGTGCGCCGATGTGGTCTTTCGCTTCATGGAGCGGGTCGCGCGCGGAGGGTAAAGGCGCGGCTCCGGCGGGCGCGTTGACTGGGTACGCCGGCGCAATCGGTGCGCCGGCGCGCTCAGATCGCGACAGCGCGGCGAGACCGAAACAGCGCTAGCGGTAATCGTAGCCGCCCCAGCGGTCGCGCCACATCTTCTCGCCGATGGTGCAGGAGATGCGCGGCGCCGCGGCCGACGCCGGCCGCACGCGCGGCGCCGGCTCGCGGCCGGCGATTTCCAGGATCAGCTTGGTGCGCGTCGCCTCGATGAATTGCACGCGCTCACGGATCGGAATGACGAAGGCGCCGGCGCCGCCGATCACGCAATCCTCGTAATATTGGTCGAGGTTCTCGATATCGAGCATGCCGGAGTAAGGCCGCTTGAGCATGATCGGCAGGCCGTTGATGGTGATGCCGGCGGCCACGATCTCGTCGCGCATGGGCGCGACCGGCGGCCCGCTATTGTTGGTGCCGTCGCCGGAAACGTCGATCACCTTGCGCAGGCCGCGATAACCGCTGTTCTCGAACAAGGCGCGCGCGAAACGCAGTCCGCCGGTGATCGAGGTGCGCGAGGCGCGCCGGTAGGGCGCGCGGCCGATCTCGGCGGAAACCGCATCGGCCGCCTCCGGCCCGTCGATCAGCCGCCACGGCATCACGATCTTCTGGTCGTGCTCGCCGGCCCATTCGATGTAGGTGATGGCGATCTTGCCGTGCGCGCCCTGGCGCAGCGCGCTGAGGAATTCCTTCGAGGTGAGCGCCAGCCGGTAGCCCTCGCGCTGCAAGGCCTGCTCGTCGGGATCCATCGAATAGGAGACGTCGACCGCCAGCACCAGTTCGACGTCGACCTCGACGGCGGCTTTGGACTGGACGAGCTGCGGTCCCGGCGCGGCGGCGGCAACGCTCAGCAAAGCGGCGCATACGGCCCCGATCGCCGCCTGCCGTATCCAGGCAACAGCCATGGCAAAGCTCCGTCGTCCCAGCGGAAGTCATTATAGCGCCGCCGGG
>Ga0207693_10004228_pt1 | contig 12176 bp, 9 predicted proteins | sample LARL81metaG_FD_184347 | JGI IMG/M metagenome (GOLD analysis project Ga0207693, IMG submission 184347) | Corn, switchgrass and miscanthus rhizosphere microbial communities from Kellogg Biological Station, Michigan, USA - LAR L8-1 metaG... | ecosystem: Host-associated > Plants > Roots >...
GGAAGCGCACCCAGTGGTGGAGGTCGGCGAACGAATCGGCGCCGATCAGCAGATAGAGCTCGGCCTCCGGCATCTCGCGGCGGAACCATTCCAGCGTTTCCATGGTGTAGGCCGGCCGGTCGAGGGTCAGCTCGTGGGTCGAGACCTCGAGCTGTTCGATCCTCGCGCCGGTCGCTGTGGCCATCAGCGCCCCGGCAGGAACTCCAGGATCTTCTCCTTGAACGACTGGCTGATCACGTCGCGCGCGTGCGGGTCGCCGTGCCGGAGCGCGGAGACGAACGCCTTCGCCTGCTTGACCGTTATGTGGGGCGGCAGCGGCGGGACGCTCGGGTCGCAGAGCGCGTCCACGACGACGGGACGGTCGGCCGAGAAAGCCTGGTCCCAGGCGCCCTCGATCTCGCTCGGCGACTCGACGCGGATGCCCTGGAGCCCGATCAGATCGGCAAAGGCCGCGTAGTTCACGTGCGGGATCGTCTGGGTCATCGGGTTCTCCGGGTCGCCCTGCATCGCCCGCTGCTCCCACGTGACCTGGTTCAGGTCCTGGTTGTTGAGGACGAGGACGACGAGCCGCGGGTCCTCCCAGAGGTGGAAGTACTTCGCGGCCGTGATCAGCTCGGCCATGCCGTTCATCTGCATCGCTCCGTCGCCGACGAGCGCGACGGCGGGCCGGTGCGGATGGCAGAACTTCGCCGCGATCGCGTACGGGACGCCTGGCCCCATCGTCGCGAGCGTCCCCGAGAGCGACGCGAGGTGGCCGCGCCCGAGCTTCAGGTCGCGCGCGTACCAGTTGGCCGCCGAGCCCGAGTCGGCGGAGACGATCGCGTCGGCCGGGAGCACCTTGCTCAGCTCCCAGAAGAGGCGCTGCGGGTTGATCGGGTCGGCGTCCTGCATCGCCCGCTCCTCGAGCAGCCGCCACCAGTCCTGGATCTCACCCTCGAGGTGCTCGCGCCACGAGCGATCCTCCTGCCGGTGGAGGAGCGGCAGCAGCTCCGTGAGCGTCGCCTTCGCGTCGCCGACGAGCCCGAGCTCCATCGGATAGCGGATGCTCAGCATCGCGCCGTCGATGTCGATCTGGACGCCGCGCGCCTGTCCCGGCTTCGGCAGCCACTCCGAGTACGGGAACGACGAGCCGACCATCAGGAGCGTGTCGCACTCGCTCATCAGCGTCCACGACGGCTTCGTCCCGAGCAGGCCGATCGAGCCAGTGACGTACGGCAGGTCGTCCGGCACGGCGGCCTTGCCGAGCAGCGCCTTCGCGACGCCGGCGCCGAGCGTCTCCGCGACCTGGATCACCTCGTCGGTCGCGTGGAGCGCGCCCTGGCCGACGAGCATCGCCACCTTCTCGCCGGAGTTGAGGATCTGCGCCGCGGCCTTCAGCTGCTCCGTCGTCGGGACGATCCGAGGCGGCGCGTAGCCCGGAGACGAGTGCACCGAGCCGTGCTCGCGCGGGGGCTCCTCCACCGCCGGGAGCTCGCCCACGTCGTTCGGGATCACGATGCACGTCGGTGACCGCGTCCACGCCGCGATCCGGTGGGCCCGGTCGACGAGGTGCCGGATCTGCGCCGGCTCCGTCGCCATGTGGACGTAGTTGCCGGCGACGTCCTTGAAGAGCGAGACGAGGTCGACCTCCTGCTGGTAGCTGCCGCCGAGGCCCATGCGCGCCTGCTGGCCGACGATCGCCATGACCGGCTGGTGGTCGAGCTTCGCGTCGTAGAGGCCGTTGAGGAGGTGGATCGCGCCCGGCCCCGAGGTCGCGAGGCAGACGCCGACCTCCCCTGTCCACTTCGCGTGCGCGCAGGCCATGAAGGCGGCCTGCTCCTCGTGCCGCACCTGCACGAACTCGAGCTTGTCCTGATGGCGCTCCAGCGCGCCGACGATCGCGTTGATCCCGTCGCCCGGGTAGCCGTAGATCCGGCGGACGCCGTTCTCGGCGAGCCGCTCGAGGAGGAAGTCAGCCGTCAGCTTTCCCATCGCACTCCGATCCTTATATCGTCCTGCCGCTTGGGTAGCCGGAGGCACGGAAACGAAACGCGACAACCGTCTGGACAGGGCCGCCCCGGCGGTCTAGCGTCGGGGAAGCCGGCCGCGAAGCTCGCGCCGGACTGACGTCAGTCCGCGGCGCGCAGGAAGTCGAGCAGCGCGCCGACGAGCGCCTCCGGCGCGTCCCACATCGGGACGTGGCCGCTTTCGACGCGCACCAGCCGCGCGTCGGCGAGCTCCTCCAGCCACTCCTCCGCGAGGTGGCCCGGCACGAGCCGGTCGTGCCGGCCCCAGACGAGGAGCGTCGGCGCACGGATGTGGGCGAGCTCGTCGCGCAGGTCGTGCGTGACGGCGTAGAGCGCTGCGCGGAGGATGACCGGGCCGGTGCGGACGGCGTCGATCGCGACCCGCGGCGCCATGGTCGGCAGCTCCGCGAGCGTCGCCGCGAGGGGGGCCAGGTGCCCGACGACGTTCCGGCCGGAGGGGAGGCCGGCCGGCGCGACGAGGACGAGCTTCCCAACTCGGTCGGGGGCGGCTGCGGCAACGCGGGCGCACGTCAGCCCGCCGAGGGAGTGGCCGACGAGGTCGACCTCGGCGATGCCCCGATCGTCCAGCCAGCCGACGAGCCACTGCGGCACGTCGCGCGGATGGATGCGCGGGACGTCGACGACGTGGACGTCGGAGTGCTCCGCGAGCGGCGCGCGTACGCCCTGCCACCAACGTGCGGACCCAGAGAGCCCGTGGACGAGCACCACAGGACGTCCGTTCCGACCGCCGGTCACGTTACGCTCGCTACATGGAGGACGCCCCCCTCGTAGTCCCCCAGCAGCACCCGATCCAGCTCGAGGTAACGGACGACCTCCGGCGGACCCGGCTCACGGCGTTCTTCCGTCTGCTCCTGGCGATCCCGCATTTCGTCTGGCTCGCGCTGCTCGGCATCGTCGTCGTGATCGCGGAGATTGGCAACTGGTTCGCGACGCTGATCCAGGGGCGTTCGCCGGAAGCGATCCACGGGTTCCTCGCCGTCTACCTCCGCTACTCGACGCACGTAACGGCGTACACGCTGCTGATCGCCGACCCGTATCCGGGCTTCGGCTTCATCAACCTGAAGGAGGACTACCCCATCGACCTGCACGTCGCGCCGCCGATGGAGCAGAACCGGTGGACGGTCTTCTTCCGGCTCCTCATCGCGATCCCCGCGATGATCGTGGCGTACGTCCTCCGGAGCCTGTCAGGGATCCTCGCCCTGTTCAGCTGGGTCATGGCCGTGCTCACGGCCCACGTTCCGGAAGGCATTCGAAACTTCGCCGCACTGGCACTGCGGTTCGAGATGCAGACGTACGCCTACGTCGGCCTGGTGACGCCGACGTACCCCAGCTTCGACATCGGGATGACGTCCTAGGGTCGGAGGACGGCACGGCGGGGGCCCGCGAGGAATCCCGCCTCCAACAGCAGCGGCATCACCTCGGTCTCCCCCACCGGCTCGCCGTCGAAGCGCTCGACCGCCAGCCGCTTGGCGCCTCCGGCACGGACGTGCTCGACCAGAGCCGCGAGCGCCGGCCTGAGCCACGACTCGTCCGGCTCGCGCAGCGGCACGAGCGAGCGGCCGCCCCGCTCGACGAACAGCGCGGCGTCGCCGCCGAGGAGGACGACCTGTGCCCCTGCGACGCGGGCCGCCCGGGCGCCGGATCTCCTCGGCCACGGAATCGCGGCGCCGTAGGGCTGGGCCGGGTCCGCGGCCGCGAGGACGAGCGCCTCCGCCTCCTCGCCGTCGCGCGGGCGTAGCTCCCGCAGCCGCTCGACGGCGCCGGGCAGCGCGAACTGCGCGCCGCCGAGGCCCTCGACGAAGTAGCCGCGACGGCAGACGCCGAGCGTCTCCAGCGCGCGGAGCTCGGAGTAGACCGCGCCGTAGCCGCCGACGATCCCCTCGCCGCGGACCCCGTCGCGCGTGACGATCCCCTGCCGCTCGAGCAGGAGCTCGGCCAGGGCACGGCGGTCCGGGCGCCCGGCGAACAACCGGTCGGTCAGCGCCCACCGGCCCTGCGTCGCGGTGACGCCGGCGGCACGCTGGCGCGAGAAGCGGCGGCGTGTACCTCGGGCGCGCGCCCTCGGAGCCTGATAGCGACGCCCGGCGCGCAGCGGCGTCCACGCGTCGTTCGTCACCTCGCCCGACCAGACGAGCTCCCAGAGCGCGGGCAGCGCCACCTCGGGCTCGAGCTCGACTCCGGCGACCAGGTCATGCCAGAACTCGGCGCTCCGGCCGAGCGCGGCGCGGATCAGATCGTGAGCCTCGCCTTCCGGAGCAGGCGCGCCAGGCGGCCGGCCGAGCACCGGCGCGTCCTCCCGGAAGTAGACGGCGACACGGTCGAGCCCGGCTCCGACCCAGACGAGCTCCCCGGCCGCGCATAGCGCGTCGAGCTGGGAAGGCGTGTAGCCGGGCACGCGGCGCGGGAGCACCTCCGACTCCCACAGCGAGACAGGCAGTGCGAGCCCCTGCAGCGGGACGAGCGCCTCCCTGAGCGTCGCCCGCCGGTCGACTCCGTGCCAGTGCGGCAGGAACCGGCCGAGGGCGGCCTGCTCGGCGGGCTCGACCTCGCGCCGGAGCGCCGCCAGCGACGCGCGCCGGAGCCGGCGCAGCACGTCCGGGTCGCACCACTCGCGCTCGGTGCCGCCGGGCCTGAGCTCGCCGCGGACGAGCTCCTCCTTTCGCTCGAGCTCGTGCAGGACCGCCTCGACGTCGCGGCCGAAGCGTTCGTTGACCTGGGCCGTCGTGAACGGGCCGCGCCCACGCGCGAAGCGCAGCACGAGCTGGCGGAGCGAGTCCGGCCCGCCGTCGAGGAACGCCTCGGGGAGACCGCCGGGCGGCATCGCGCCGACGGCGTCGCGGTACCGGCCGGCGTCCTCGGCGGCGATGAGCCGCTCCTCCCCCGCGAAGCGCGCCGTCAGCGCCCGGCGCTCCGCGAGCAGGATCGCGGCGAACGCCTCGTCGTACTCGCCCGGCCGCAGGTCGCCGCGCAGCCGCAGCACGTCGTGGAGCTCGTCCGGATTGCGCGGGTCGCCGCGCAGCTGCGCCTCGACCTCCTCCACCGCGCCCGGGTCGAGCAGGTCGCGCAGCTCCTCCTGGCCGAGCAGCTCGCGGAGGAGGTCGCGGTCGAGCGACAGCGCCTGCGCCCGCCGCTCGGCCGGAGGCGTGTCGTCCTCGTACATGTACGTCGCGATGTAGTCGAACAGGAGCGAGGCCGAATAGGGCGAGGCCGACTGCGTCTCGACGTCTACGAGGTCGAGCTCGCGCGTCTGCAGCCCGCGGAGCAGGCGCTTCAGCGCCGGCAGGTCGAAGACGTCCTGCAGGCACTCGCGGTAGGTCTCGAGGATGACCGGGAACGACCCGTACTGGCGCGCGACCTGAAGCAGGCTCTGCGCCTTCAGCCGCTGCTGCCAGAGCGGCGTCCGCTGATCGGGGCGGCGGCGCGGGATCAGCAGCGCCCGCGCGGCGTTCTCGCGGAAGCGGGCGCCGAACAGGGCGCTCTGCCCCACCTCCTGCACGACGAGGTCCTCGACCTCGTCCGGACCGATCATCAGCTCCTCCGTCGGCGGCGGCGCGTCCGCGTCCGGCAGATGGAGCGCGATCCCGTCGTCCGACCAGATCGACTGCACCTCGAGGCCGAGCGAGTCGCGCAGGCGCGCGGCGAGCGCGAGCGCCCACGGCGCGTGGACCCGCGCGCCGAAGGGCGAGAGGATGCAGACGCGCCAGTCCCCGATCTCGTCGCGGAACCGCTCGACGACGATCGAGCGGTCGGAGGGCACGGTGCCGGTGGCCGACGCCTGCTCGTTCAGGAAGGTGAGCAGGTTGCGCGATGCCCGCTCGTCGAGCGAGTGCTGCTCCGTGAGGCGCTTCACCGCGGCCTTCTGGCTCAGCGCCACCAGCTCCCGCGACGTGCGGCCGATCGCCTCGCCGAGCTCGTACGGCCGGCCGACCCCTTCGCCCTTCCAGAACGGCACCGCGCCCGGGACGCCCGGCGCCGGCGAGACGAGCACCCGGTCGCGCGTGATCTCCTCGATCCGCCACGTCGACGCGCCGAGCAGGAACGTCTGCCCCGCGCGCGCCTCGTAGACCATCTCCTCGTCGAGCTCGCCGACGCGGCCGCCGCCGTCGACGAGGTGGACGCCGAACAGCCCACGGTCCGGGATCGTCCCGGCGTTCGTGACCGCGAGGCGGCGCGCGCCCTGGCGGCCCCGGATCACACCCGCCGTGCGGTCCCAGACGATCCGGGGCCGCAGCTCGGCGAACTCGTCCGACGGATAGCGCCCGGCGAGCATGTCGAGCACGTTCTCCAGCTGCGTGCGCGAGAGGTCTGCGAACGGATAGGCCCCGCGCACGAGCTCGTGCAGCTCGTCGACCTCGATCTCCTCCTCGGCGCAGATCGCGACGATCTGCTGCGCGAGCACGTCGAGCGGGTTGCGCGGGATGACGGTCTCCTCGATCGCTCCGGCCCTCATCCGCTCGACCACGACCGCGGACTCGAGCAGGTCGGCCCGGAACTTCGGGAAGATCCGCCCCTTCGAGACGGCGCCCAGCTCGTGTCCGGCGCGACCGACGCGCTGGAGGCCGCGCGCGACCGACTTGGGCGACTCGATCTGGATGACGAGGTCGACGGCCCCCATGTCGATCCCGAGCTCGAGCGACGACGTGGCGATCAGGCACGGGATGTCGCCGCGCTTCAGCAGCTCCTCGATCTCGAGCCGCTGCTCGCGCGCGATCGATCCGTGGTGGGCACGCGCGATCTCCTCCTCGGCCAGCTCGTTCAGGCGGAGCGCGATCCGTTCCGCGAGCCGGCGGTTGTTGACGAAGACGATCGTGGAGCGGTGCTGTCGGACGAGGTCGAGCACCGCCGGGTAGATCGACGGCCAGATCGACTGCGTGTTGCGCTCGGTGCCGATGTCCATCTCCTGCCCGTCGGCCGGGGCGGGGTGGGACAGCCCGCCCGTCGACGGGAGCTCGCGCATGTCCTCGAGCGGGACGACGACCTGCAGGTCGAGCTGCTTCGCCACGCCGGCGTCGACGAGCCGGATCGGCCGGGCGCCCGAGACGAACCGGCCGATCTCGTCGAGCGGGCGCTGTGTCGCCGAGAGGCCGATCCGCTGGAACGGCTCGTCCACGAGCCGCTCGAGGCGCTCGACCGTGACGGCGAGGTGGGCGCCGCGCTTCGTGCCGGCGACCGCGTGCACCTCGTCGAGGATCAACGTCCTGACGCCCATCATGGTCTCGCGCGCGCGCGAGGTCAGCAGCAGGTAGAGCGACTCCGGCGTCGTGATCAGGATGTCCGGCGGATCCTTGATCATCGCCGCCCGCTCCTTCTGCGGCGTGTCCCCGGTGCGGACGCCGACGCGCAGGCTCGACTCGAGGCCGGCGAGCGGGCCGCGGAGGTTCCGCTCGATGTCGTAGTTGAGCGCCTTGAGCGGCGAGACGTAGACGAGCCGGAGCCCCGAGCCGCCCTCGGTGTTGAGCCGGTCGATCCCGTACAGGAACGCGGCGAGGGTCTTGCCCGACCCCGTCGGCGCCTGGATCAGGGTGTGCTCGCCGGACGCGATCGCGGGCCACCCGAGCCGCTGAGCCGGAGTCGGCTCGGCGAACGCCCGGGTGAACCACTCGCGCGTCTCCGGACTGAACGGCGCGAGAGCATCCATCAACCCAGCGTATCGGCGGCCGGTGCGCCTGCGACGATCTCGGGATGCTGCTGGCGAGCGCTTATGCAACGGCCGCTTTCGGCCTCGTGGGCTCGCTGATCGGCGGGTTCATCGCCGGCACGGTCAGCCTCCTCATCGCCCGCCAGACCCGGGATGCGGCGGAGCGCGGCTGGATCCGCGACAACCGTCGCGAGCTCTACGACCGGTTCCTGTCGCACGGGCAGAAGCTCCTGATCGCCTGCGAGAGCGCAAGCGACGGACGACGCGGGGCCGACGCCGTCGCGGCGGCCTACAACGACTTCTTCGAGGCCTACGGCGTCGTCCAGACCGTGGCCCAGCGCCCGGTCGTCGACGCGGCGCGCGTCTACGCGTACCGACTGCAGGAACTGGCGGCCATACTCGACTCGCGCAGCGCCCTCGGCAGGGAGAGCTTCGACCAGGTCGCGCAACTGACGCGCCTCGCGCGCCACGACACGATCGACGCGATGCGCGGGGACCTCGAGCTCGAGGGCAGCGCCCGTCCGCCGCGCCGTTTCAACCCCTTTGCGGCGACGGTCTTCGAACGCCGCTGGGCCGAGGCCCACGGCCTCGGGGAGGGCGCGCAGCCGGGCTAGCCGCTACTTGCCGCCGTAGACGAAGTAGAGCGTCAGCGCGGCGGCGAGCATGATCACGAAGATCACACCCAGGAACAGCGTCACCCCGGTGATCGCGATCAGCGGCGTGCGCGGGCTTCGGCCGCGATCCGCTTCGGCGGCGAGATCCTTCGCCGTCTCCACGGGATGAGCCGCCGACGAGGCGGCGTCCTTCACGGTTGTGACGGGATCGGCCATGTCCTGCGCCTACCCGGGAACGTGGTTGGCTACGCACGTGCGCTACGACGTCGTGGTCGTCGGCGGGGGAACGGCCGGATGCGTCCTCGCCGCGCGGCTCAGCGAGGAGCCGGGCCGCAGCGTCTGCCTGGTCGAGGCAGGGCCCGACTACGGCCCCTACGCGGGCGGCCGCTGGCCGGCCGACATCCTCGACGGGCGCTGGCTCGCGCTCGACTCCCACCGCTGGGAGCAGGACGACGAGAACGACCGTTCCCAGGCGCGCGCCAGGATCCTCGGCGGCTGCTCCGCCCACAACGCCTGCGTCCTGCTCCGCGGCGAGGACGCGGACTACGACGAGTGGGGCCCGGGCTGGACGGCAGGCGAGCTCCGGCCCTATCTCGAGCGCGCGGAGCAGGCGTTCGGCGCGCGCGTGCTCGACGACGACGAGCTCCATCCGTGGCACCGCGCCTTCGCGGACGCTGCGGGCGCCGACACGATCGTCAATCCGGTCAACATGATGCGGGACGGCCTCCGCTGGACTGCGGCGTTCGCCTACCTCGACCCCGCGCGTGCCCGGCCCAACCTGACGATCCAGGCGGACACGCTCGTCGACCGTGTGCTGCTCGACGGCGACCGCGCCGTCGGGGTCGCGACCGCCGGCGGCGACATCGAGGCTGCGTCCGTGGTGCTCGCCGCGAGCGCCTACGGGTCGCCGGGAGTCCTGCTGCGCAGCGGCATCGGGCCGGACTCGGGCCTCCCCGTCGGCGAGGGGCTGGTCGACCACGTCGGCACCGGCATCGCCTGGGAGCCGACCGAAGAGCTTCGCGCCGATTGGGACGCGTCGGCGGCGCCGCCGATGTTGGCCGCGGTGACGCTCCGGGGCCGCAGCAGCCGGTGCGACGAGGGCGTCTGCGACCTGTTCCTCATACCAGCGCTCAACCCGGGCTACGAGATCACCGCCGTCGTCTACGCGATGAAGCCGCGCTCGCGGGGCCGGGTCACGCTGACGTCGGCCGATCCACGCGCGCCGCTCCACATCGAGCACGGCTTCCTGTCGGACGACGCCGACGCGGCCGTACTGACCGAGGGCTTCGAGCGACTGCGCGAGCTCGCACAGGCCGGGTCGATCCGGCGCTACACCGGCCGGGAGCTCCGGCCGGGCGCGGACGTCGGCGCGGAGGAGCACGTCCGTGCGAATGCGAGCGGCTTCTTCCACCCGACCGGCACGTGCGCGATCGGCTCCGTCGTCGACGAGCGCGGCCGCGTGCTCGGCCACGAGGACCTCGTCGTCGCCGACGCGTCGATCATGCCGACGATCCCGCGCGCGAACACGAACCTCAGCACGGCCGCCGTTGCCGAGCGGATCGCGGAACTGCTTTAGTGACCACGATGGCCACGGTCACGAAGCCGGACCGGCTCTACTTCACGGGCAACGACGAGGCGGACGCCCTGATCGCTCAGGACCCGATGGCGCTGCTGATCGGGTTCGCGCTCGACCAGCAGGTGCCCGTCCCGACGGCGTTCTCCGGGCCGCTGAAGCTGAAGCAGCGGCTGGGGACGCTCGATCCCGGGAAGATCGCCAAGACCGACCCGGCGAAGCTCGAGGCAGCCTTCCGCGAGAAGCCGGCGATCCACCGCTTCCCTGGGGCGATGGCGCAGCGGGTGCAGGATCTCGCCGCACACGTCGCCGAGGAGTACGGCGGCCGGGCGGACCGGCTCTGGAACGACGCGGCCGACGGCGCCGAGCTGAAGCGCCGGATCGAGGCACTCCCGGGCTACGGCGGGATGAAGGTGAAGGCGCTCTCCGCCGTGCTGGCGAAGCGCTTCGGCGTCCCGACCGCGCAGGAGATCGCGCCGAGCCACCCGACGCTCGGCGACGTGGATTCCCCCGAGGCGCTGGCGGAGTACCAGGCCAAGAAAAGGGCGTACAAGGCCAGCCTCCGCAAGCCGGCCTGATAATGGCCACGATGCGAACCGCCGGCATCGAGAGATTCGGCGGCGAGGTACACATGCTCGAACTCGCGGCGCCGGGCTCTCCTGCGCCGGACGAGCTCGTGATCTCGGTGCAGGCAGCAGGCGTCGCCAACTGGGATGAGTTCGTCCGGATTGGCCAGTGGGACGTCGGCCGGCAACCGCCCATGGCGCTCGGCGTCGAGGCGGCAGGGGTAGTCGAGTCCATCGGTGACAACGTGGTGACGCTAGTGCCGGGCGACGAGGTGCTCACCCACCCAGTCCCGCTGCGAGAACAAGGCGCGTGGGCGGAGCGGCTTGTCGCTCCAGCCGCAGCCGTCGCGCCGAAGCCGAGCGGCGTTGCATGGGAAGAAGCGGCAGCCTTCCCTGTCCCCGCACTTACCGCCGACCAGGCTCTCGCAGAGGTTGCGCCCGATCCCGACGGCGAATGGGTTTTGGTTCACGGGGCAGGCGGCGTGACCGGCGGACTCATCGTGCAACTCGCAGTCGCGCGAGGAGCGACAGTTGTCGCGACGGCAGGGCCGTCCAGCGCGGCTCGCGTTATGGGCTACGGCGCGGCCCTCGTGCTCGACTACCACGACCCGGAGTGGCCGATCCAGGTGCGCGCGGCGTCCCCCGATCGACGTGGCGTCGGGGCCGCGGTCAACGCGGCGCCTGGCGGCGCCGCGCTCGCGTCGCAGGCCGTGGCCGACGGCGGTCGGCTGGCGACGATCACCGGTGATCCCCCCGCGCCCGAACGAGGTGTCACCGTCACAGACGTCTACGTCCGAGCGGACGGCCCAGCGCTGGCCGTGCTGGCAGCAGCGCTCGAGGAAGGCCTGCTCTCGATCGACATCTCGGCAAGACTGCCGCTGACGGACGCCGCGGCGGCGCTCGACAGCACGGTCTCGGGTCGCGGAGGCGCGGTAGTCCTCGTGCCCTGATCCTCGCGTGACGCGTCCAGCGGTAGTCGAACAAGCGCGCGTACAAAGCTTCGCTTCGTCAGTCCGAGGCGACGCGCCGAACCTGACCCCGCCTGGACCGCCTGGTCGTCATCGACCCGGCCCCGGCTCGAGCGGTCGCGGCGTGATCGTGGTTCGCAGAGCTGCGCGACCTCTGGTTATCCGGTACACGCTGACGATCGCTCGCGTCGTGTCGCCGTTCGCGTCGAAGCGAAAGTCCCCGAGGATGCCGTTCCGGACAGGCTGCGTGAGCAGCTCATGCCGAACTGAGTCTCGTGTCCCGTCGGAACGGGCGATTGCCGCCAGCATGGCCTCGGCGGCCCCGGCCGCGGCAAGTGTGTATGGCTCCGGCCGAGTCTCGATCGCATCGGAGAAGAGACTCGCGAACCGCTTGCCGGCGCGGGTGAGCCGCGAGAGCGCCGGCACCGAGATGGTGACGGTCGCGTTTTCAGCGGCGGGTCCGGTCCGGAGCAGCACAGGAAATGGGGTGAAGCCGTCTGGCAGCAGGATGTGTGTGCCTGCTCCAAGTGCGGCACGCAGCTGCTGAATCAGCGCGTTGCCTCCCTCGTCGATGACTCCGGCGACGAACACGCCGTCGGGGTGCCGTCGCGCGATCGCGCGGGCGAGCTTTGTGAAGTCGGACCCACCCTGCCAAGTCAGCGTTCCGACGACGTGGACGCCGATGCGTGCCGCGACCGCGGCCGCAGCCGAGCTGAGCCCACGACCGTAGCTGCTTCCATCCTGCAGGACGAACAACCGGCGGACGCCGAGCCGCCGCGCGAGTACGGCG